>Ga0163217_1045695_pt1 | contig 12816 bp, 11 predicted proteins | sample SynspAceP_FD_185933 | JGI IMG/M metagenome (GOLD analysis project Ga0163217, IMG submission 185933) | Saline lake microbial communities from Ace Lake in Antarctica - Synechococcus sp. Ace-P (PacBio error correction) | ecosystem: Environmental > Aquatic > Non-marine Saline and Alkaline > Saline ... | reverse complement strand
AGGGTGGCAGAGGTGTTCGATTGCCCATGGTCCTTGAATTTCCCAGCGTGGTGGAAGCGTACCGGGGTTCGAATCCCTCCTCCGCCAATGTATCCAAATCGGCGCCATACTTTCCTCGTTGTATGACCGGTGGTCGGCCCGTGTTGCGCGTTGGTGCCGCGGGGGGGGCATCCGCTTGAATTATCATGTTAAGTCAGGTTGGTGATGGCGGCTGCGCTAGTCCTTCCGATAACGATTTCCAGCCGGGTTCGTGAGCGGATGGAGAGGTTTTGATCAATCTAAGATTTATATTGCGGGGCGCTATTGGGCGCGCTGTTGTTTTTTACACCGCCCGTTTGGGACGCAGACAAGGGACAACGCTTGCGATAGGATTGTATTGCTAGGACCCGGATGTCGGTTGGCCGCTGTGCCACCCACCGTCCGAGATTGATCGCGAAACCCGCGCGCCAATTGAGAGCAGTGGTGCGGGCCGGTGCCGGCGTTGATGATTGGGTCGGGGCGATTTCTTGGACTGCGATTATTACGTCAGGATCCGCCAAAGAGGTTGGGCACCTCCCGCTGACCCGTCTGCTTGAAAACCGTGGTCAGCCGCCCCAAACGGGATTGATTGGGGACAACTGCTGGACGGCCCGATGCGCTGACGCGACGGGAGTTGATCGGGCGATGAGCGGGGACGCGAGCAGTCTTGCTGTGTGGACGCTGGATATGGAGGAACCCTGCCTCGATCGTCTGACCCGGATCAAGGAGAGAGGTGAACCGTCTGGGTGTTTGGTCTACGTTCCCAATTATCCGCGTCTTCGAGCACCGTCGGCTGGCGGTTCGGGACGTGCTGACGAGGCTGACCGCAAACACGTTGTCGACCTTGCCCGGTGGAATGATCGCCCGTCTGCCCGGTTCTGATTCGTGTGGGATCTATGTTTGGCGTTGTCTGGTGCTGACGCTGGGTCGCGCAGCCATTCGTCGACTTGGAGAATTAAAAGTCACCGTGGTGGCGGGGCCTGCTGTGTTTGTGTTCGACCACAGCTGTTTTGATTGGTTCCCCGAGGCCAAGTCCTTCTCGTTTTCCGGCAAGTTGACGACCCGATTTTGGTCCGACGGGCAGTTGGTGGGTTGTCGGTGCGGGTTTGGTTTGTTGGTCATGGTCAAATGATCTGGGGTTCATTGACGAGGTGCGAAAGGAAAACCACATGACGCTCAGGAAGAAAGTCCATAACGACACGAGACCCGTATTCGCCGGCGTCGGGTGTTTGTGTGGCCCGGTGGTCTGTGGCCCGGCGTATATTTTGTCGCAAACCAATGTGTTCAGAACCTTGGATTGACTTGTTAGGCACGCTGGGGCGGTCACCTTGTCTTGGGGGTTTGCGCGCGCAGTATTTGAGCAAATCATTATCGTTCCAATCGCGTTAAGGGTCCCCCAAGTCGGGGCCGATGTGTTTTCCAAGGACGCCGTTGTGGTCATGTTAGCTTATATTTTCACTATGTCCAGTGCGAGCTGGGAGCCACCTGAGCCCGGTGGTTGCCTGTGTCCGGTTCGTTTCCCCCATTAAAAACTGGACTGAGGAGCTGAGATGCTGGGAGCGTCAAAATTAGCTCTATTACGCGGCAGTATCGCCCGCCGCTGCGGCGTTTTGACAAAGTTGATCCGACCCCCCGGATGAGAGATACTCGGTAAACGCCGTGGACGCCTGAGTGGGTCGGCGGAGGAGTGTCTTTGGGATATGGAAGGTATGGTTCCTTGTCCCCTGGCCGATCCAATACCGTGGGAGGCGCCTGCGTGACCGCGATGCTCTTTTGGTCGAGCCAAACTGCCCGAAAAAGAGGGGTGGTATTTTCGGAAGTTGTGCCGGCAGAGGCAGTGGCCCTGCTGCATCCACAGGTTGTTCAGCTACATAATAAGAAAAGCCCGCTGTCCAGCGGCGGCTTGTGGTGTGAAGACGGGTAGGCCAGCACGGTCAGCTTAGCGCGCTGTTTGTCAAGCCGCCAGTTGCCAATCCGCGTCATGCGACGGTCGCTCTTAGGGTGTGATCCAGAATTTCTTTGCAGACCCGACCGTCTTCGTCTTTGCCCAGGTTGGCGAGGCCGAGGAGCCATTGCCGGCAGGTAGTTTGACCATACGTTGGGTTACTGGTGTGTTATCGCGTCGCACACGTCGTTTTCTGCGAATTTTCGTCAGAATGGGCTTTGGCTCCCAGCGCCAAGATTCCCCATGCCTTTTGATGTTGTTCGGCCTTTGGTTTGATTTCATGGGCCGTTGCAAATTTCGGCGAGTATTTTTCATACTTCCGTGTGCCGGTTGGACTGCTTCGGGTTCGGAAGTCTCTTGTCCTTGGCGGCGCGTGCAAGGGCGCGACCAATCCCCAAGCGGAATTTGTTGCTTGTAATTGTTCTTGCAATGGTCGGTAACTCTTTTAGATGTTCATCGATATCGATTCTCTTTGGGATGTTGATTTGCATTCGGTGTGTCAAACCCGCCCCGCGGGGACGCGCGATGTGTTCCATGGTGTGTTACGATGTGCCTCGGCGTGCCGCCTTTTTTATTTTTAGGGCCAGGGGGTTGGGAAATTTTATGCGGCCCGCCAGAGATTTTATGCTTTCGACGCGTGGTTCGGAAAGAAATTCAGCCTGCCGTTTGTCTTCCCGTGACAGGAACGTGACCCACTAAGGAGAATTGAATGCATGGAGTTTTTTACTATCGGCTGATCGTGGTCGTTCTCCGTTCTACTAGTCGCTAACCCCAAAAGGGAGGCACTGCTATCACAAAAAGCAATTGCCCGGCGCGCGAATTGATGAAAGTAAAAGCAACCCGCTGCATCCGCCAGCAAGAGGTCGAAAACGGGGCAAAAGACTGTGGGCGATTACGTTGCTTCCGACGCCGCGCTTATGAGCGACGCAAGGTGCCGTGCAGATGAAGTCAAAGGCGTGGCCGCGCATGCGCCACGCAGCGACGAATTGCGCCAGCGGTTCGCCCCAGAAGTACTTTAGCAGTTGCAGACCGGGTTGCGATGTTCGTAAGATTCGATGCGTGACATTGGGATCTGGAGAGATGGTTGGCGCGGTCCCACGTTTGCAGGTAACTGTTTGTCTTTTTGGCGGTGTGCAACTGTGCTTTGCCGCAACTTCGTTTGCCAAGGCTCTGAAACCGGGTGCCCGTTGGTGAGCCCATGCCTATAGAGGGCGCGAAATGAGCGCCGGTGCGTCACCGAAGTGCGAAGGTCTGAACCACCAATATGTGCCGCGCCGGCTGTGAAACACCAACCGAAAGGGGGACACAATGACCCGCCGATCCATACAAAATCACAGAAAGCCTATGCTGAGCGATGCATTGACCCACGTCAGCTGCTTGTGGCGCAGCGAGGTCGATCGGCCGCGCTGAGTGAATGAACCTGAAATCGTGGTGCTGCATTCGTCTGATCGTGGGGGCGTTGTCGTTGCCCTAGGACATTGAATGTATTTTCGCGGCGTGAGGTCCCGCGGCCCTGACCGAGCGGGAATTTCCGCCGGGTGGTCTGCATGATCAGTTGGCGTTGCCTTATGCACTGATGCCTATGGGATCGACAAAGGCGGCGCGCTCAAGCTCAGCAGTTGGCACCGAGCCGTGCACTAACGTTAAAGCGACGCGCCAAGCCGTTGAGGAGGTTTACAATGACAAATTGATAACCGCACGACGAAGAAATCGACGCGAGATGAACGTGAACGCGCCGGACTTGACAGACCTTGGATGATCTGCCAAAATAAATTGTCGGCTAAGACCATTGCCCGTCAGTTTTTCGGGCGATCAGTTCGCCGAGCATGTGGTGACATTGCGATACGGGTCACTGAGCGGTCCAACGCAATCATAGCGCTGGCGCTGGACGGGGCGGCTGGCATGGGATGGCAGCGAACGGCGTCAGCCCGTGACCGCGTAGGTACACCGTGAAGCTATGCGACCGTATTCCGCGCACGCGCAAAAATACTTATGGCCGATTCGCGACGACCACAGTGTCTGCCCGGTCGCGCACAGGCGATGGCGTGTAATCACCAATGGCAGGCCGGATTCTTGGCCACAGCCTGGTGATCCGTTCCAAGCCCTACTATCGGCGAGGTTGCACGATATGGTGATGTGCCATCATGGGCACGTCATGACGACGACCGGATCCCCGGTCTGGCACAACGCGCAGGCGGAGCCGATCGCAGGCGGTGACGGTATCGACGGTGCGGCCAACGCAGGGTCGACCGTGCGGGAGGCAAAAGGTGGCGGCGCGGTGTCTGATGGCGGTTTATTCCGGTGCTCAGGCGCGCAAGTGATTTGCATCTTCCAAAGGGACGTGCCGCGCAGCTGCGCCGCCGTCTGTCGGGGTACGTAAGAGCTGTCGACCACGCACGCGAGTGTTGATTGCGGCCGTAAGCGCCGTGCTTGAGTGGTCGCGGGCTCTTTGTCTCGAAGGCGTGATCGTGAGTCGTATGTCTTGAAGAACAGCCTTGTGTTGGTGCGCTTTTCATGGCCGTCGGGGCGCCATTGCGCAGCTTGCCCGCGATACGGACGAGAGCGTTATGGCGTCAGACCGCGACGCTGATGGCCCGTTGCAGAGCGTTATCTTTGCCCGACGGAAGTCTGTTTCGAAGCTGGGTAAGTAGGCAGTTCGGTGTTGATGAGCCAGAAAGTCTTGCGACACAAGAGGAATGCGGACCGGCTGCAACTGGCGCTCAGTGCTGGATGGTTTGTCGGAAGGCCAGGCTTGCCGTCAGGGGTCGTATGCGGCGGCCGAAGAGAACAAACAGAAGGTTTGGCCGAGTTCAAAGTCCTGAGTTTCGGTTTTTAACAGCTCGAAGGCCGCCGTATTAAGCGCGGATTTTTGTATATCGGCTAATTAACCGGAATCCGACCCCCCCCGTGCTCGTTACCCCGGCGGGTCACCGAACCACCGGAATTTCCTGGATTACGCGCGAGGTCTTCTTCAGGGACTCGGTATTTCTCGACAGTTCTTCGGGTCACGGCATTATGCAGTCTTCCTCAAGCGGTCATCTATCGGTATTTATCCGAAGCAGGCATCCTCGTTTGGGTTGTTGGGCGCGACGCGGTAATTCCCCGGGGTGGGCGCCGATTAGGACGCTAAGCGTTTATCTTCGGTGGATATCGTTTCGAGCAGGTCAAATCCCCCCCTTGAGGGGTGTCGCAGCAGGGCTGCCCATTTGTCGCGCTATGATATGTCCCAGATCCAGGGCGCTTTGTTGCACAGACGTGATTTTTGATTCGGGGCGATAGATGCCAGCCATCCGTGTGATCTGCAAGCGCATCCAAGGTCTTGTCGCCCCAAAACTGTGCGGAGTTTGTTCCAAGCGCCACATATATCGACAGGAAAAGCGTTGCGGATTTGCGGATCCCATTGAAAAATCTGCAGTTTCGTCTATCAGGAAACAGACACAGCTCTCTGGTGGCTCTAATACGATTACCACTTACGTCAAAAGAGACAGCAACGTTATAGAAGTTAGTAAGATTGTTACACAGCGTGCAGATGGGTGGTGACGTAAAGATATTCGCTTCCCGGGAAAAAATACCGATCCGCGTACTGCAGAAGATCCCCCACCCCATGACCGCGTCTGGCAACTCCGGCCATTCAAGAGGATTTATAATCGCTTTCAACGATATCCCCCAAAAAACCGCCAGGTATGTTTGTGCTGTGCTGGGCTGTGGGTATTGGGTTCGTGCATTTGGAGTCAGTAAATCATTGGTTAGATTGAGGGCTTCACAGCAATCCGTCTTTTTCGTATGTATGGCACCTGTGTGCCAAAAATCACTGCCATAACGTTATACAAGTGAACACTTTTCCCCCACCTACGTGTGGTCGCATTCATAGCCTTTCCAGCATGACTTGTGTAAACTGCAAAATTTGACATTGCCCCCTCTTGCCGGGCCCGCAGCAATCCTCTTAAACGCGACCCTCCCAGTCCACTATAGCTCAGCTGGTAGGCACTGTTTTGTATCAGTAGGTACGCCACCCTGTCTCTCGTGAGTCCGTGGTGGGGCACCAGTTATCTGATTGTCACAAATTTTGCCCTTTTGTTGATTCTATCCCCCAAGTTCCCCAGGCCTATTTATAAAGCTCCTTACTTTCTGGCGTGGTGGACGGAAGACTTTGATCCCCGCTTGTAGTCTGATCTGGTCGCAGATGTCCAGCGTCGGGTGGACGGGTGACGCCGAAGGCTGATTGGCGAGAAGTCGGACCATTACTGGTGATTGTCGGTCATGTCGATTTCCTCTTCGTCTCTCGTGATTTTTTCCAGTTCGTTGTGTGACTTTTTGCACCCAGTCACAGCGCGTTGCGCTTGGTCGCGCGATGTCGAAGGGCTGATGGGTGGATGTGCCTCTTTGCAGCCATTGCGCTGGACGCGTTCTGTACGCCTTGGCCGTAGTTCTTTAGGCGTGTCGGCGACCATGTTGAATTTATCGCAAAGGGCTGATGTTGTCGAAGTAGTAGCTCATGTTCGACCACCGTTCCATCCGACGCATCCCGAGGAGGCGACTCGGGCCCCGGGTTTGCCGATGCGGCGCATGACTGAAGCGTCACTGAACCCGCGACCCTCAAGGTTAATATTATCCATGCGGTTTCCTCGATCTTTGTAGTGTTGCTTATGGTTCGCCCCATCTGATCATCTTGCTTCACGGTCAACCGGACCCCACATGCCGCCCCCATGCTTAACAGGATGGAGTTACCCGGTGCCGGCACACTTGTCGCCAGGTGCGGATCCGTTGGGATGCGTCGGCGGGCGTGATGCCGCATCTCGCCCGCCACAAGTCACCCATGTTGATCCAATGCACGGTTTACATAGGGACCGTTCCAAAGGGGGGCCTGGTCGGAATACATTTTCGGGCGGCATCCAGATTTTTTCCACGCATGCGCAGTCTTATGTAAGATGCCTAGGCTGATGGATCCGGAATCCTGTCAGATCACGGCCCCCTAGCAGCGGTTTCCTCGACAAGCCAATTACACGGATTTGAGACAGAGATCCCAATTTGCAGCTTCGGAATTCCCCCGGTTCGAGTTCGGCTTGATAGCGACTGTGTATCAGAGATGTGCTTAAGGCCAGCGCATCTGCATTCGATGTCTGCAGGTCGGGTCATTCTGGAACTCGTTTTCACGATGCGTTCTTGGTCAGCCAGCTGGGCGCTTTTTTTGTCGCGATGTCAGTTTCCTTGAGGCTTTGCCGCCAAGCGGCCTAAGCAGTTGTTCGAAGATGTCGAGAGCTGGAAAAGGCATTACGCGGCTTTGTGTTAACTACTGTTCGGCCTCTCGTTTGTTTGCGCAGCTTGGCGATGCGATAGTGACATAGCCGGCTGTGCGCCCGGACCCCCCCCAGATGTTTGGCGCTGTGAAACCGCGTATACACGCGCCTACCCGGCTAGCCGTTGGTCGCAGGGCCTGGGCCCCGGGGGAAACCACCCCCCCTCCTTTTAGCAGCTCCCAAAATTAGGTGTAGTCGTCATTTGTTTTGAGTTTGCTGTGTGGTCATGCTTGCATATTTCATTGATTGTGACTTGGATCGCTTGTAACCGCCAGATTGCCGCCAATTCGCGATGACCAAGCGCTTGCCAATACGGTGACAAGGGTGCCAAAGAGCTGCCGCCATCCGATTCCGAACGAACCTGCGTTTATAGTCAAACTGCATGCCGACGCTCGTTCCTGTTAGTTTGTGTAAAACCCTGTGGTTAAACAATCGCAGGCAGATCGCACCAAATGCCAACCAACGTAGTAAGATTGCGCGTCATTTCGATGGTTGACAACTCGGCCGTGTTGCAACCCTAGCGTCATGGCGGCATGAAAGATCATGCAACCTCGTGACGGGAACGACTATCACTTCCTTCTGTGAAGGCGGGGTTTAAAGTTCAGCGATCGACATGCCGAAGCCTGTCGTTGGACGGTGACAGTGGAGGTTCATCTCCAATAGTCGCGCTGGTGACGAATCGTAGTATTTGGCGAGACGTGCGATGGGCGTTTGGTGGACCGATCCTGCAATGGATGGATCGGCTTGTGGATTACATATGACCGCAGTTTTATGCATTGCGGGCCTCGGCCTTCTGTTGTAGCGGTAGACGGCTAGCAGTGCGTGTTTGATTGCTCCCCAATACAGTTCCAAGGGCTTCTATACTAGGGAACGAGGGTGCTTTCCCCGTGCCTCCGTATCCAGCATGAATTGTGGTTGGGCTGATTACCTTCTGGATCTGTGCTGCTCGCGCCAGAATGTGTGGTGCGGATTCATGACAGAGCCGATTTGCGCACCCTGTTGAGCGTTATTTCAGACCGGGAGCCACGCAGTGATGCCCCGCCGCAGCGGTGACCAGTTTGAGCGGGCCCTATCTGGTTTGCCTTCGCCGCCGCGAGTTGTTGATAAGTGGTAGAGGCTGCGAGAGGACGGGGCGTATTATAGGGCGTGCCGGTTTTCGACAGGTACGTGCGCAATGGTCTTGCAGCTTCTCGCAACGCCGCTATTTGCACACCGTCCGGGTGTGCCTAGAAGGTGCAGGGCGGGGGGAGATTCAAGGGAGCAGCGGTCTGGGCGACTTGATGAAAGCTGTCCCGCCGTGATAGGTCGACATAGTTTAAGGCATTCCTGACCCGTCGCGCCACACCGTTGAACCCGTGATCGTGACGGGACGACTGCTTGTTCACCGCGCTTCGGCCGCCGTGCATTTGTGCGGAAGTCCCCTCAGAGTCTTCGTTAGCCACGCCGCCGTGGTGAGAGATTGCGACTATGAAAGGGACCGTCGTCAGCGTTTCCCCTATACATATCGTATTTCATCCGGCGCGCAACGCAGGGCCATTCGTAGTTGTTGGCCAGGACTGCACAGGACCGTCACCTGAGCTTTGTTCTTGATCTGCTCTTGTATCCAAAGATGGACGGACAGGATGCGACCAGGTCGATTGCCCACTCTCGCCGCAGTGCTCAGGATCGATGATCGCGCTTAGTGCAGCTATCCGGTTCCCCATGCGGTGGTTGGGGCACAACGATCGGTCCCCCTCCCGGCGGCCCATCATAGGAAGAAACGCTTGCCGAGCATGGATTGTGCGCATTAAAGTCGCAGGCCGAAGCTCGTTCCATGGACCTTGTAGCAGCCCTTGGCAGTCTTGCTGTGTACCAAGCTCGATATGTCTGTGGCTTGTTTTTTAGTTCCCTTGACTAGGTTTGCTCCTCGTTGCGTAGGCCCCCAGTACTCCGCGACTCTTTACTTTCATCGGATCAGATACAGGGGCACTTGTCAGCCCACCCCCAATCGATCCCTCAGGTGCGGATAATTCGATCGCGGTTGGCCGCTTTGGCTTCGAGAGTGTTTGCAGTCAGGTTGCCCCCAACGTACGGACGGCCCCCTCAAACGGTCACCCGTATCAGCTGTTCGAGAGGTGACCAGATAAATGTTTCGGGTGGTTGCAGCGTGAAGCGTAGGGCGCAGCATTGTGGTGATCGCCACGTCGATGCGCCAAGGCATGCTCAATGCGTGGAAGCGAGCACCAGCAAGCTGTTCGATGATCGGGAAGCGCCAAGCATTCATGAGCGCTGCACATTCCCGCTGATTCCGTCCTCATTCGCGACGTATTCTTCCTGCTCGGAGAGTTAAGGCGAGGGGTCAGATGGCAGCCCAAAAGGGTATCGCTTCGATTCATTTTCCGCTTCGCATCGGCCTCTTTGGAGCGCCTGACAATCATCGATTGTGGTTTTGACCCAGCCGGCGGACATTCAGGGTTCGCCTGCCCCCCCATTTCCCCGGTGGAAAGCCTTGGTCATTTTCCGAGTTCCCGCGCGGGCAGTCACAAGGTTTCTTGTTTCTTGGCGGTACTTGGCTCTGGCCCAAGTCAGCCAATGCGCGGCACCGTGTCCTTCCCTGGGGGGCGAACGTACAGCATTTGGATGGTGCTGCCAATTTGATCTGACTCGGGGCGGCGCCGGAGCCATGGATCTATGATCTCGTGGTCATTTCGCATCATCCGCCGTTGCTGTGATCCCAGGATACATCTGCGCGCCGGTTTTTAGGTCGCGTCGTGGCGTAGTTTCTTTCCAGCCGGTCTTTGCGACTCTTTCTGCATCACGGGGCTTCCGTCTGGTGCAGTGATGATGTTGCACTTGGCGCGCCAATGCGGTTGTTCGATTCAGGCCGGCGGTAACTCGCTTTACCTCGGCCAGGCAAGCTGGCTGCGCTCTTTGCTGTTCGTCGTCCACCCGTTAGGCGGCTTCCAAGCTTGGGGCCTGAGCGTCGGGATCACCGCCAACGCCGTGTCCCAGCGTGGGGTAAAGCTGATCCGCGGATTCAACCGGGCAGCCCTTTGCCTTTTCAGCAGGCATCAGATCATGATCCAGCGTTTTGGAGGCCGAAAGCCGACATTATTTGCCGTCATCGTACGACCGCTTCATGTCGAGTGAACCTCTTGAAGGGACGCGCCTATGTAGTGCGGGAGCGAAGATTTACGTATTCGACTTTACCAATAGGGATGCTTTGCCCCGTGGAGCAGCTCAGCCCCCAGATGCCGACAGCATTTCAGCCAGTGCGGTGAGGTTTTGCCGTGCCTAAGCGTGACGGTGTTGCCAGTCGCGGGTCGTTAAGTTCGGAAGGGCGGTATTTGATCATTCCCATCGGGTTATTTTCTTCTCTGCGTGTTTGAAGGGTTCGGGGGGATTGCTGCCTCGGCCATTCCTCAGCACGTCTTATGCGGCGGCTCTTGTGTCCGAGTCCAGACGCTTTCCGCCGTAAGTCAAGGATGTGGAGAATTCGGGGGTCGATGCGTGAAGCAAAGGGGTAGCCAGCAATCGTCACGTGTGCAGTTTGCAATTGCCGGCCGAGCGATACTTCTTGCGGCATTTCTGGAGTCTGGCGACTCGATCCTGAACTTCGTAAGGGGCGGACTTCTCTTGGAAGATGAAGCGGAACCGCATCTTGCAGTGCGCTTTCATGTTTCGAGTTTTGCGCCAGGCATGAACGTCGTGCGTATTATCACGCCGGCATACCCACGGCGTCCGGTTGGGTCTAACGGTTGTGGATTTTGAAGTCGTAAGGATTGGCCGCGACCCCATCGAAGGGGCTGTTGATCGCCCCTGGCGCCCCTGACCATACCGCCCGTCAAGCTGGGAGGCGGCCATCCAGGTTAGCGGTATACTTTCATCCAATAATTTAGTGAGGCAGCTTTTCCGAGATTTTTGCAGCATGGCTCGATCTGCAACTCCTCGGATTTAGCGGGTAGGTCGCTTGTCGCGAGTACCTGAATGAATTACTTTGAGCTTGGGTTGATGGCCCCCCCATTGCTGCCGAGATGTTGCTCAAGGGATGGGCGCCGAAATCGACCAGGCCGAGGTGCCGGTGGGCGCCCGGCCATGTAGAACGTTTGCTATCCTTTGGTCCCAGTCAGGGTTTAGCGCAAGGTGACGTCAAGATGCAGCGGCGTGCGAAGATGATCTTGAGATGGTGCTGAACAAGGCGGTGATGGCGGATCGCGTGATAGAGTCGGCCATTGATGGATGCCCGGATTGGAGTGGGGTTTGGGGGTCATATCGAACTCACGTGCCCGATCTGGCACATCTGTGCATCGCGTATCAGCGGAAAGCTGTGGCTCTCTGTGGAAGCGTTTTTGTGGTTGCACGATATCCGTCGCGGATCCGTTCAGGTGGTCCATGATCAGAGCTCCCATCGGCGCGGAGTTCATTGGTTGGGCCACCGCTGGTCTCCGGCCGAATCCAGTCGCCTTCCGTTGGGCGCGGCTTCCTCGCGGGTTTGGATTTCCTTCGTCTCGCGGGCATGTCGTTCCTTGCGCTCGTCACGGAGTGCGGTCGGTTGCCTTCTCGGTTGCATCCCGGGTCCCCGGCTTGCTCGCTCCGATCCCGTCCCGGCCTCGCCTTTCTCAAGCCGGTCAGACGTTGGCTTAGGCGCGGCTGGCTTCCGCATTCCCTTGCCGGAGCGCGTTTTCCGGTTCGGCGCAGGGTCAAGTATGCCCTTCAGCCCTGCCCCGCTGTTTCAGCTGCGGTACGCGGATTGCCCCGTATGCTGAGCGCTCTGTTTCGTTCGCCTTTTGCCGCCGGCAATGGCTGGAATTCTACCAAACTCCACACGACCGACATATTCTCATGTCGCGGTGCGAACAGAAGTGGAGACCTTGTTCATGAATCTGGGCCCCCGGTTCAGTATAGACAATGGATCCAGCGCCTGTTGTGGTTTGAAGTCGCGCTGCATCCATCCGCTCTACAGTTTTGATTCATACGCCCCGCCCGGCCAGCCCCCGGTCCTCTTCGACCGGCGTTCCACGCGCCCCATCTTCTTGTGCCGTGGTCCCCCTACCGTTCAGGTTGCCTTGGCGATCAGTCTCATGCCTCTCTTGCTGTTAGTTATTGGCCCATCAGATGAGTTGGGCCTTGGGCTTGTGTGGGATGTGGGTCTAAGCGGCCTCGGCCTTCGGGCCAGGCCTTCCAGCCCTTTCGCCATGATTCGGGTCCCCAGGGTTCTCGCCTTGAACCAGGGCCGTCAGGTCGGTTGTTGAAGGCAGGGCGAGGCTGCAGTGCTGTTTCATGGGGTTGGGTCGTTATTTGCAGTGTTCTCTTTCCGGAGATTGCCGGGAGCGGGCTGATCCCCATTAATACGTTGGGTTAGTTTCGACACATTGCGGCGCCCAAAACCATTCGGTTCATTCAACGTCTACGTTGGGATCCGGCATCGCGGGGCCTGCAGGGGACGGGTAAGATGTTGCTGTTTGGGTTTGCCGCAGTGGGGCAGTTGCGTTTAAAAAATCCCAATTCAAGCCCAACGCCCGCAGGGTTTTTGCGCGATTTCAAGTGGCATTTTTCCTTTTTTTTTCGAGTTTGGTA
>Ga0163217_1082035_pt1 | contig 12817 bp, 13 predicted proteins | sample SynspAceP_FD_185933 | JGI IMG/M metagenome (GOLD analysis project Ga0163217, IMG submission 185933) | Saline lake microbial communities from Ace Lake in Antarctica - Synechococcus sp. Ace-P (PacBio error correction) | ecosystem: Environmental > Aquatic > Non-marine Saline and Alkaline > Saline ... | reverse complement strand
AAGATGCCGGGATTTCTCTAGATTTGACGCTGCTCGACGCAGGCAACTCCAATTGCGCTTCACAGGTCCTCTGCCGGAGGTGGGTGTATCGCTTCACCATCTGCATTGCTTTTTATGACCGCTGATAGCGACACCTTCTTGATCCGACAACCCAACCTCTAGCCACGTCGACTGGAACCGCCTCATGCGAAAGAAATCGTGGAAAACGCAAGATCGCGATACCAATCCGGTTTTTCTGATCTGCTGCCCAGCATTTTATTGAAACGCATACAGACGTCGGCGACCAGTTAGTGCCCGGTTCACAAAGAAAATCAGAATCAGTATCGATGGGCTATAGGGTGGTCGAGCGCCCTTCCGAAGACTGCCGTCGCGACCCATTATGGCGGCACCCCACGCGACGCTCCCGCCATTTTTGGTGGCGCTATGTGGACAATTCGGCCGCTGAATATCTACCTGGAACGTCGAGATTTAGTGATTCGGGATGTAACGCTTCGCGTCTCAAGTAGCGACACGAACGATATAACCAAAACGGATTTGAATGAGCGGCGACGGCAGAAGAAAGCCGGCGTTCTTCGTCAGCGGTTCAGAACGTCTATCCCGCCCCCTCCCCGCCGAAGGGCTTTCGTACATTCAAAACGGATTCAACGGGAGGCCGACGCCCCACTCTGTGATCAGGACATTGAACATGTGACTGAGCAACGCCAGTTCAAGACGAACCGAATATTGCTGACAGGTGTTTTCCCGACGCGTCATCTTCAGATAGCCGCTGATCGCGGTAGCCAGATATTAACTCTGCAGACAAGTGCAGCCAACGAATAACCCCAAGCGCACGACGAGGTTTTTTCGCATGCCTTGTTCGCTTAAAAGGGTTTAGGGCGCTTTGGGTAGGGCGAACTTTCCGCGAGGTAAAACGTTTGAGATGCCTGTCAAGCGTCATTCGTTCCGACTGTGCGCTGAATGTAAACGCACGCACCATTACATCCTCGACTCGCCTGACAGTCAGTAGCGTGCGTTTAGTACGAAAATGTCGTTAGAGGTGGTAGGCCATCCCTGTGTTTTACAGATAAGAGCCTATCCAAGTACCAAGGAGTGGGTCTTTTTTCGGGGAGTGGTTGCCATGCTGTCCCGAGGTGGCGATCAGTACGACTGTACTGACTGTACTTCGGGGAACACTGAATTGCGATGTGTCAAAAAACTGCAGCACCGCTGCAGCCCTCGATTTGTATGTGCCGGCACCAGAGTCGACTCGGACCCTACTGATTTACAAGTCAGTTGCTCTAACCAACTGAGCTATAACCGGCATGGGCACGCATTTATAAGAGCTTCTCGCTGCGTGTAAAGCCGTGCCGCGGCCGCTTGTGGTAAAAACACTGTTTTTTATCCTGTTTCATTGGCTTAAGCCAGTTGTTGCATTGAAATCTCTTCCAGCACTTGACAAGGCGCCTCAGCCTGTTAACACAGAGATATCCACTTTGATCTGTTTTTGATTCAACGCCCTAACAGGGCACGAGTATTCGGGGCCTTCTGTGAACTTACCAAGAAGTCATCAACATTGTTATGCACAGATGGCCGGGGATAAGTTTTATACACACAATCTGTGGATTCAGTCGTGTGCAACCCGTTCACGCCTGGTGACGGGCTGCTCTCTCAGTTTTTGTCATTCTGCAATCAGCAGAATAAATGCGCCGGAGTCAGGTGCGCCGGCGGAATAGCCCTAAGTGGCCGGTCGTACCCGACTCCTGGCAAGACATAGCCCTATCAGCAGCAGCCAGACTTCCAGTGGCCTTCTATAATAATCCGGTTACCAGCTCCAGATTGCGTACTTCCGCCAGGCGCCGCCACTTGCGGTTGTTCCAGCGGCAAGACCAACTGTGCGGAAAAAGGAAGCCCGCGTAAGCCGTGGTGGCGGCCAGGTCATTACAAACTCAGCTATACCGCCCTGCACTGCCACTCTTCGGGTCTGGGGGCGCTGGGCAGGTAAGCTGTCTCACCGCGCACCTCACGCTGCCATCAGGTCAAACGTCAATCGCCAGGCCATGGACGGTCGCGCAAACGGCGGGTGCGCAGGCCAGCTGTGTGCGTGCTTTGCAGGGGTATGCCCAGATCCGTCCCTGCTTAGCTGCAGGCCGGACTGTCGACAGGCCTGCGAGAGCGGCCGATATGTTACGCCCTCGATTCGGTTTGTAGCAGCGGGCACAGCGCAATCTGCCTGCAGCCCGCCGTGCGCCTGTCTCGAGCAGGGTCATATGCAGTTGGCCGCAGGCGTGCAAACGCTACCAGGCTGTGGATCGGCACGCAGCTGCTGCCAGGCCTGCCTGGTCAAGCACATACAAATCGATATGCCTAGCGTGTATCTTGCAGGGCTCTGGCTTAGCCCACGGCGCCTGCGGTTGAGCTCGGGCGGTCGCGCTCCAGACATACGTTCTGCGGCAGGCCACCCTGCACGCCAGAATAGGCCCCCAGATGACCTTGCCACGACCAGTCAAAACCAGGGTGCCCTGCGGTGGACTGTCGCCAGCGCTGCTGGTTTGCCTGCGCAAACGGGTGGATCTTTAGCTGCCATTTACGCCCGGGATATGTCCGCTCGGAGGTGATCTCCGCCAGGCTTGCGTTAACTGGCTCACCACTCCAGCTACCTGCTAAATCGCGCGAGCGATTTGCACTGTGCCAACAGCTCGGCAAAGGCGCAGGGGCTGCTAACAGGGAAGTCGGTGTGGCCAGATCGGCTTGGGCAGGGCTGTCGTTGAGCGCAAGCCATGTGGCAAAGTTCGGGCCAGTTCTCGGCTCCCAGTGGGTAAGCTGAGTGCATGGGTAGAGAAGGGGCGTGGCGCGCCAGACGGCCTGGTGGCGTAACAGTTCCCAGGATCCAAGTTGCTCAAAGCGCTCGGCATTGATCCATTGCCAGATCAGCGCTTGCGGGGCCTCGATCTTTCAGCCTGCCGTCAAACCCCAAAACCTAGCAGGGTTGAACAGGCTCATTGAACAGCAGGTGATCACCAGGTAGAAAGCCGGCGAGCAGGAAGAACATCTACGTACTGATATGTACGCGAGTTGATGGGTACGCACCAGCCCATCGCATCCTTATAAGTTGGTAGGTGTAGATCACCGCGCGGCCTTGAGCATCAGAATTACTTCAATTGCCGTCGGCGGGCAGGACGTGATCCGCGAATCGCGCGCGGCAGGGGATGATGTACTGCAGTGACTGGCGCTTGTGACTTTGCCCAATGCGCTTGATGCTCGACTTCGCCGCTGGGGAGGAACTGGACTTGCGCCGCGCAGGAATCTCGGCAAATATAGGGCGCGGTGTGCAGGCATGGTTGATCAGCGCGCACGCAGTAAGGAGTATCGCGCAGGTAACGGCCATGTATACTCTCGCGCACCGCTTCAAAATTGGCGGATCAGACAGTAATAGACAGAACAGCTGCAGCAGCAACGGCGTTGCCGCGAGAGAGATGTAGGTGTCACGTGCGAGGGCACGGCACATACCAAAGCCTTTGAGGCGCGCCGCAGCCCCAGCGGAATGGCAAATACCAGCCGAACGATAACCGCGATGGGACGATCTGCAGTGTCAGCAGGGTGCCGTCCCAGAGTTGCGGCGCCCAGGCGGCCAGCGCCATTGCCCTAGCCGTCTCGTCCTAGGTCATAGCTCGGTCCTCTCGTCAAGCCGCGATTCTGGCGCGCTCCGCTCAACCAGTGCAGCGGTCGGCTCATATGATGATTGACGTCAGGCCCAGATTAAATAAGCGCGGCGGAGAAAATACGAAGGTGGAAGGGTGCCTTGTGGTTGTTGATGGCGACCCAACCTAGGCCTTTTGCGCGCTATTGATTTCATCTTAAGTGTGATCAGCGAAACGAGGGCTCGATATGTCTATCAACAGTACTTCATGGATAACAAGGTTACCCAGGGTCTGTGTGCAAGGCAAACCGCCCAAACATAGCGCAGGTAGTAATGCGCCAGCAAGCTATACGCGGGCCAGACATTGCCCGAGACGCCCAGCCACGTGCTTCTTTACTGGCTGCGGGAATGGACAACAGCGCCGCCACAGGGGACAACTTACCCGCTGGCGTTTAAGACCTCCGGCACCAACGCGCCAGCAGCCAGGGGAACGGTACCGGCCGCCAAAGGGCGTGACAGGCGTTCAGATTACGGATTGACCGAAATAGCTTGCGTAGCCAGTTCATCAGCGAGACAGTACCGAAAAACTCTAGGCCATGGAGCACCAGAGGTCTCAGGAATTGCCTCGGACTACGAGGTTAGTACAGATGCCGCCTCTTGCTGCGCAGCAACTAGATTGTTCCGGTAGAATCTGGCGCTGGCCGCCAAGCGTCCGAACAGCAATCCCAGGGCCACGAAGGCCCAGGGACAAAACGAATGGTCTCCAGGCCCTCAAGCAGGGCTGGAGCGAAACTATGTAAATCAGCATGGGCGGAAGTATCGAGTTCCGGGCCCCGAGGCCGGCCAGTCAGGTCAATCAGCTGCTTGAAAGGTTGGAAGTTACTCTCAATTGTGAATTTCAGCCATAGGCTACCCGTCATCGATGATCTTCCGGCGTGCTCGTTCAGACGCTCACGCAGTGGGTCGCCCTTGCGCACGGCAATGCCGATTCTTGTCGTTGTCGGAATACCGGGTCACCCTTGAACTCGAAGTTTGGCACCAGCCATCGCTCCTGCAGCCACTCGTTATGCACGAAGGTTGTCTGCCCAGTACGCATCGATAACTGGCCGGAGTTCATGTCAGGTAAGCTTTTTCCTGGGTGTTCATACAGACGCACGTTAACCACGTCGCCCATGTTGTCTTCCAGCACTGGCAGGCGATAGTCGCGCGCTGGCGCACCAATGGTCTTGCCTTTCAGGCTGGCTTCGTCCAGTCTTTGAAGGTCGGACTTTTCGGCGCAACGAAACTGCAGTGTTTGGTGTGTAAGGGCTCGGTGAAAATCCACGCTTGCTGACGGCTTCTCGCAGTGATCGACATGAAGCGACAGGAAGTCGAAAGCGACGGGTGTTCAGAGCCGGGATGATCCGTCCCAATCCGAGGTTGACAACGGAGCACTCAGCTCCATCATTTTCACACCAGTGCCTGGCGATATCGATGTCGAGAACCCACCACTTCACCGCTTTTTATCGATCAGTTGAGGAGGATAAGCCCCTTCGGTGCCGATCGCAAAGTTGGTCTGCCCAGTGGCCGGGGCACTTGATCAGCATGGCTGTTAGCAGCGGCCAACAGAACCTTCTTATAGCTTTCATGGGTACGCTCTTCTTTTGGCTGGGACATGGAATTGTCTGCAACGTCCGACTTGAGTGCTCAAACACTTGCTCGTGGGGTCCGATTTTCCTCGGAACTTGCCCCTGATGAAGAAATAAAACCTGACTGGATACACCTGCCGGGCGAAGCCCATTTATGGGTTACCAACAGCATAGTACGCCCTTCCTCGGCCAGCGGCGGATCACGTCAGGACTTCATTGACATTTCCGGGTCCAGTGCCGAGGTAGGTTCATCCAAACAGAATAACGGTGGCTGCATGCAGCGTGCGGCAATGGCTGCACGCTGCTGCTGGCCACCGGAGAGCTGCGCGGGGAAAGAATGGCGCTTGTCGGCGATGCGACCTTTTCCAGAAAAGAGTTCTGCGCGGGCATGCATGCTGCTTTGGCTGGCCCCAGACGCGCGAGCGCCTCTCGATGATGTGGGAAGAAGTCATGTCGAGAGTTATTGTCTCATGTTGTCGGCATCAGTTGAATAACTTAATACCCGAAGCCGGACCGCCGCCCGCAGCGGTTGATCTGTTGTTGTCTGCTGCACCAGGGCACCGTTCACGGCTCTGGCTTGAGGTTCATCTCTTCACGGCAACGATAATTGATCCTCGGCGTGGGGGATTTTTCCAGCAGATTGATGGCCGCAGCAGCGTGCTACTTGCCGGAGCCGATTGAGCCAAGAATCGAGAATTGGACGTCAGCGCCATCGCGGGGCGATACAGATCACGCTTGGAGCACTGTACAAGGTCGCCATAGCGTGTTGTATGCAGGTTACGCACTTCGAGAGCGGGCTTCGGGTGTCACGTATTCGTTTCAGGTCAGCGCAAAAAGCACCTGGCTTAACAGGTACCTGATTTATGAATGACTACCAGTGGTTTTATTCCCGGCGTATCGACAGATCCGTCCTGCAATATTCCTGTCATGCGGCAAAACTAGCACAGCTCCCGTGACATGCAAGGAGACTATTAAGGTCATGTCCCGAATATGGCCATGCAAAAAGTCTTTCAGATTAAAACCCGGAGGCCGCCAAAACGTTCGGACATTTAAAAAAAAAACCCGCCAGTGACGGCTAGCGGGGTTCTTGTGCAAGTACTCGCTGCCCCAGAGAACGGAAATCGAACCCGCCGAATACTAGGATTTTTCAATCCTCTGCATCTGTACCAACTGAGCTATCTGGCCATCGGGCTGCTTTTTTAAGAACGCAGGGTTTTAAGAGGGTTATGTCTCAAGCGCCGCAAGAAAAATTATTGTTCGGTGCTTTCAGCGCCTTACTATTCATTTTATTCTGCAGGGTAGTAGCCCGTCGGCCTGGGCGTCATATACTATACCCCTGACGGACTTGTCATTTCCACCTCTGGATAAAGGCCCGATCCTCAGGATCCCATCATGTTCCAGCCGTCTTTCGTTGAATTCAGCATGAGTCTTGGTGCGCCTGCCGCAAGTTTCGTCCCAGGCCTTTTCCGCATATCCGTTCAGCAGAAGAATTGGGCCTCGCCCTTGGCTCCAAGGGTGACGGAGAGACGCAGTGTCGCAGCAGTTGTCCTTATATATTTGCGTGGCAACATCCCATACGTCGTCATCGGCGTCTCCTTGAAGGGCACCTAATTTGGGGCATCAGCTAATCAGTTTCGGTCCGTCTTGAGCAGTTTTTTGCGGTGCGAGCAAGACCGTCGGGATGACTGGCTGGCGCAGGTATACCAGAATAGCAGACATAACTCAGGCCACGCCATGCCCGGCATGACCTCCGGTGGACCACCAGCGGCTGGATTAGTCAGATGGAGAGTCGCGCTGAAGGTATGCCAGATAAGGGCCCAGCAGCGCTCCGGCTACCTCGTGCTTGCCGCCCTGCTGAGCAAGCCAGTTTGCTGTAGTGCGCCAAGTCCATCCAGTTGCGCGGACACCATGCCACACCCCACACCCAGAGTCCGGGCGGCGCTGCAGCCAGAGTTCGCCCTCAGCGGTTTGAATCAGCAATGGGCATCAGGCACTGGCGTACCGGTATCTGCTTGCGCGGCTTTGGAAGTTGCGGGTTACTGTGTGTGCTGGACCCAGCAGGCAGCTGCCTCCTACAGCCGCTTGCAGCGGGCAGTACAAAAACAAGGAAGGCTTGCTGCGCGTTATACAGAGCGCCGCGCCCAGGGCCGATCATCGCCTGAGTAGGAATTAGATGACCCGACTATTGTGGCGTATAGCGCTCGGCAATAACCCAGAGCCGATCATGCACGCCTCTCACCCGGCCAGCCTTCGACCGCGTGATAGCCGCCAGCACACGTTTGGACGTTGCCATCAGAGAATTCGGGCGCGCGCAGATGCCCATGCTCAGGTTGGGCAAATGGGCGCAAGCGCGTGGATTTGACGGTGCCAATACCCGGCAGAGACTGTATTCAGTTCTGATTCAATATTTCCGGGTCGGAAAACTCGACCGGCCGAACTTGTGATATTGACCAACTCGCTGCGCAGTTGTGCTGCAGATTTACGGCGTCGCTCTACGACTTGTAAGATAGTGCCCAGGGCTCCGGTCCATAAAGTGCAGCACTTGTTATGCGGGGTTCTGCGGCGTGCCATACTCGCCCGCAACAATGCGCGAGCAGCACCTGCATGAAAACGCTCGGAAATAGAGGGGGATCACACGTAGCGACCTGGATTGCTGCAGCATGATCTCGACACCCCACACAGGTTAGATTCATGTCAGGTGGTTTGCCATGGCAGGATCATATACGCCCGTGCACAGTTCATACTCAATTACCAGCACCGCCTCGGAAAAAGAGGACGTCAACGTTGCCGATCCTGTGGCTAGGTCGATCGACGTGGACGGCTCCTAGTCCGGTGGCCGGTATTCCAGTATCTACTCATCATACTCTTCGAAATAAGAATCTCACCGGTTAAAAGCAACCCTCTGATTGCATCGCGCACGGCTGGGCGCGTCTTAGATCGCCCAGCTTCTCTTCTCCGAGATTTTTCCCTTCCACCTTTTGCGCGGCTTCATGTAGCGTCCTCACAACTGGGCCGGGCGATACGCTTGACGCCAGTCGGTGATCCGACACCCCACAGCTGCTGGCTGCATTGTGCGGACAGCCCTGGCAGCGGAATCGGCCCACTCAACGCCCACATTAGCGTTCATTTTGACCGCGGCAGCGGGTCAGGGCATAGCGGGGATCTCTGCTCACCGCTACTATGCAAGGCCAGGCAGGTTAGTCCGACTGCGTTGCTCCGGGCGAGCCACTATTTTCACCACGGACCTTTCACCCCACTCCCACGGGCAAACTCGCGGCCACCCAGATCGCGGCTTTGGTGATCAGTACACGTTGCGATACTTGAAGCTGCGCCCAGCGCCGAACTGTAAGGGCTATACGCTTTACAACGCTATCGGTGTTTCCCTCGCAACGCGCTCCGGCCAGCCAGGAGGTTTTGCGGTTAACACAGTGCAATGGCTCTGGCACATTCTGCTGTTTCAGGTTGACCCGATTCAGCGCGCCCTCAAGCCACATGAAGCGCGCGCTGCCGCTTGAGCGTATTCGCTCCAGCGATTTAACACTGTTTGCGCTTGGCTGTAACGTTGAAGATTTAGGTCCGTCGCCGCGCATCTGCTCCGCCCATGTCGTTAGGCCTGCTTGCACCGCCAGCGAAATCCATTCGTAGGTCAGTTGTTGGGCCACTTTGAGGCTGACGCGGGCGTGCGGCGAAAGTTGAAGTTGGATTGGTGCAATCGATCTCTTGCCAGGTGACGCGAACGCCGCCCCCAAATACATCAACATCAGAGGCAGTCGACCTGGAATTCCTGGCCATTTCGCGTGCCTCCCTATCCCGCAAGCGAAGGGGCTGATGTATTGTCCGGGATCAAAACGCACTGCCCTCTCAGGCGCCGAACTTTGCCGTCCCAATGTCGAGGCTGGCGAGCCGGCTTGCGCGGAGCACTTCATCATCACTCCAGCCTTCGGGCGCGCATGCGGAATCGGTGCGCCGCCAGCGGGGCGCCTGCTCGTTGGTTGCTTCGGTGAGCGGGCTCTTCGCGCAGTGCAGGTAGTCACCACAATTTCAGGCTGCCGCCCGACAGATCAAACTGTCAGGACGCCTAGTAGCGTATCGAAATTTCAGCCGATCCCCAGATCTGACAGCCAGAGGTGTTCCATCGACTGCAGCTTCAAACTCGTTGAAAGCAGGTTCGAGGACTTGAGATTTCGAGGACCACTTGCAATACGTGGCGCCGGTAGGGGAAACCGGACTTCCAGCGACGCCGGCTCTTGTCGTATTTCAGGCACATCCATGACCAGCGCTGCAGTGCTTTACCACGAAGACATTCACGCTTAATCTGGCGCGAAAACGGCATTGAGACTTGCTGGGCGATTATCGGGTCAATTTCAATACGGTTCAAAAATAACCGTCACAGCCCCCTATCCGGCCAGAGACCAGCCCCAAAAACGGCGGCCATCCCATGGTGGCATCTCAAAAAACTGGTGAGCTCCAGACTGGTACTGTAGCGCCATTAACCTTTCGTATCTGTCCTTGTGGCACGGCTAAAGTCTGGCAGAATCGACTGCGCCAGTTCGCAACTTGCTAGATTTAAGCTCCGCGGATTTGTGCACCCAAGATCCGCAAGCCATCGGCCCCTTTGTCAGCTATATAGCATCGAGCATATGCGCTTCCGGAGAAGGCTCGCATTTTGCGCTGTGACAACGTCGACTTTCAGTGATTATCGACCGCCTCAAGCCTGTAAGCTATCAATGCGTACCAAAATACAAACTGCGCGACCGTGTTCAAAATCTATCGCACGCGCATCGGCCTCTGGTATGCTCGAATCAGCAAGCCCAGAAAAGCCACATCGAAGGGGCTGACCCCGAGTGCAGCGCCTTCGTGCAAGATGTCATGATCGCATCCAGCTGTAGAAGCTGCATGAGGAAGGACCTCGTGTCTTCCCTAACGCCCTCGGCGTTGGTGATGCGTACGCGCTCTCGATGGCCACGTCAAAGTCCGCCCGGCCTCCTCGGGGCTCATCCGCAGCACATTCACACCTTCGGCTCTGCAGGGTCGCCAGGCTCGCCTCAGGCCCTAATGCTGCCCAAATTGCCCACACCCTGCTCATCCTTGATCAGATTCAGGTGACGCTGTTACGAGAGAATTACATCGACGCATCCGCAAGCTGGCGGCGCAGAAGCACGGTAATATACCTCAACGCCCCAAAGGTCCCCATGTTTATCCGACTCTGGGCAAGCCGAATATGTCCAGGCGCACCCACTGGCGCAATGCCGACGTCCTTTGAGCTCGTACTACCCAGCCACGGATAACAGTGACCGCGATATCACGCCCAGACGTCAGTTCGATATTGGCTTTATATCGCGCGCAGCCTAGCTGGAATATCCTCTTTGTAATCATTCGAGATCGAACATGCGGGTTCAGGAAAAAACAACAGCCCGCGCCAGCAGCACGACACCAAAGATCACCAGACGCGAGGCCTTTGGCAAAAGGATTTCATGGGGATGCTTCCTATATTTACAAGTAACCATTTTTACGAAGGGGTACGTGATAACCGCGCTTTTATGCGGGAAGACGGACGCGCAACGTCCAATTAGAACTCGAGGATCAGTCGAACAGGGTGGTAATGCTCTTAAATCTCAGTAGGCCTACCTCTTCATGGGTCTCTGCAACTTGACAGCCCCTCAGTTTGAAACAGGTATTGGGATATGAATATCCACCACCGGTTCCACCGCCATTGCCGGGCCTGAGTGGAGAAAGCAGCGCAGGCTAGTGCTATGGGCGTCTCTCGCTCAGGCCGCTGTAGCCCCAGCCCGTGCTACCCGTATAATGCACGCCCTTGATTGATTTATTCAGCGGAGAGAACGCATGGCGGAGCGCAAGGCAAGCGTCGAGCGCACACTCTGGGAAACCCAGGTAAGTACGAAACCATCAAACCTGACGTGGGTAACCTCGGCCAGTCCGACTTTGACATTGGTGTACCCTTCTACGAGCACATTGCTCGACAGCATTCGCCCCGACATTTCGGGCTGATCGACATCGCAGATGCGAATGCGGACGATTGAGACGACCTTACTACATTATTGACCACCACACCCGTGAGAGGCGTCTGAGGCATCACACTTGAGGTATGCGTGCCTGAAGGCCATCGGCGCGGACAAGAAAGGCAGGTCCGCCAGTTACGGACATGCCGTGACGTTCCGCTGGAATGAGGCGCCTGTCTCGCGTGTTGAATTCGACTTTTCCGGTCGGCCCGGGCCTGCACATGAATTTGAATATACCCGCGCCCCAGCGTCGGCAGCTTTGATGTGGACCTGTTTTGGTGAATTCTATCCAGGGCTTCGTCAACCACTCACAGACGACTTGCACATCGACAACCTGAAGGGGTCAATACCCACCATCAGATCGGAAACCGTTTCAGGCCTTCGCCGCGCACCTGCGCATTGGCCGGTGGAAGAAGATGCCCGGATGAGCGGCATGATGCCCTCTACAAGGCGCCTGTAACCGGATGACTTGCAAGCCGAGTAGCGGTTATCGACTATGGCATGGGCAACCTGCATTCGGGTTGCCAAGGCTCTGGAACACGCAAGGCGCGATGCGCGTTGAAAGTCACAGCCGATTCCAGGCCGTTATCCTCGCCAGCCGACCGGGTGGTACTGCCGGGTGTGGGCCGATTCGGACTTGTGGTTCAGCGAGCTGCCCAACTCGGTCTGGACCAGGTACGTGCGCGGACGTGTCAAGGAAAAAGCCCCTGCTGGGAATTTTTGCGTCGCATGCAGATGCTGGTTCGAGAGCAGCGAAGAGAACGGGCGGCAGTCGATTGCCTCGGCTGTTCCCTGGCAAGGTAAGCTTTTCGGCACTATGAGCTGTACGACGGTGAAGTGCGCTTAAAAGTGGCCGCATATGGGCGATGGAATCAGGTAAAGCAGCACATCCGACCATCATGTGGCATCGCATAGACCAGGACGCGCGCTATCTACTTCGTGCAACAGCTATCATTGCCCAGACCTGGCAAGCACACTCACGGTGGCCGGTCGCGGCATTTACGGTTGTCGACTTTCGGTCCGCGGTGATTCAAGACAATATATTCGCCACCCCAGTTTCACCCGGGAAAAAACCATACCAATGGCCTGCAGCTGATGCGAGAATTTTTCTGGCCTGGGACGGGCCGGTGTAGAAGAATCCAGAGCTGCAAGCTTTGCAAGCCCCCCGGCTTGAGGACTTGAGCTGAAGGACTTGAAGCTCTTTTTCCCAAGGAAACAAGACATGCTGATTATCCCCGCTATCCGACCTCAAAGGACCGGACGCCTCTCCTTGCGCCAGGGGGGGGCCTTTTTGATGGACGATGCCACGTATTTTTCCGGAATGATCCTGTGGCCATGGCCGGCACAGTGGGTTGAACGGCGGCTGGCCGGGCGCTACAGTTCTGGTACCTTGAACGGCGCCTTTGAGGCAAGCCGGTCCAATGGTGGATGTGGTTACGCGAATCGCAGGCACCGCGTCTATCCCGAGCTGCCATTTGCAAGATCTCTCGGGATGCGTGTCAATCCGCCTCGCTGGGATACCATCGCAGCACTATCGTGCCGCGCTGGTTGTC
>Ga0163217_1074288_pt1 | contig 12820 bp, 14 predicted proteins | sample SynspAceP_FD_185933 | JGI IMG/M metagenome (GOLD analysis project Ga0163217, IMG submission 185933) | Saline lake microbial communities from Ace Lake in Antarctica - Synechococcus sp. Ace-P (PacBio error correction) | ecosystem: Environmental > Aquatic > Non-marine Saline and Alkaline > Saline ... | reverse complement strand
TTGAATTGCTGCATTGAGCAAATTCGCCAGACACCCGCATCTCAAGCATTGCGCTCCGCTTCACCCGGTGCTGAAGCGTATTTCAAAGCCAATTGATCTATCATTTTGGGCGGCCAGCTAATCACTCGTGATTTCTGCCGGCTCTCTCCGGGGGAGATCAGTTTTGAAGAGATGCCATTGTTGCAAGTTGCTGCTTGCGGTCTTTCACTGTGGACAGGTTTAGCCGGTGTGTTGAAAGCTTCTTACAGCGAACATACATCTCTTGCTTGTTCTTGCGCGGCGACTTGCCTTCATCTTGAATGACCGATCAGAGGAAAAACGCAGACAATCGCAAAGTTATGGCTCTGGCTAGCACTGCCTAGGCGCATCTTTGCCTTATAACATCTCGAACGACAATTTTTTGCAATCGCATGGCTATTGTCACACCACTTAGATCGATTTCTATCGGGCCTTGCTCTGCTCGGTATGCGGGGTTGTCTGATTTGTCGCGATCTTATGATGGGCAAGGCCTTTGGACTCATCTCGTCGTGTTCTCTCCTATGTCGCGACCTGACATCTATGCCGGAGCCTTGGCATCGCGGATTGACTTCTCTTCGTTATCGATCAATCTCTACGTTATTTACCAAGGAAGGCAGCTTCGGGAATCCCGTTGGATGTCTGCGACCTACATTTAACTTGTTCGTTTTCTTTGGCGATGCTGACGATTTGTGCGGCAAATTCTTGACCGACCTTGCGTGGCCTGACTGGGCGGTTGCGCGGCGGCCCGCGAAGGCACTCGATTGTGGTCTCAGCGTTGATGGGACGGATCTCGGGCTCGGCTTCGCCAATGTGTCACGACAGGCGCAATCACCATCCGTTAATTGAAACAAATGGATACGCCCAACATTTCGCGGCTGCAAGTTGAGCCTGCCGCCTTCATCGGTGGGCAGCTCATTCCGCCTGTGATGGCCGCAACGGTTGGGATCGCCTGTAATCGTGGCCGCCATATTCAGAGATTGCCTATCGGCCTGATCCCGTCCTTTCTTTTCTATCAGGCTATTCTTTCGCGGTACATTTTTGAAGCCGTAGCACGCCGGTATCTAGGCCGGGTTCGGGACCAAAATCGACGCGACACTGATGAAGGGCATCTTGTTATTTTCTTACCGATCTTTGTGTGCGGTAGGACTGTTTAACTATTCCCCCGATGCGCCCGGGGTTATGGGTGTTGGTCGTTGCTGAGTCGCGATTATATTATGCGCTGTTTCCAGCCAGATAATGCTGCTTACCAGCACTTTTCTGTGATGTGCCAGCCGTGCAGCACTGGCGATGGACCGAGTCGCAGTGGCTTGGCGGATCGGGAATGGATTTTGGAGTGCTGAGTCTCACGGCTTGGGCTGGCGCGCAGCAATGCTATTCTCAGCCTTGTGGGCATTCTGTGATCGCTGCGCTAGTTTTATACCATGTTGTCGTCATTGGTTTTGGGAATGGACTGCCGATCTCGTGGCGGCCTATCTGGTTTCAGCAGGCGTTACAATTTCCAGCGCCTTATCACATTGATGTGTCGAGCCGATCCGTGCCACCTGTTTGTATTTTACTTCGCACTACTTGGCAATGTCGACCCACCCCGTTTCGCCCTCGCAGCTATGCGCGGCTGGGTTGGCGGGTCAGGATCGCAAAACCGTTGGACTGCGCTGCGGTCTCGCACCTGCCTTGTGCTGCCGTAATATGTTCGTTTGAACCCGTCTTGCTGATGCAGGCGTGCTCCGTACTTCTCCTTGCCTCGGCCGTGATCGTGTCGTGACACTGGCTGCGCTATCGTGCATGCACATGGTCTCGCATCGGAATTGGCCGCACTGTCTGCTGCTTCTGGCCGCTGTTGATGTTTATCCAGGACTTTTGTAGATGCAGTGCCTTGATGGCTGATCCTGTCGTCCTTGTAACCAGTCGCATTAGTCGCGACGCATTCAAGGTAATTAAAACCCCTTCAGTAGACGAAAAAAGTACAAGATGAGATCTGCATTCATTACCGGGTCGTTTACGCCTTTGGCCGACACGAGGCCTCTGACTCATTGATCTTCATGAGTATGCGCGGGAGACGCAACTGGCTGAAAGCGGGGGCGGAGCGAGCAGGTGACGGTGTAACCGGGCTAATTCGACCTCCATGCCGCATCTGTTGCTGCTTACTTTGTTTTGTGATAACATTTCGGCCCTTCAACCCGAGCTATGCCAAATGATTGCAAACTGGGCGGAGCAACGGCGCTTGCACTGTGATGCAGCAAACTGTTGTGCAATCCGCGGCAATGCGAAAAAAGGTGCTTGTCGATCGCCGGTGAAAATCGGCTGACCAACGAAGGTGGTCGGGATTCAAGCCACCAGACGCTGGCGCAGGTCGGTCACGCAGCAGCAGGATTACCCTTTGCCAATGATCCTATATTATGCGCTATGGCGGCAATATTCTGCCCGACGGGTTGGCAAGCGAGACCAGATTTGGCGCAGATCGCTGTCTATATGCGTCGTTCAGCCCAGCCACCGAAGGCGCACATTTCTGACCGCCTCCTTGACGCTAGAAGAAGCGATTGCTCCTGACCCATTGCGACACCGTTGCGGCATAGCTGATTGTGTCCAATCTCCGGATGCGCGGCCGCTTTGTGGTGACTGGGACACCAATCGAGCACGGCGGGGTGCGCATTCGCGGTGCTGGACAGGCCCATAAGCGATTCCAAAAGATTTCTAGCGCTTTGAACTGGAAGAATTTCGCGCTGCGGATGCAGCGACAAGGCCTTCGCCGACTTGGATCGGGCGTCAGGACGATCGAATTTCTTGGAATCTATGATAGCTTTACGGTGAGCGCTGGCAATGCCTGCTGAAGAAAACTGGTTTTGCCCGAGCGCGCGAGCAGCGCACAGGTTGCCTCTGGTCCATGAACGACCGGCACAGCGTTGAACACCGCATGGTGCTCCTCAGTTATGGACATCCCGGTGTCGCTGGTGCATAGGTCATCTGGTTGAGGGACGCGAGCAAAATGCACGGCGCGCCGGCACTCGCCAGACCTCGGTCCGGCCAGAGAGCCTATGCTGCACGCAGATGCTCTGGCGTGCTTTTCTGCCCATAGGGCTTCTACTTGCAATGGTTCGGGCTGAGCATAAAGTTATTTTTGAGCCAAACTCGCTGCTACATACTCAAAAAGCGGTCTCATGTATCAGCTCTAGTGCGCATGTGGACATCGTTCAAACATTTGCGCACCGTTTTGCGTGCATGCCATACACAGGATCCGGAATGGCGCGATCTGATCGCGGAAACCGTCTGTAGCCATGCTACGATTATTGCATCGTCGCGCCTACTGCGGAATGGAAAGCGCGACTGCAAACCTATGCCACGCGCACTGATCGCATCTTGCGGATGGGACCACGCATCATGGCTTTTGGCCATCGGCGCTGTGCACGGGACCGTGTCGCCCTGAAGCCCGCGGTGTCCACAACCTTCCCTTTTCTTGAACATATGGTGACCAAATGAGCATTCAGCGCTATCTGAACCCTTCGAGTGTGGCGATTTTTGAGCCTCGCAGAAGCCTGAAAAGATCGGGGCGTCGATCGAGCATGAAGGAAATGGCTTCTGCGGGAGCTATTTACCGATCAATCCGCCGACGCGAAGAGTGCAGGGACGTTAACCATGCTATCCAGAATATGGAAGCGTTACCTGCGTGCCTGACACTGCCATTATTGCTGTCCCCAAAGATCATGTACGTCTGAAACTATAAGGCATCGCCACCCGGTGTGAAGGCCTGGTTGGTCATGGCCAGTGGGTTTGCGAAGAGCGACGCGGCAGCCGCCGAGGAGGAATGCGGCAATCCCGCCAAAACCGGAATGCGCATCTGGCCCCAAACAAGCAAGGACTGGCGAAGCTTTAATTAACGGGCTGTATCCTAAAATTTTTCGACAACTTGCATGAGAGCCTCGAAGAGCTGGACCCGTCGCCCGCATCAGCAAAGCCGTGCTATGAGTGGTACCCTAGGATCGCTGCGTCAACGCGTATTCGGAGTGGGCATTGCACGCGACATTGCAACGACGCGGATTCACTGTTAGTGAAACTTTGCAGCGAGTTGGTGCTTGATCCTAGGTTCCAAAGCTTTGTATCTTACTAGTGGAGTCGACGCAGAAATCCAGAAAACCTTGCGCTAGCGCACAGCAGCACGCGACAAAGGGTGCCAATTTATCGCGTTGAAAGCCGGTCGCTCTGGGATGAAGAAGGGCTGCCGCGTCGCATCACGCGGGGCAATTGCCACGGAGACCGCGTGATTTGACGCTTTTTGGAACGCCATGGCATCTGGCGGGCCGCAAGGACGAAGCGATGGTTCTCATGCCGCGAGATTTATTTCAAGGCTAAACCCAAGCGGTAACGGGTCGCTGTGTGTCCAAAGCGGTCGACCTGTGTACTGCAGCAGATGCGATCGACGCTTGAAGAAGCCTTGCTCGTTTTCGCCGAGACCGAAGAGAGCATTCGCCAGCGCTCCGGATTTGCGGCAAAGAGGAACCCGGTCGTATACGCCGCCTTGCTGACGACAGTGGGCTTTTCGGTTAAAGTGCTTCACGTGCGGGCGAGATGCAGAGCGTCGATTCGTGTTGATCGGCATTTCCGTAAGCGGCAAAAGTTATGACTTTGAGCGCTTTGCGCAAGATACGGGCGACTTTTATTCGTGACTATAGCCAACCTGTTAGTCTTGCAAGCTCCCCGAACGCGAGTACGAGCAGCCTTCGCCCGTCATTGGTGTCCAACATTCGAAACTGAATCACGCCGCGATCGAGGGCTTTGCGCAGTTCACTAATTCATCTGCACTGATGAAAATTGCAGGGCGGAAAGGTGAAACATGAGCCAAGGCGGAGCAAGCTCCACGCTAGATGAGCACGCCCTCTCTTGATATCGTCTCTGCCAAAGGGTGTTTAGTTGCCGCGTCGACAATTTGTGGACGTAGGATGAATGATCGCATTTCTGGCACTTTGTCCAAACGCATTGTCTTGAAGGCAAACCTTCAGAGGGCCGCATAAGTCTGAACATTGGTTTGTGCGTGGGCTAAAAAACGTCTTACCGACGTCTCTCGCCATTCCCGAGATCAAAGAAAGATGGAAGAAATGGGCTTGCAGTTGATGAGTTCTTCTGCTGAAATGGCTCGCTTCTGACTGAGTTAGTTGTCGGTGGCACAAGACCCAACTTTTGGACCGATCGTGATCGTGGAGAAAGCGGAGTCGCCGTGGAAGCGATCCGATAATCAGCGTTACTCACACCTTTCATAGTCCAGCGTGAAGTGCATTGGCTAAATTGCGACTCTTTGTTTCAAGGTCGTTCCGGGCGCGGCCTTTGAGTGCACAGCGTGTTTCAGGCAGCAAAAAGCTGTGGTGCCTTCTCGAAGAGGAGAGGTTTTAGTGATATTAATTCGCTGATTTTGACGCAGAAACTGCCACTGCTGCCATGCGCTTATCGAGATCCAAAAAAGTTGATTGTGCAATCAAAATCTATGCAGAGGGTTTGTCGCGGTGGAAAATTTTCGCATTCACTTAGTTCAGGACTTCGTAACCATGTCGGTCTCAGTCGAGATATGTCACGCAAAAAGACTGATTCCCGCCCAAAAACGGAGAGCGTATTTTGTGCGTTACTGCCTGTATTTTACACGGCCGCCCTGGAATGGGGGCCTGGGGCAATTGCTTCGGCCCGTGGTCAAGCGCCTGTCTGCCAACATGGATGCTGTTGCGCAGCAGTTCGAGTGCCCATCAACCAGCTTTTGCCAGAGCTGAATAAACGCATTGTCTGCCCTGTGCGGTTTGGTCGTTGTCGAGGAATATACCCGAAAACGTTGGACAGGATCATCACAGTTCGCTATGCGGCGCGTCAAAAAGATAAAACGACACGAGGTCTTAAGTCTTCTTGACAGGTCCCCGCACGCATATCGTGACTAGTCAGAAGTTTACGATCATGTATTCGATCCGGTTCTGAAGTTCTTGATCTCTGCAGAATGTATTTCCCGTGAGAGCTGAGACCGGCGGGGTCTTCCAGTCTGCGGGCGACAGTTGTACGGCATCTTGAGTTCTGTCAGGGTTGTTCTGTGACTGATCGGGGGTTTCGTAATGGATCGCTTCACTGTCGCCTCCTTAATCGTGCGGCTCCGCTCCAAACCTGGCATTGTCCATGGTTGATTTGTTGGTCAGGCGGGCTCAATCTCATTTGTCTCGCAATATGTCGAACGTAAACCACTCGAATGGGCACCTGCCTATCTGCTGATATTTTGCTAGAGAGTGCTTAACGACGTCGTAGCGACGTGTCTAGTGGGTCGCTATGCGTGGTATATACTGGTTTGAAACGTCGGCGGCGCTGAGAGCGACGAAGAGAGCTGTAATTGCATGTCGGTGACACGGGATGGTGCGACTGTTCACGCATGTGCGCAGCGCACGAGATCAGCGGCAACAATCTATGCGTGCGGCTATACAGAAGAACAAAGGACTTGGTCGCCTGGACGCAGGTGCGCTCTTCCTCCTTTCGATATCCTTGAACACGCGTTCCGCATCCTGACACACCACCGTCGCGGCCCCGATGGCGTCGAACTGCGCTTGCCCAACGCCCGCAAGCCTGCACTTCGACCAGCACAGGGCTTTCCTTGGCGTTGACGCAGCTAATTTCCGTTGTGTGAGCAGTATGATTGGTCGGCACTGCGTTTCGCGTCTACGTGGGCTTGCGTTCACGGACATCGCAAGCATTGTGTCTTGCGATGCGCTGACCAGAGTGTCCAGCGCAGAGCCACGGCGGCGGCTTCCTTTCGCGGCCGAAGGAGATCGCTCAAGCTCTGTATTGGGACGCGTCAGGGCTTTGCCTCTATATAAATCTGGACCGGCCGCTTCCTTGGCCTGGCAGATGACGAGGGCCGCCGTCTGACGCCGCGCAGCTGCAATGTTTGGGAAAGACATTGACTTGCGCAGCCGGATTGGGGCGAGCCGCCCGTCCGTGGCTGATATATAGCTAAAACGCTTGTTTTTATGCGCTTATCACGTGGCATTTGTATCCATGTGCATGTCGAATGTAACGCAAAACTCCCCGATGATCCGCATATTTGAAGCGATGATGGCTTGCAGCGGAAAATGCCCAAGATCTCGCCGACCATTGCGGGTTCCACGACCAGCTGGTTCAGGCCCTCCGCCTGCGAATCGCCCAAGTGCAGAAGCTTGGCCTTCGCAATCATCGGAAAAATCGACGCGATCGAGCAGCTGAACTGGCCTTGAGACTTGCTACTGCCGTGGCGAGGCGATAAGCGCCATCGACGAATCTAGGACTACCGCACCGGATGATCCCTCGCGGCCCGCGCTGCGTCGACGGTCCACGTGTCTCGGATTGCGACACCGCGCGAGCGTCGTAACTTGATCCCGGCACATCAGCTGCGCTGACGTGGCGGCGATCTGCGCTGTGGTGAGGATTCAGCGAACTGCTGACCATGATTTGCAGCCAGTATGAAGGTGTTCAGATCGCCCGGATCAAGAAGTCCTGTCGCCGCTGCGAGCGGATTGGCAGAGCCGCACCCAGCCGTCCGATCCCGAGGGCAGCATGGCAGCCGAAATCCTTGCTGGCTCATATTTTAGTCGCGAAGTTTACGATCATCTCCCTTAATATCGCAGCACGAGATCTTCGCCGCATGGCCAACATCCCAGACCACCTTGGGGCTGGTGCGGCGGCATGAAGGCTTGTCGCCATCTGATCGACGGATCGAGGTGACAATCATGGCAGCGACCTGCTGCATGCGATGACACGCCGATCCGGGGCTGGTGACCGATCTTTGCCGACAAGGCTTCGTAAAGCGTCAGGCAGGGACGGATCTGGCCATGTGGTACCGCGCCCATGGCGGGATGCGCCACCGAACCGTCTATCGGTTTGCGCCGATTGAAGGAAGGAGCATGTCTTGGGACCACCTGCGCTAATGCCATCGTATCTCAGGCAGACGTTACAAGGGTTATGCCAAGCTTTACCGCCCTGACCTGATGGGTTGCCTCGTTACGCCGAGCTTCCTGTTGGGCGCACCGGCGCGGACTTCCACGACTTCTGGCTCGTAACCCAAAATTCCGAGATCGCCCGCGGAGCGCTCGACCGTTCGGGAAACTCCTTATGACGTTGAAGCGCGAATATCAGTGGGCCGCCTGCTGACTCGTTTACGCGCACTCAAAAGTTTTTTCCCAAGGGCCCCTTGCGAAGTTTGAGGCGTTCTTACTTGGTCCGAGCAACAGCTCTTTGGCTCCGGAAGACAATTTGCAAGCCTTCCCTATGGCCTCAACCGTCGAAACCTTCGCTTGTTCCTGGAAGACTGTCGCGTGCCATCGATCAAAATCCAGCTGAAACGCGCCTCGACGATTGAATCGAAGAAAGAAACTGCTGTTTGCCAGCGGGCCACACCGGTGCAGAAACACTCGCCGTCCGCGCCATGACGGATCATTGAAACCCAAAGCTAAATCGGGCCTCAACCCACAGCCTTCTCGCTGACATCCCGACCGCATCCATGATGCACAAGATCAACCGCTTAGATGACCTTGCTGCCGTGAACTGGGGCGATGCTGCGCAAAACAATCAAGGCTGCATAAAGCGCGGTTATCAATGGAGCGGTTCTGTCGAACCGCATCTGCCATTGGAATATGCAGTGTTCGTTCGGGCTGTTCGGCGAACTGATTACATTATTCATGAGGATCTTATGGATGCGATAAGCACAGCCTTTAGCAACTTTTCGATGAATTCCACGCCGTCTTGCGATCTGCCTTTCCACAAGCGGTGATGCAAAACTTGCTGCCGTCGGTATACAACAAGAGATATAAGCTTTCCCTCCGCCCGTACTGAAACCTCAGCATATCGATATGAAAATAGCCAATGGGTATAGCGTTTGAAACTTCTGCCGCTTAGGCTTGTCGCCCTCGACATCCGGTAAGCGTGAGATTGCCATTCGCTGAAGGACCGATGCAGAGCTGACCGTTAAAGATGCGAACCGACGTTGAGAGCGTAGAGCAATCATCCATCGGCACAGCTGTTAGCCGCCGGAATTTGCAACGATCATTGCCTTCCTCCGCTTCTTAGGACGTGAGCGCGGCTTTCGGACGGTCTCTTCAGATCTCCCACAGTGAACGCTTGCGCCACTTGCAACGCTCTTGGGATTGATGCCAATTTCCCGGCTCAAGTCTGCGCCGAGCGAGCTTGCGATCGCTTATTGCAGCTCTGGACGACGTGCGTGTCGTGGCGCTCCCATGACGAACCTTGTCCCATATGTTCCTTCCATTCCTGAGGAAAAAGATCGCACCATCAAACCGTGGATCAAACACTAGGCCGATGTGAAACCTGTCGGACAGGCGTTCAGAGCGGCGCATTACCTTTGGCCCTGGCTACCGCGTCTATTTTGACAAAGACGTGATACCTTGTGATCCTGCTCAGTGGCGCACGAAAAAAGCTTCAGTCAAAGATATCGAGCAGGCAAAGCATATTTGGGGCACTAACAAGGCCGCAAAGAGAAAGGCGACTGACATTGCCCACTGCGGAAAGACCCAAAAGCACTCATCAAAACCGCGCTGAGCCGATCCTGATTTCGTGCAGCGCTGTCGCGAATGCCATTGAAGCGATGCTCACGACGATCTGGAGAGGTTAAGTGCTGCTGCGCGACTATGTGACCCATCAGTAGTTCGAGCCCTTGACGCGACATGACCCAAGAGCCTGATGCGGATTGCTCAGCGCAAGGGGTAACCGCGTCGGATAATCTTCTGGCCATGATATCGCGGCGAAGCAACGCGAAGACGGTTTTTCAATCACTCAGAGTACTAAATTCGCGCTACCGTTAGTTTGCATTACAACTGCTTCGTGCAACGCTCTGCACAGCTTGCCCATTTTAACTTGAGGAAAACTATGATTGAATAACGATTGTTCGACCTATACATAGTAGCGCGTTCAATTTGAAAAGCAAGGCTACGACGTGATAGATCTAGGCTCGCCGGAATTAGTGAAGATGCGAGGTTGATAAGTTTTCGAGCCTCAAGAAAATCCAACGCCGCACAAGAGCCTATTGGCTCCAAATGCCTGGCTTCGAACAGAAAATCTCAGGACGCCAGAGTTGAGCCAAGCTCAAACGTCCAAGTTCAGCCTTGTCGCCGTGATCTTGAGGCGCTTATTGAAACATCCCAATAAGCACGCGCAAGGAATCTGGCCAATGGCTAACATCTTTTGGCACATTTTCGCCAAGGCACGAAACGTTAGCGACAGACTGTTTCATGCACTGGTTTCGGCGGGACGAGATCGATTCAAGGAACTCTCACTTTCCTAAACGACAATCGTCTGAGGCAGGATTTCCAAGTGTCGAACCCCCGCAGATGCGACGCGCTGTGTGAGCTGGAAAAAGAAAGCATGCCCAATCGCGGCAGAGGATTTGGAGTTTAGATCGCCCTGGTAAGCATGGACCCGATTGTCGAAGCCGAGTTAAGAAGCATTCCTTCGAGTCTTCTAGATCAGTTGTTCGCAATTATGATTACCTTAAGGAACCTGACTGGCCCGCATAAGCGATGTAACGACAATCATATCGGAAGCTGGACAATACCGACGCGATCTAGAAGCACTCTGTAACAGAGCATCTGACCTTTGGTCGTTGGATGACGTGAATCAGCGTTCAGGTCTATGAACAGATCTAAGCCATTGAAGAAGAAGTCAAAGCGATCTACCGAAAAAACGCGTTTACCCTTCCTAGAAAGCTACACAATAATCCGGTGAAACTGCAATGCGCGTCGATTTCTGAAGCGCTTTGAAACGTTCCCCAACTTGAATCGCGTGCAGAGTTTTGAACAGATGTTGCGCAACTGGAAACATGGAAGACCAACAAAAGCAGATATGTGATTTGAGTCCTTTTAGCGATGTGAGAAGCCAAAAAATCATTTATTGAAGTCAATGGTGAATTGAGAGCAACGTTTTCGAAGTCGCTTTAGTCCAGTTGCTTGAAGTTTTTAACGCGTTTGAAGTAGCCGTTCTCGCTTTAAACGTGTCCATGCATTTTTCATTGTGCGTGTTTGCCCTCGAAGTAACAATAGGACTAGCGACCCTCAAACAGCCTTCAATTGATCGATGGCTATTATTCCTATTGAAATATCGAAGCCCACACAGAGGTTGATCGAAAAGCTTGAGGAAGAGCGTGCGGGCTGCTTCACGCAAATTGGGAGATGAAGGAATTGAACAGAGCAGGGCAATACGTCGCAAAGTTCCAACATCGCAATAGATGCTGAGATACGCGCCGCGCGCTGAAGAATGAGTTTGCTTCATTTGAAATCAAAATTTTGAAGAGAGTGTTCCGATCTTCTGTGTATGAGTTAATTTGGCCCATTGCTTCATTAAACGAAGGAGCATGACGACAATGACATTATCAAGAAGTTTTGACGAAGCTGCTGAGCGCTTGAGAAACGCGAACGATTTTACTGGCATCAGGCTTGATGAAAGAGCTGAGGTGCGCCTGATGGAACGGATGCTTGCGCTGAATGGACCGAGCATTTAGGCTATTAGCCTGACACCCAGCCCACAAAACTACAGAGCAACCCGCAATGGCCCACGTCGCGCAGACGTGAAGGCAATGATGGGCGCTGCCGGATTGAATGTCCCGCCGCGACGTGATGTCAGTTTTGAACCGGAACATCAAGAAGTCAAACCCGGGGGATACGACGATGGATGACAAGTATCATTGGCTCATGCTACCCGATTATCGACCCGCCGACATCCGCGCCATCTCGAAATGCTACCGGCTGAAGGTGTCTGCCGATCTTGTCAAAGCCGCGTCCACAGATGCCGTTCTGGCGGAGTATCAGAACTGGCAGACCCGGCTCTGAGCCGATGTATCCATTGTTTTCCTTTATGCTCTTCGGGTCAAAATCCCGAGCGGAAAGCCGTCAGGTCAGAACAAAGCTTTACGCTAGCGCCTGGGGCTCACTCCTGGGGCGACGTGAGGTTCTGGGGCTATGCGGTTGCCAAAATTGAAGGGGCAAAATTCTGGCTTCGGGTGAATAAACATTGCGAGACCGGGGCGTCGAAACATTCCTGATCGCCGTTTGTGACGGCCTCAAGGGCTTTCGTTTTTGCCCCCCCCCAAATTTTTTTCCAAATTGCGCGATTCCCTAGACCACAGTCCAAAACATGCATGTTCCACCTCGTTGCCCCATTCCCTTGAACTTCTGCGATGGGGAAATTCGCAGACGTCGCAAAAATCTCAGCGGATTTATCAAGCCACGGTTGGACCACCGAGGCGGTGAAAGCCTTCTGATTTGAGGCCGAAGGGCCAAAAGTTACCCGTCAATCGCTCCAAAGCTGGCGAGCGCCGTGGCAAGAAAGTCATCCCGTTCTTCCCTTCCCACCAGGCATTGCGCAAAAAAATCATCTACACGACAAAATGCGATTTGAACCTGACCGCGTCATCGAAAAAAACCAACCAAAACGCTCGGTAGCTTTCCCACTGATGAGTGCGACAAAAGCTGATCTATTTCTGGGCATTTCCGCATTTTGAAGAAAGGACAGCAGGGCGTCAGGAGAATGGGTTGCTGCCCGCAATCAGCTTTCGGCTATCCTATTACCCAGAAAACGTCTCAAACAAATGAGCCAAAAATTCGCATGGCGAAAAAGCCCCCATTTACACAGAAGTTTCGGAATACTCCAATTTTGGAATAAGATTGAAATCGTATTGACTTTCAAGGCAAAACGGGCAATAGGCTACCCCAAGGGGGTTTTGGGCGAAAAGGGCTGGGAAAAACAAAAAGCCCCGGGGGGGCCCCTTCCCCGGGCCCAAAAAAATCTGGTATCTAACATATCTCTCTCT
>Ga0163217_1020504_pt1 | contig 12820 bp, 7 predicted proteins | sample SynspAceP_FD_185933 | JGI IMG/M metagenome (GOLD analysis project Ga0163217, IMG submission 185933) | Saline lake microbial communities from Ace Lake in Antarctica - Synechococcus sp. Ace-P (PacBio error correction) | ecosystem: Environmental > Aquatic > Non-marine Saline and Alkaline > Saline ... | reverse complement strand
TTTGTGTGGATTGGTTTCGTCACCAGAGAATTGTATTAACATTCTGTCAGTTAATGGATTAATTGCTAACAGCGTTCGAACGAATACATGAAATTACAACATCCAGTAGTTCACGAACATGATGAAAACGAGTTCACAATATAGCTTTTTAATGTAAATAACAATGTACGTTATCAGAGATATGATACCATATAGATGTCTCTTGAGCTAAAGTTAAGGCGCTTTTGAGACACCTCGCATAATATTCATCCTCATGAGAATACCCTCTGGTGCCCCTTGTAAAGTTCACACCGTGATTATCCTCGTACAGACTGACAGCCCAGGAGGATGTTGACATATTTTGCTCATAAAGGGACTATGTTAGCTGCTCCTCGAGCATGGGTTGCGCCAGTTATCTCTCTCATCTATTAAATAAGACAGTATCATAGACCTCCCTTCGTGTGCTAGTGTATCCATTATCCAAATGACCATAACAGCGACGGTGGACGTCGACTTGAGTCCTCCTAAGAGCACTTGTACAAAAGACCAATTTTGTAGAAATGTGCCTATCCTTTAGCCGCTTGCTCCTGCCCAGACTCCTCCTTTTCCAGCCACGTAAGTTTGTAGCTATCACTCGATCTCGATGATCTTTTTTACTATTTGACTGGCGTTAGCGTTTCAGATTTTCATTCCGTGCAAGCGGAAAACATGACATCTGGGTCTCAATACTCTCAACTTTCATTTTCAAACCACCGGCGCGAAAACACTCATTTGACCGTGCCGGTGAAACTTACGCATACAACCGTCTGTTCGACAGGCTTCTCAATCCTATAAATCAATAGAGGGTAGACCAGTTAATAACGCCAACGACTATGTTATACAGGATCTCTCATGACCGTTCACATAAAACTATTTACCCATTTAAACCTTTTGAACCCCAAAACCTCCATAAATAACCAAACTCATACTTCGTCGAGCTATCCATCTTTCCAGGCCGCACTCAAAACACTCACATTCTTTACAGCTCTCGCGACCTTTCCTCGCGACACATCGAGACACGTCCAAGATCGAGCGTCATAGGATAGTCTCGAATACACAAGACGGTTATTCTCTTATGAGACTCTCTCTTTATTCCGCTGCCCATTCCTTACCTGTATGTGATACAGTGGGATTAGTTCTCCCAGACCCGAACTCTCATGCAGTTCAACTGGCCTTTACTCGAGAGAGCCGGCTTACCTGGGCCTCCATCTCCCCTCACAAACTCTACGCCTTAGACTATGTGTCTGCTTGACGCTCTCGTGATACTTACGTTCTCGAAGCGCCGTGAACCAGAAGCAATGTCATGCGTGCCTGATCACCAACAGATACGCGAATTAGATCGTACAAGTTTTCGCAGGATGTTGGAAGCAAGGTGTTTTGAGAGGCGGAAAAGTGATAAGCCGTCCAAGACTGCTCGCTCCGTAGTATTGATTAGCGTTTTGCGGTTAAAGGTTAAAGAGCCAGTGCGTATATAGTCTTAATGTGAACGTATCGATCTCTCATAAGACAGGATCTGGACCGTGACACCTAGCTGCATCCAATATATCGATGACAGCTTGACAGGTTGGCTAGTCATCAGATTTTCAGAGCACGTGTGAAATTACCAGTGTTCGAAATAAAACAAGGATCTATACCAAGGTCCTGTTTACCCGCTTCTCGGACATAGTAGACAATATACATGATTTGAAGACTTTACAAACCAGTTCCAAATTAAGAATCGATACCATCATCCAGGTAATAGCTACCAACCTGGACTGAGGGATCTGGCAGAGCAAGCCTAAAGAGATCAGGCACATTTTTACAAATATTTCCTTTTTCAAGTGCTTTAGAGACAAATTCGACCACCTCGCTTATGCATTTGAAGGAATACATATCACGAAAGAGTTATATAGCTTATTAGAAAGATGAAAGAATAATGCAACCATTCAGAAGCTAAAATGCCCCTTTATTTAAATATTCAAAATTTGGTTCGAGTAGATGATTAAGGCAAAGTGTTCAGAGATCGATATCAAGCGAAAGCCCTTAATTTCTCAAGCTTCTATTGTTTCATTTGAAAACTTAATTTTAATTTAATAAAAGATTAATCGTTTCTATGTTTAACTCTTTAATCTTTTAACCTATTCTATAATACAGCGACAATTTAACTGTCCTTAAGTTACACGCAACTGACCATCTCATAAAAATCTCTTTGAGCAAACAAACACCAAACATATACACGCCCGGTCAACCGTGTATGTCGTAGGCATCCAGGCCATTTAGGAAGGCCTTGGAGCAAAGGGATTAGATTACTCACCACTAATCCGGGACAAAAACTTCTCACGAATTGGATTTGAGAAGTCCAATCTGCGGTAAGCTGATTTTTTTACGCAGAGACTACTGGACAGAAAACCCAGGGAAGTTCAGATCATCGTGACCTTGCAGCAGCCGCCCAGCATCCCTCCAGACACATGTAGAGTGGCGGTATACTGCAAAAGACAGTTCAGTTTCCCGTATCAGTTTCTGATGGAGAATCTGCAAACTGACAATTCCAAAAATAATCCTGATTGACACTTTTCATTAAACCAAAGCGTACGAGTCAAGAAAAATTTATTTATTCCTGGGTTCATCCGGCATTACCCCCAAGTGGACTCCACACCATTCGCATAAAACGAAGGAGTATCTCCTGACTGGAAGCTCATTGAGCTACGAATGAGTTGGGTCTACGCGCATCGCAAAATCTCCCACCGGTCGTGAAACCTTGCGAGCTATCCCGTAAGCAGTTTTGGTAAAGATTATATCTCTTTAATGCCTACGAATATTTTTATTATGGTCCGATTTCGCACTAGCATCTTTGATTTGGAAACCATCCCATAGTGTTCAATGCTCAAGCTATGATTCTCTGCAAAACAGACAGTCTTCCACTTGAGGCTAACACACACACATACCACACATGGCACCTCAATCGACAACTGGTCATCTTACCCACATATCGATGGGATACTCCAAGCCCCCCACAGCGCCATCCTCCCATCACACCAAAACATGCGACGCGCGAATTCCATCCACTTCACCCTCCCATAGTATACACACTCTAACTCGCACCCTTGATGGCTAAAGGCGGCTGTGGGTGTTTGCCCTTGGAAAATGTATTTCCAGATAATCTAGTAAATGTTTGGTACGGTGAGTTGTATTGATTCTTTACAAGTATTCTTTCCAATTGGCCAAAAATGATTCAGGAGCGTGGGTGGTCATACTGTTTCCAAATTGCGCCAATACTCTTGGGCAGGTTACAATACCACACCACACCCAGAATGCTACCCCCTAGAAAATTAACTGGATGCTGTACCAAAAATGGGCACCGCCTTAAGCCTTAGATGGAAAAAAGTGAGATTCCAGCGTCAAGCGAAGGCGTATTGCCTTGAAAACATATGAATTGGTTTTTACGAAACCCAAAACTTTCTTCTTGTAAAGATAAACAGTTAAAATAATTCTCCACTATTAATCCAAATTATACAAAGAAAATCTTTAAACTAGCACCCAGTTTTCTATTAACTTGTTTCAATAGAAAAGAAAAGACCTAAGCATTGTTACTGAATCTGTTTCGATCAAGAATTGCCGAATTTACAAGTCTTTCAAGTTTTTTTTGTGTGACGACAATTCCAGTGAATCTGGGACCTACGTGAAGCATGCTCGAGCGCAGAGTTCCCTCAAGTTAAAAATCGCTAAAGAAATGCCAGTTTATTTTGGGAGGTGGAGGCAATGCGAAAAAGCTTGGTCGTTTGCCCTAAAGAGTCAGGATGATTTTGATGCCTACCCTCTGGCTAAATGATGACCACTTTATTTTTGCCAAGAAGGCCTCCACAAGAGTTACGTTGGGATTATAGCGTCAATAGGAAGCGCAGCAACGTCTAAGTTACCGCATGTAAAAATTCCCCCGGTAACAGTTGAGTTTTCTTATGCGAGGCACCTGAAAATATGAGACCACTTCACCAAATGAGCCGGTTCCAAAAAGTGACTTACGATTAATGACAACTTGGTTTTGATATCCCCCCAAAAGAAATGAAGAAAAACATGAGGATAATTTTCATCAATTCTATACCCTCACCTTGGTGGACGTTGGACTACGGAGGTTCGCGCTAAGCGCTGGCTTTACCTTGCTACACCCACCTCAACACAATTTGCAGGAATGCGAGGGCTAATCTCCTACAGACCGGGCCAGATCCAAAGCTACCTTTGAGCCGGACAAAGATGGAAAATAGCTTCATGATGTTAAAAAGGAAGAGCTAAATTTTCTGGAATACCATTTCCTTTAAGACCTATATAATGGAGGCTTGTGGGGGTCCTTCAAATCTTTATTGACACCTATCTGAACGATTTTTTACTGAAGGTATGTGAAATTCCCCAGAAATCTTAATTTAAGAAAGTTTGAAAACAGTTTTGCCTTTCTAGGGCGGCGTTGAATACAAAAATGAAACCCCAGCATTTAATCACCGTTCGTTACTGGCCAAAGATGGTTCTTACTGGCAGAACTATGTATGGAACAGGTTATATGCGTTCATGGGATCAAGCGTTAGAACACTTCTTTTAATACCCAAAAGAACTTGATTCACTGTATCCAGGATCAACATTGAGAATTCTCGGTGAATTTTAAAAATTGGGGCATTATGCCCGTGGACTTGACAGATTCAATGAAATCATCGGGATCCATTCAGGAAGTGCAGCCCAGACATTGAAAATTTTATAATTTAGCTGGCAATGAGCCATGTAAAGGTTTCCTTCGAAACTCCTGAATATGTGGCAAAGTGTGGATGGTATTCGGAACCCTAAGGAATCCTTCGAGCCCCGGTTCCGAATTTTAGGCTTAGAGAAGGAAGGACGCCGCTATTTTTACCCCAAGCCCATCCAACTTCCTTGAACTATATGGTGGATTGCCGGCAAAACAAAAACCGCTCAAGATTCTATGATGAAAGTTCTCCGTTTTGATCCCTCCGCTTCCAACGCCTAATGGAGTGGCTAAGAATCTACGGTTTCTGGATCACGAAAAAAACTTACCGCGAAAAGCTCTATATGGCATGTTTGCATGCAATGGATCCTTTTCAACCATGAATCGCCCAGAAGGAGAGACTTTCGTTCACTCGGAAAAATCACCATGGCCTACAGCCAGCGATTCCGCTAGGGTAGCAAGACTGTTTCTTGTATATCCAGCGAAAATTTGGAAGCTTTACGAGGATTGGGGCTTCATGCCAAAGGATTATGTAAGAAGCCATGTGGGCTGGGAGTTCAGGCCAAGAAGAAGCCTCAGAAGATTTGTGCATCGCCCACCAGGCAAAACCCCACTAAGGTTTCCGTGGGACTTTTGATTTCATTAACTGGCTTTGACCATGTGTAGGGATCTTACAATTCCGCTGGGAAGGCGAAGGAATCGTGACTGAAGTAGGGAAATTTAGATTTCCAATTTGATTTGAGCAGAAATTACATATCAAGAATTTGCCATAAACTCCTATAGGTTCAATCTCCTCAACTCTCAGACTCAACAATCTCCAATCTCCTTAACCTCAACTCCCTATCACGAGTGTACAAAGTACGACAGACCGTCCCACCAATATTTCCCGCCCCACCCGAATAACCTATTACTACGGAGATCCTACAAAAATCTAACACACCAACTGCGGCTTGGAAAGCCCGGAATATGAATTAGCCGGATTTGGTAGTGGATTACTTTAGGATGGTTTCAATCTCCAGATTTAGTGCAGAAAGATATTCACTTGGGTGGAGAAAGGACATGAGATTTTCCAGACAGGGCAGAGGTAGCCTTCTTTTCGCATTAAACCCAGCATCCGGACGCATACTAACACGCTTCGTCTCTATCCTTAGAGTGAAGGGTTGTTCCCAGGTATGCGCCGCTTAAAAGCCTTTAAACCCCTAATCATTTGCCCTGCAGCACTCCACTCTCCACATCCTTGACCGACTAAAGCAAAAAAATTACCCCTAAATTGCTCATTGGAGAAACCACAACAAATACTAATGATAAAGTAACCTCTTTCGAAAAATTCTAAAGAAAACATGGACTCTATTTCCTTCAGAGGAACGACTATCCACCCGAATTCCATCCTGCACATCTCACACAACTGGACCTTCGCGGTACTGGGAAGCCTGCCAATAGGACTGATGCGCGACACTCAAGGGTAAGCGAGGCGCGCATAAATCTAGTCCTGATTGCGACACATGCTCGCACCTTGACACCGCTCTACTTCTACTATACCGTGGTCCCGACACCTATCATCACAAACGCAGATCCCGCTCTCGCACTTCGCCCGTCTGATCACTCCATACCGTCGTCGCACACTTGCCACTGCCACGTGATCAACTACTATGCTCGTTGCATGGAGGCACCATAAAGCTCAGTTGCGCCTCACCTCTTACCAGACATGAGCACGGATCGATCTTTGTGACAGCAAGGACACCTCAACACATCATCCTTCATCTTCGGACATGAGAATACATAACACTCCAAATTGGAGTCCCCAGCGAATTAAAAAAACATCCTTATGATGATTATCCAGAAGCTCAAGTGTCCACAGCCCTCGCATTTCAAATCGGCGGTATCACCAGGGTTCTGCTCGTTGCTCGAGATCCCTAAATAGTAGACGCAGATCTAAGGCCGAAGGAGCAATTTATTGTACACCATGCCAGGGGACTATCTTTTCGGGAAAATTTGGAATTACTCAGGTACTTAAGGTTTGATGAATACAAATTGAGCCAAATCTTTAAACAAACCACCATTTCTCATCGCAGAGAAATAAATGCGAGGGTTGAACCCGCTTCACATTTTGACGGCATACCCCTCAATCAGGATATTATCCCTTTTTCCAGGAAAGTAACCTGACTTGTATATCCCAGCGGCACTTGAAGGAAGTGAGTCAATACTTGACGATAGAGATCGAACTGCCGCTTTGACAGAAAAGTGGCAAAGTATCTTACAGACTAAGCTGAAGCAAAAACCCTACCTACAAGATATATATCTAGAGTCGGTTGTCCATTCCATACCCAATGTGGAGGTAAAGCCTTAAGCGCCGCCGGGATAGGCACCCAACCCGAAAACATTTCTCGCCTATCTCTACCTTCCTCAGGCAGGCCAATTTGGCACGCCGAAAACCCTTTAGTAAAAAGATTCTTCCCCGGGAATCAGCTTCTACAAAAGCCCCTGGAAAAGGGATTTTCTGAAAAACACAATTTTCGAATATGCCCGCTTGGCCCCCTCAAACCACGGGATAAAGGGAGCAGTGAGAGAGCTTTTTCCTTAGCCCAAATTCAAACTGCGTTATGGCCGCAATATCGGGTAGATTATACCGACCGCCGGAGATTTCCCTGATCAATCAGAAGTACCACCTTCGAAAAATAGGTGAAAAGGAAACAGGAGTCCAACAGGATTTCGAATATTCCCCCAAACTCTTATGTGGCAGCCCCCGATACGCTAGAGTATGGAACATGGAAATAAAATACCACTCTGGTTTGGTTTGGGTTTTTGTATTATTGAAAAAATAAAGCTCAAAGCATCGAAACTTCAAAAATGATCCAATTTAACATTCTTATCCTAATTTTTAGTTAAACCGTTACTGAGTTAATTGTTAATCCGACTACCAGGACTTTAACAATTTTAACCTTTAAACAATTTAGCTTTAAACATTTCAGCGAGTAATCCTAGCCCGTAGGTCATCAAGGAATTTAAAGCCTGGGAATATTCGGAAATCTCGGCGGAATCAACAGGTGCGTGTTTTGATGTGCCAAGGGTTGTGTTGAGTAGGGGAATTGGTGGACCGCCGAGATTGTGAATAGGAAAAATAGCGATTAGCATAGAAATCCATAAAACGTTCTTGAATTTGAAAATGATTTCACCAAAACACACCCCTACTCATCGAGTAAACCCAAGTGCATGACTTCCGAATCGAAAAGGAAGAGGGTAAGTTTGGTAAATCGGTCTAGCGTATCAATCAACCAAGTTTAAAGGGAGGGTTTATTTAATTTTGGCCGTTCGTAAAAAAAATGCTGTGATTACAGGCCTATTAAATACGGTTCTGACCTGAATTTAATTTGAAGAAGCAAGTATGGGCTTTAAAATTATTCTTATACAGGAATATTGAGGATACCCTATTTTATTAAAGTTCAGTAATACGGGCGAAGAGTTTCAACGTTTCTGCAGGCACTTCAATAGCCATTTTTCCTATAGTGTTTTAATCCTTGTCACTTTTGGCGGCCAAAAAAGTAACCCCGGCACACGGGCGGGCAGGCAAAAAACCCTGCGCCCGGCTTTTTTTCCGCTGGACGGCTTTTTTTATGATTTGAGATAGGCAAGACAGCGGAATTTTTGGGCTCGCCTTGCCCCACCTAAAAAAATGACTGGATCTCCCTCCGTACCTCGGGGAAGCCTAAGGTTCATTTTCTTAACGGGGCGTGTTAAAAGCCAGCCCAAAAAAAACCCCCCAAAAAAATTCCCGGCAAGTCTCCAGCCATTCCGGATGCCTATTTCCTCCAAGAGATTCTTGCTATCAAAATAATCCCAAAGTGTGCGTCTTTTCTCCATATAAATTCTGTGGGTAGTAACCCATAAAATACCTAAGATAATTAAGGATTATGGAGACAAAAAATACAGGTGCTTTGCTACCGTAGCCCAGCTTACCCCAGTTTTATGGCCCTTCACCAGATCAAATTATCCGCGATTCTTGGGATATAAAAAATTTACCATTGGAAGCCCACAAATCTCGAACTCGATGGTAGAGAATTGGGTATCGCAAAGTTCTTTGACGAGTGAATCAAGGACTGAGGGGTTTACCCGGGCAATAAAAATGAATTTGTGGGCAAAATTTAAGACGCGACCACTGAGTCTGAAAGGATTCTTTGGTAAAGGAGACAACCCAAACAAAAAATTTGAAAAAGAGGAATGAACTCAAAAGCTAATTTAATGAACTGATCTTAAAAAAAAGAAAACACCCATTCGTCAAAATTGATCGCAACGTTTTGAATCAATTTGATCTCGGTCAGATACTTTTTCCTGGAGCAAAGCTTTGGAAAAAAAGGCCCAATCAAAATGCTAAAAAAAATAGGTGCCCGACAATAAACCCCTTTGAAATTCTAAGCTTGGTTGGAAAAAACAGTTCCACCTCGTGGTAGGTTTAGATGCTGTGAGATCCAAAAACCTCACCTCTTGCACAAAGGTGGGGTGATATTCCCGTGTGAACTTCAAACTGATTCCCTGATAAAAGTAATTTTCCCCAACCCTACTTCCGCCCTACCGAAGTGCCTGTGCTGAGCCTTGTCCCGAAGTAGACCTCCTTCTCGGTCCGATCCTCCCCAAAATTCAAAAAAACCCAACACGGTTGGGAACCAGAATATGGAACTTAGAAAAAAGGCATTAGTGTGAGGATATGATGACGGGGGTGATCTATAGCAAATAATGTCTTAGGGTAACCTTTTAATTTTTTTAAAAAAACTCCGGTCTCCTCGCGCCCCCCTCCCCTAAAACTCCGTATTTCACAAGAAATCTTTAAGTTAAAAAGACCTCCGAACCTGAACTCCGAACCTCCGATACCCCTTTTAATCCAACTGTGGGGATAGAACTCCCCAAACCATAAATCGGCACTACTACTTAGGTGCGAAAAATAGAAAACAAATCGGCACTATCATAGTGCCGTAATCCAGCTTTTCTGGATTTAAATTGCTAAATGGACCCTTGTATTTCAATACTTCAACAATCCAAAGTTAATTGCTCAAAGGTAGATACCGCATTTACGCCGCATGCCACCATAAGATCAACTGGCAACAAAACCGATTACTCGGACTTATCGGGTCCGCGCGGGCGTTGGGAAAAAACTACCCTAACTTTTACAGTATTATTAAAAGAATCTGAGATTCCCAAAGAACACTTTCTATGTGACAGCTGAGGATTTCCTATTTGCAAAAAAACCGTTTGACAGATCTGTGGCGAACGACCTTTTGTAAAGCCTGGTAGGCAAAGTATTTATTTATAGATGAAAATCACAAAATACCCCGGTTTGCGTCCAAAAGAACTTAAAGCTTGATTTAACGATTTACCAATCAAGAGTTAAAAGTGGGGTGTTTACCGGTTTCTCAATTTTCCTTGATTATTTAACAAAAGGGGAAGTTCCGATTGAGCAGAAGGCGCCCAGTAGCTTTACTCCATGCAGGGCCTGTCGTTTCCGTGAATATTGGGTGATTGCTATTTCATCCAGATCCACAGTACCCCAGTTCTATTCAATCGCCAATTGCAAATTGTTGAATCAACCAAGTGATGGTCCCTCAAATCCCCTAATTCCACTCCCATGTGGTTTAATGAACTACTCCCCTAAAAACAAGGAATATTACCCATGCCCAGGGAAGAGATTTTGTCTTTAAAACTCCAGCAGTGCATGGGGACAGCCAAACCTTGGAAGCTAGCATATCCCGACCTATGCAACACAATGAAACCGTTTTCCAACAGGAAAGGGAAATGTAAAAGCACAATTGGTTATTCCCATTGTGCACCCAAAAAGCGTACCCTTTAGCCCAACATGACCCCAAACTGGCAGGAAATGCCCTAAACATAAAGCAGGAAAACCATACATCGCAGATTAACCTGCTCTATATGAAATGCTGGGAATGATAGCCCAGGTTAAGAAAGCCAAACGGAAGGGGTTCGACCTGGGTAAAGGTAGATAAAGTTTGTATTGGATAATACCAACCTTCGTGTATGGGCCTTAGCTGCTGATATTCAGAATAAAGGAAATGTAAGAGAAAACCTTTTTCTCAATCAATCGAAGGCGTAAATCATCAAGTATTGTTCTTCATCTTAGGTGATAAAATTGAATAGCAATGGATTTTGAAGTCGGGAGGGAAAGATAAAGGAGGAAAACCAAATTAGAACAGCTGAAAAAAGCGATTCGTAGTCAAAAGACGACATTTGTAAGGAGGATACCTTAAATACTATCCCCCCTCTTGGCACCTTGTGACATTGATGTATTGAAAGGTTCCTAGTGGAGTGAAAGGCCTTGCCACTAGGAGATATGGAAGGGTGTCAAAGCTCCAGATTTTTTCGAAATATTTCTTAACTCCCAAACCCTTATTCAAACTTCGCTGAAGCCTGAATTACGATTTACGCGGCCCACGTAGACGCGATCCATTGATGAGTTCGAATATTAGATTGAACACAAAGAATTGCAATTTGGTAAGAAGAGTGAAATGAAGGTATTTAGACCAAGGCAGAGTAAGCCTTTCTATAATAATTCGAATTAACAGATGTTAAAATCAGCTTAAATTCTTAAAAAATGTCTTCAGGGGACTACAATAGGAACAACCAGGTTAACCTTATAACCTTAATCCATCTTTTCGATATAGGAATCGCATAATAAAGGTATATAAAAAAATACATCAGGCTTTACTACCGATAAAGAGATTAAACCTTTAAAACCTTTATACCCATACTATTCGATATTAGATATGAAAAACCCGCTCAAAGGTTTAAAAAAAAATGTCTCGGTCGGCTACGTCGGACGCAGGTTAACTTTAAACCCTTAATCCTCTTTTCCCGATTAACAGTGTAGATCGCTTAAAGTTTAAAAATCCATCAGACTTTTCGGTAACACTTAATCACGATTAACATCCCCGATCAATTCATCCAGCAAAATTACTTTGAGCAATAAATTGCTTTCCGCATAGAGAATGAATAGAAGTTACAAAGAATTATTTCCCTTTTAAAAAGGAAATAACAGCCTGTCCCAATGAGGCACACTTAGCTTTATCTTGAATCCTTTACCTCCAAAACTTCCTTAATTGCCTTGTTACGAGATTGTAACTAAAAAGATTAAAAACTCCACAGAGTGTTTAGTTTTTCCCACAATTTATCCCCCGAAATATCGCCATTCCAAAAATTTAAAACTTACTTTTTCTATCTTTAAAAACCACTGCCTTTTATAGATATGGGTGTGTTGTAAAAGGTTTTCTTATGCCCCGCGCCCCCTTTGTCGCGCTAGGTCATGTGACTGAGAAAGGCGACAGCGTAAGTAGATAAAAAATGAAATCATGGAATTAGACCAATCTTACCGAAATCAAAGATCAGCCCATCATTTGCCTGGGCCTACGTAGGTTTCCCACTTCGCCGGGCAAGGCCCATTTGGCGAGAAATACAAACACTGTTGGTTACGACATCAATCCTTCAAGGAGTAGCACTCAAACTACAAAAGCGGGACACGACAGTCGACTCTGGAAGGTCAGCGGACGAGGAGTTAAAAAGTTTTTGTACTCACCGGGCGTCAGGAAGGAATTAGACGGGGGAGAGAAGGAAAAGTTTGCTGTATTTAACCTGATGCAATCATGCCCGGGACACTACTTAGCCAATGTTTATATAGTAACCGTTCCCTACTCCCTACCACGCATAAGCCCCAATAACTCCGTCCCCGTCAATTAACACCTGCCTCATGAGTCAAAGGCATCCCAGACAGTATGATTGCAAGCGTATTGAAAAAAGGGAGAGTGGTGATCTACTGAAAATCCCACTGCGGGTATATCCAGGGGGATGGACGGAGGGACGAGTGCGTTTCCGGTTTTGCCTGGGGACACGGGGCGCACAATTTCTCGGCTAAAATAAGTTATAAAACGGCCCGCACTTCTTTGCTGGTTTAACTCCTCCCGGCCGAGCGCCGAATTCAACCCCGGGAGATAAAAAAGGGAGCAAATTTTACGGTAAAAAAAACTAATGATTTTCTTGGAAACAAGTTTAAAAACCCTCCGGGTTCCACCACCAGAAAAAGGTGGGGCGATTGCGCTCTCGCCC
>Ga0163217_1076693_pt1 | contig 12821 bp, 6 predicted proteins | sample SynspAceP_FD_185933 | JGI IMG/M metagenome (GOLD analysis project Ga0163217, IMG submission 185933) | Saline lake microbial communities from Ace Lake in Antarctica - Synechococcus sp. Ace-P (PacBio error correction) | ecosystem: Environmental > Aquatic > Non-marine Saline and Alkaline > Saline ... | reverse complement strand
GGTTGGGAATTAATTTGTTGACGCTACTTATGGCAAGGAAATAGCAGTCAAGAAGCTCTCAAATTGAGGGCAAAAAGCAGATGGTTCAAAGATTCTGGTTACGGTTAATGTTTCAGTTGGGGACCAATAGGGGCAACTCGAAAAAGGTGATTACGATCAGGGCATAGGGAAGAATAAAGTCAACGGATTGTTGATGTTGAAGAATTTGTGAATATGGTGAGGAATCGGGGCGGAATATGGTTCATACTGGTTCAATGACGTGGGGGCAACAGTATATTTCCGCACCTATTGCATCCTTGGATAAGGTATTTAAAGAAGGGACGAAAACTAAAACGGGGATCTTTTTGGGAAATTGGCGATCGGACTTTTATGCAAAAGGAATCAAATTTAGTATTCTACTATCATTTTGCTATGATTTGCTATCATTCAATAGACGCTTACTTGGGAATGGGAGGCGCTCAGAGAGGCTATAGGCGATAAAACGGAAATTGTACGGCCATAAAGAACATCCATGGCGGAGGTTTGGTAATAGATATGGAAACAAATGGCCGGATTGGTTTTTATGGGCACAACCGCGTATTCGACACACATTTTGATGGCAGTTTCGGAGGTGTTTTCCACAGCGAATTTTTAGGGAGATAAGTAGCGCCGCCAAAAATAATAACGGCTCAACGGATATTGCCTATATTCTTGCGATTTTGCCATGGTACGGAATTCAGGTTTGGTCCAAAACAATTTGCTGGACTTGAGACGGTTGTATTTACTTGAAGGAAATTTATAATGCTAACAGGAACACTTAATGTTTCACTTTAGAAAACAAGATGGGGGACACATCGATAAGAATACTACATTGCCAGCCCGGGCATTCACTTTGAGGAACTTATTGGCAGAATTAAAATGCGGCAAAAAAATGGATATCACTTATCATAAATCTTGAAATGTAATGAGGACGGTTCGGTTTCGCCAAGAGTCAAGGGCATTATTGCGAAAAGTTCGGTCAGGGTATACGTGGGAAATGAAATTTATTAAAAAATTAGTTTAAGGAAAATCATGCATTTATTCAAAAAGGCCTTAGAGTTTATTGCTATTTATTTTCAATAACAAACTGGGGCGCAAAAATTTACAAGGGAACACCAAATATAAATCGATCACTTCTATTAACCGATGACCAAGGTTATGGGTTTGATGTTGGAAGCCCTAAACTCCGGAGGCTAATCTTTAGGACCCCAAATGATGGATAAAATTGGCCAGATGAGGAGTCATTTTTACGGACGGGCCATAGTAGTGATGCAGTCTGACCCCTCTAGATATTCCTTCGTTAACAGGGCGATTACAGTTGAGGACATCTCTAAAAAAAAAGGCGGTTCTTGTGGGATGGCCTGTTTGATAGAAAAGGATAGGATGGACCATTGCCTCCTTACTGAGGGATAATGCTTAAATTAACCGCTATGGTAGGAAAATGGCAATACTACAAATGGAGTTTGAAGGAAAGTTTTGGGCAAGCGATCCGTGGACTGGTCAAACCACTTTACGATGGTACCGTATTGAGAAGGGTTTGACTATTTTTTCGGGATTCCCGCTTCCGATGAATATTGGTATCCTTACTATTTGGAAAAAATGATAGGTTTTGGTATCTTCCAGTGTTATGGACTAAAAAGAAAGATTGATGAAAAAGCAAGGTCTACGGGAACCGGATAAACCCGCGGGGAAGCCTAAGAATGACACCCCCATATGAAAAGGAGGGACGGAAAAAGGTGAGGTAGAAGGCAAGCACCAATCTTTAATGCATGAAAGTATGGACTTGAAAACTCTGGCCAAACAAGGCAAGTTGCGAGTATATGACATGAATTTCATAAGGATGCAAAAAAAAAATGCAAGACTTTCTTTTTTACTGCCATTGACCAGTCCACATTTTACCACATTGTACTCACCCCGATTTTTCAAGGTACAGCGTAGAAAACTGTGGTTAATTATGGAGAGTTTTTATGAAGAAACAGGATTTTTAGGGTTGGACAGGTACTGGATGCCTTGAAAGCCAACAGGTATGAAGACACAATACTTTGGTAATTTTTTCTTCGGATTTTAATGGCGCGGAAACCAATTACAGTTCTTCCAACGGCATGGACTAGATCATATATCAGTAGTATTGAAATTTTACAAGGTGGCAAACGCGACATTTATAGAAGGTGGTATCGTGTACCTTCTTAAATGCGTTGGCGCAAATGCAATTAAGCAGGGACAAAGGTAGATGTCCCTGATATGTGGCAGACCGATTATCTGCGGACTATTGCGATTATCATTGGAGTAAAGCTGCGCCGGATAATGCAGGTGAGGATAGTTATAGGCCTGTTGCCGATTTTAAAGGGGAGGAACTTACAATGAAAAGTCAGAGGGCCGGTAATCCATCAAATTCCGCTAACTGGTGACTTTGCCATTACGCGATGGGAAAATGGAAATTGAACATGCTTTGCGTGGTTCAGGCGCGGGTTCTTGGAACCTAGATGTAATTCAAACCAAAGTTGGGAAGCGGTAATTTAGCTTTTTATAATATGGAGGAAGACCTGGTGGAAACCACCAACCTATTATTATTGAACATTTTTTCGCTGATGTGTGAAAAGACTAAAAAAAATATAATAAAGATTCATTAAGGACAGTAGAACAAAAAGCCGGAAAACCTAGGCTTATGTAAAAGAGAATTGGGAGTGCCCAATTGGATCAAAAATCGTACAGGGTCTAATATCCCAACGAAAGTAGCAATATTCAATTCCCTCCTTATTGATCGAAATGAGCAAAAACGAAAGGGCGAACGAGAAATTCTTTTATTTAAGCGCAACCCTTAGGTTTCTATATGCTAATTTTCCTTATACCCATTTATAACAGCTTAAAAATAAAAATTAAGAATGAAAATAAGATCATATTAATCCTGTCATTAGTTCCCTAGCTGCTCCTATTCATGTGGTGGCAACAAGAAGCTTATAAAAAGGAGGTAGTTTCCAAGGAAGAAAACCCACTAATATCATATTCATTTTTGTTGTGATGATTGGGGCTATGGCGATTTGCAGAAATTTCAGGAAGCAGCTTTTGCAAGACACCTAATTAGATAAACATGCGGCGAAGGTATTCGAATTTTCAGAACTTCTTCTGTTGAAATCCTGTTTGTTCTCCAAAGCAGGGTGGCTGTAATGGACAGAGTCAGATTACCTGCACGACCAAAGGTTTTCATGGGCATTTTGCTTCCGTAGAATCAACATATTCAAAGAAATATGCCGGATTGCGGTTTTTTTGAATTTTTTTTTTCCCCCAGGCTCCCTTACTTCCAAATGTTAAAGGAAGCTGTGATAAATTCCAGCCATTTTTGGGTAAATGCATTGTGTCCAATAGCCATGTTGAAGATGCACTTCATCCTTGGAGTATGATTACGATGGCTATGCGCATTTAATTTACCGAGCAACTTAATCAAAATGCAGGCCGATGATCTACTAATATAAAACTATTTGATTTTGTGAGGCGCATAAGATAAGCCATTTTTGTAAATGCCTGGATCATGCAAACGATACTTCCGCATTACCTATAAGGAGGAGTACATTAGCAAACAATTTGCACATTTAAGATAACAGGGAAACAGGTTTTATGCGCTGTTGTGGCCGGAGTATGATGCGAGTATTGGGAAAACTGTTTGCCTTTTCTAAAAAACTTTGGGATCGATGAGGAATACTTGGTGTCTTCTCTTCTGATTGGGGCCCGAAATAATGGTTTAAAAAATAAAATAACGGAGGATAATTCTACAGGGACCAGGTTTGGGACTGTATTATTCGGTAGGGGAAACTGGGCGGACTAAAAGGTCGTAAGGCGTGTCCCTTTTCGCAGGCGGTGTGCGCATACGTTTGTGCGTGCGCTGGCCGGTAAAGTGCAGCTGGAAGGATGTGATATACGACGAATGGCACCGTAGATTGCTAACACAGTTTTTGAATCGTTGCAGGGCAAGCTATACAGAGAATTTACCACTGATGGTGTGAGGTATAAGTACTCGGCATTATGGGCAATCTTTTAGTCGAGCAAAAAGCCCATTTTTGGGACTGGCGTTTTTCAATGACGAACAGATGATTTGGGCAGTTGCCCTGTAGCAAGAAGATAACGGAAGCTATTGGACGAATGATAAATTAGAAAGGGACAGAACTATATTAATAGTTGGTTTGGATGTGGGGCCGGAGCAGAAGGATGTGTACTGCGAACAAATCCTTGACAAAAACTTAAAGGAATTAAAGGAAAGTTAAAAACTTTTAAAGAAACCCTACCTAAATTCGGCCCAGAAAATGTTTTTCAAAAGCAAGAAGCCCTTAATCTAATAGATAGATGAGGGTATTACCAATCACGGAAGATAGACAAGACCATTTTTAAAAGGGTGATGAGACTGAATTTACACCAAGGGATTTTTCTATGATATTTTTTTCGGGGATCAGGGTCCTAATTCTGCAGCCCTAAATCGGAAACTGAAAATTGTCTATGGTATATGGTTTGTTTACCGTTCTAAGCCAAAAGTATCCACTTGTGTACGGTGAAGGGTCATAAATTCAATGATTGCATTGGCCATTCGGCGGTAATATTGAATAATTCGTTGTACGCATATTGATCTTGTCTTTGTTCCTTATTCGGCACATATCAGAAATTTTTGGTTCGAAAGTTTTCATTGCTCTTGGTAATAGGGGCCTATTCCTAGGTCCGTTATAGCGTCTGAAAACGGGTTTGGTTTGTCGTGTCCCAACACCCATATATTAAAGCCGCACGGGATTCATAATTGCTGAATTTACCTTCCGCGTTTTTTGAAATTTCAAAAAAGGATCATCAGGATCTTCAGGGTCTTTGGCATCCAAAAACAATTAAGTCGGAAAGGTCTTGATCCCTTGGCTTTACATAGCATATATGGATCATATAGGGCTTCCATAGTTATTGAACAAAATAGACAAACGCAGTCACATCTGGTAATTTTCCTCAATTTTCAGTCAGATTTAAAACTGTACCCACGGGCATCTGCTCACTTTTCCAATTATCGAGTCCGTTTTTTGAAATTATGCTTGTGGAACAATGTTGCTTTCGCGGATAAGGGTATCGTTAATCACCACATCCTTACTTTTTGGGAAAGGGCTCCGAGGCAAACTATAATTAAAAAATGATAGGGTGATGTTTGTTTCATAAACATAAGCATTATGAAATTTGACCTTAAAGTTTGGATTATAGTCTCTCACAAAGCGGTTAGGGCGCACGGTTTGGCTTGGTAAACTTGGAAGACTTTTTTGCAGTCCGCTATATTTGAATCGATCGTTATTACTTTTGTTGAATTACCAATCTTTATCCAATTGGCCTCCAACCACATTTTAGCCTTTTCTTTGTTCAGCAATTTTATTATAACATCCGTAGTTGAACCCCCTGTCGCATCTATGAGGTCCGGGTCATTCGCAATATTTACCAGCAAGGGCACTTGTATCTCGCGTTGTCCAGCGCCTTAATAGCAGGAACCTCCAGCACTTTCCCAAATATTTTGCTGCAATTAAGGTACTTAACAGCTGGATGCGAAAGTCTTTCAACTTTTTGGGAAATTGGCTTGTGCTAAAGCCAATAGGAATGCGTTCTCATTAAAAAGTGTGACTTTAGCAAAGTGGTTTTTTGCAAATTTAATGGTTCGTTATTATGCTTGGGGAGTTTACAGGTTGGTTCTGTGCCGTCTAAGTTAAAATTGAATTTTAGCATTCGCTTTGCAGCAGATTACTGCCATAAACTTCAACACAGTAGTTTCATCGGTGGAATTTCACCCCCAAAGGGATAATACGGGTTTCATTGATGCAAACTCATCCATAGGGAAATTCTTAAATCCCAGATTTAAGGAAAGGAGATTTTTTCACTTACCTGATAATTTCCTTGATTGGACCACAAGCTGGGATCCGCTACACACAGAATTCAAATTCATACATTCTTTGCCAGGCTTCCAATTTTATATTTTCTGTCAATTGAGGGAAATCATCGGTTGTTGATGTTCAATACAGAATTACTGTCATAGTGGGTGCTCCATTTGGTTTCTGTTGGCAAGGCTACAGGGCGGATAATTATCCGTAGGGTTCTCTTGCCAGGTACAGCACGGGGGGGGGGGGGGGGGAAATAACAAAGATGTTTTGGTAGTTTTGATCTTTCGATTCCTTTGGGCAAACATGCATCCCAATAGGTTACAGAGCTATTACGGGTAATGTTATTGTAAACTTTGCGGGCCATTACCAATCGCGCAGCTTGATAGTGGATCCCAGTTTGAGGTTATTATTAGATTTCAGAAATAGCTGGACCATTCATCAGTCAATGGTCCAGTTTCCGGCACTGATAGATTTGCGATTAATTGGCGATACGATTATCCGTTAGAATTCGGAGATCGATTAGCATTCAGTTGGTAATGTTCTTTAATGGAGAATGCTGCTGTACCTGGACCTTTCCATTGTCTTTCCCTTCCCCAAGAGTTTAAATGGGCGCTGTTTCGCCCGTCTCCCTTACTGGTTCCAAATGATCGTTATGCTCAATGATATGTCCGCCCCATAAGTACATCATTTGATGCAATATCGGCTCTGTGGCGGCAATTTATAGATGGTATTATGTGAAGCTTTAATCTTTATGGCTTGCATGGCTATAAACCCGGCAACTTGCTTTCGACATCACCAAAAATCGTGCAGGATGGAGTTTTTACACTCATTTTTTAGGGTATCAGGGGTTTTAGGGCTGGTTCCAACCATATTTACGCTTTTTTATTCCAGTCATTTCCCATGTATTTTCATGTCATCCCAAGCTGGGTAAAAGCACGGCCGAAGGAGAGCCACAAACAAACTCACTTTCGCCAGTATGTACAAATTTGCAGGCCTGTACGTATTTGTTGCGGTAATGTGTAAATTAGCTCATAAATTAGCTCCGTTACTCTATGTTTACTCAAAGTGCGTCTGTACTAGGCAATTTTTCGGCACCTGCATAAAAACGGCCGCGCCTATGAATGCCCAATCGCCACGGGCAGGGTTCTAACCTTCCATAAAGGTGAACGTAGAATGCGTGTGAAAATGAGATCCCTTTATTGATTTGTGTACTGGGGATTCCTGTACTACCTTTTAGTTGTATGAGATCTTTTAGACAGACTCAAAGGTGGCTCGTCAATTAGACCTGGGCTGGTATAATATAAAAGATTAGGCCTTGGTATCCCAAAAAAACCATTCAATTCTGGGCCATATTTCCAGTTCCTCAAATTGTTTCTCTATAAAAAACCAGACGCCTTTATTTTTCTTGCCGCATGCCATGGATTCGTTTGCAATTGCACCTGCCTTCCCCTAGATGGAACTTTATTTTCTTCCCTGTCAATCTTTGATCCGGCTATTGCATAATTTCCCAATTATGGTTTGGTGGCACGATTGACAATACCCGTTTCGTGAGATTGTTCCAGTATTTTTGTCGAAAAAATCGTGGTCGTAGGAGAAACCAACTGTCATTAAACGATGGATCTTCTCCGGTAAATTGTTGGTTAACCCTTTCCGCCCTTAGGGGGTTTTCATTATTCGTAGTTTTGAAAATCTTGCCCTTACTTGACGATCATTTGTTAATGAACAGTTGATCAAATATGTTAGCCCCTCTGGTACTGTCGAACCATATTCGTCCTTGTAACTCGCGCCAATCCAAATTTCCAATCGCTGTGGAACCTAATGTAACCTTGGGCTTCCGGGAAGGCGAGAAAAGGAACGGATTTTTTTGATGTGCGCGGTGTTCACTAGCTAGGACATAGTTTTGGTCCAGAATGTAGTTCCCTTCATTAAAACATACGTTTGACGATTTCTGTTCAGCAACTTCTTTACTTTCTGTTCGTGCCCTTGAAAGGGTTTGCAAGGACTATCTTGGGTAACCTTCCCCAATGGTCGTTCACGATGGAGAACAATATTTCTTTTGCTATAGTTGACCGACAGGGAAAAAAAGGATTTGCAATTTAAATCTATAATAAGCTTATTGGTTTCTAATTGGATTTTTGATCCACAGTCTATACGGATCGTCATGGGCCACCATTTGTTTCTAGCAGTAGTGCTCATTTCCGCTAAGTTTATTTTCACTGTATTGGGATATGCGCAGATTGTTGTGCATTTCGTCAGGTTTATTATTGCTCTGGTAAATATTCATTGGGGTTTTCAGCCAGCATTAAAAGTTGGGGTTTTCTAACTGCCCGTACATAACATCGTACTTTATTAATTTCCCAGTCATGCCTTTTTCCCGTACGCATACCCGGTTGGTAACCTCATGCGTAAACCGTTACATACTCCCCTAACCACCTCTTTTTTCGCCCTTTAGGACTGAACAAAGCGAGTCTTTTTTCCTTCTCCACGCGTAGCCAGGGGTCTGTATTCAGGCCAGTTCAAAGTGTGGTAATACATCCGAAAGATAAATATTTCCTTTAAGGTTTGCAGCTTCAGTCGGGGCTTTAACAATAAAGGGTACTCGGCCATGTTGCTCGTAAAATTTTGCTTTTCCATTAAACATGGCGACCGGATGAATACATGGTCTGAAGTTGTAAAATAACGTAGGATTGTCCAGCTCCTTGAAGCACTAAAGTTTAGCGAGCCTTTATTCAAATTTGGAATATTATATTTTCGGAACAGGCATATTTCACGACAATTCATTGCGACGGTTGTTCATCCCTTATTTTTCCATAACACTTACACGTTCCTAATCCTGAGTTTCCGGGTGGCATGAAGAAAGGATGTGCGTTTAGTAGTTTTCTTGTAATTGGGGCTGTTTTGTGGGTTGCAGAGAAGGGACTATTTTGATCGGATATGGTTTGTTGGCTCGTATTTTTTTCCAGAAGTTTGGCGTTACCGTCGCGGTTATCGTTGCGGATGCGAAAAAGCACAAAATATATGAAAAAGGGATCTTTTTCCGTGGGTGTTACTCTCTATTGCTAGATAGTTTGAATATTGGTCGGCCATTTTGCCAGTGCACTTCCTGATTCTTTCGTTTCCTCCCACGTTTTGGTGGCATCATGCATACGGTAATTGCTTATTGGCCGCGGCTAGGAGTCCCTTTTTTACAGTTTACGCATGGTTTTGTACCCGGCCTATTAAAAACTGCAAGCTCATGATTGCTGTTCTAAACGTACGGGAGCCACCATTTCTTATATTATCCGCACTTTTAGCAAATGCAATAGGTTCTACGCGGTCATGATCATATGCTCCGTTGAAGGCGTACATACCGGCACCTAATGCTGCACCCATGTGACGGGGAACTTCAAACAGACAAACTTGTTTGGCCATGGCGTTTATAGTTTGAGGGTTTCAGAATGGAATTGGGGTCATAAGTCTGTAGGTCAATAGGGGCGATTTTGGTCACATCCACAGACGAATAGAAGTTGGGTTTTTTTTTGGGGTCTTGTCTTTTTTTTGGGCACAGCCACAAAAGAATCGAGACCATGGTAACCACACAGGCGGGTATATATAGTTTTCTATTTCATAATTATTGGATTGGATTATAATTTTCTATGTTGGTTTTTATTGGTCTATGGATTGCGGGTAAGGAATGCGGATTTGAGGATTTGTTTATCTAGAAGTGCCTCCACGCATAATAATATCTGCGTAATTAATGGAATAGTCAATTTCGCTGCCATTGGGTATTATGCTGTGGAATTGCAGTAAAAAAATGCTGAATTTTTATTCTTTGCTTTGGTAGTTGTTGGATAGCTCTACTCAAGCATTTTTTCGGCTTTGTTCAAATTAATTTTTGGGCAAGATTGACTTTGGTGAAGTAGAAGTTCCAAAAAGCGCTGTGAAACAGGGCCGTGCCGAGGCACCCTTGGTTAATTGGGATGTTGGGGCATTAAGTCCATAGGTAAGATCATTAGGTTAGGGCGTTTCCAGATATACTTTGGCAGTCTTTTGTGCAGATCTAGATAACTTTGGCATCACCCGTTTCACTAAATACCATGGTATAACCATAAATGCCATCCTGTCAAGGGCCCACATAGGATATCGCATATCCTTGATGGGTAAACCCCTTTAATTTATCCCAGTTTCCCTAGTCGTAAGACACGTAACCATGGTTTGAAGTTGTAATTCTGGTCTAAAATGAATTTTTCATTGTTACTCGGCATGGTTTACCGCGATGTCATATTAGGGATTGTCACCTCATTTTTTGAAGCCAGAACAAAGTTCCAAGTTGATCATGTTATCCATAATGGTTTGTGCTGGGGCCAATGCCATATTGAGGTATTCGCGGGCAAGAAGGATGGTCCTACTTTTGATTGAACAAAGTGCCAAAAGTGTCCGCGGTTTTAAGTTATAATTTTCCTTGTATTCAGGGTTCCAGTTAGCCTTATCATATTCCAAACTGTTGAAGACCTGGAAGCTAGATCATGGTCCAGGGCAGGAGTAACGAAAGAGGGGTGAGATACCTATGAAGGGCATCGGCTTGTCTTTCCATTTTAGGTCTTTGGTGTTTTCAGTATAGTACCACAGGGTTCCAGGCCAAAAGATCCGCTTGTCAATTCGCGTTTAGTTTATTAAAACGCATTCCTGACATCTGGGCAATATTTTCGAATACTTTTGTTATCTTGGAATTAAGATTAGGGTCGGGGAGGTTGGGTCCACCAATTGCTAGGTTGTTCTTTCTTATATCAGAAGGTTGAGGTATTGCTTTAATTTTGAGTTTTTTTATATGCCGCAACCAATCGCCAATGCATAAGCAAACAAAGGAAGCTAAATTTGTAATTTATTGTCATTATTTAATGGTTGGTTCTTTGTGAGGTTTCGAGTTATAATAGGCCATTAATTAACTTGCACATATGCGATGATCATTGCTTCCATTTGTGTGGTTTAAAAAACTATGATTAGCTATAAATTCATGAAATTTTTATTGTAATACTTGAGGAAGTTGCAATAAGGCTCTTATGGTGCACAATATAAGCAAAAAATAAAAATTAATTAACTCTTCTTTGATATTCAGTATATACGAGGATGATTAAGCTAATGGGTTAAAAGCTTTACTAAATTTTTGTGGTTTAAAATATTAACGAAGCCGTGCGGGGGTTATGGTAAACAAAAGAGTTATGCAATGTAAACAGTTTTCATAAAAAATTATTGTGACCCATATTGATTCTTTTTACTTGGGTCCAATTTAAGGAATAAACATGTATCCATTTTAGTTGAGTATTTAAGCATTTTTTCAGTGGTGAAATATTCTGTTGTAGCTATTCTAATTTTAATATGTATATTTAAAAGTGAAAATTTCTTTGATTATGTTGGCCTTGCTTTTGATAATTGGGAGGGAAATTCTGTCGTACATGGCAGCAGGATTTCTCGAGAAATAAGATTCCAAATGGGTGGTTAAATTTACATTTGTAACAGTGTTCAATATCTTAATGAACATTATTTAGCACTAAGTTTCTTCTTATTAATAAATTAATGGTCCTATTGTTTGTATTCTTAATTGCAAGGATGTAAGGAAAAACAGACAAAGAACCAGCAAAATTATTCAGAGGAAATTGGCCACGAACAAGAAACGAGGGGATTGATGACCAAAGCAAGGAATTTTAAAGCTATCGCTCTTTCCTTCAGGAATGAGGTCCTTGGCAAGTTTGATGCAAGGGGATCTTATATGCGGTTAATTTTGATAGACAGGAACATGGAAGTGGATTGCCAATGGTGGAAGCTTCCCTATTTTGTTTACCTCCACGAAGGAAGTATTGGTAATGGGAATTCGGTTCAATAGGCAAGGCGAATGTTCATAGCAGATGTTACAGATTAAACATTTTAAAGGTGGAATGGGTTACCAAGAGATCAGTGTATTTGCCATAAAATGTAGATTGAACCAACTATGATTATCGCATAATGGACAAACGAGTATAACTTTTCGCCAGTTGATCCGATTGGAAAATTCAAAGGACAAATTTGGCGTGGATAGATTCGGATTGGAGCTTTTAATCTGTTTGGAAGGAGATATGGGGACGGACTAATGGTATAGGTAAGTCCGGACAATAATACTTTATGTTAACGGAATCGGTTCAGCGCAATGTATGGGGAGTACGACCTATTACAAAGGGGGAAATAAGCAATAACGTTGCTTATTAAATTTTGAGGATTTTGCAGGGACGGATGGTACGAGTTAAAGGGAACATAGTACATTACGCGGCGATGGTAAGGGACAGTTGGTTAAAAGTTTCACTTCAAGGCGAAAAATATTAAAGGAAATAGAATTAAATGGGAAAAAAACTCCCGCGAACAATCGCATTTTGGCGGAAATGAAGGGCACAACGGCTTTTATAACGCTTCAAGGACAATGGTAATTTTTGGGAAGGGCCTTTGAACGAAGACCCTGGAAGGGATTTCAATGAAAAAGTAGCTTTAAATATTTAAAAACCCAAGCTTTACTGTTAGTTAATGTTCAAGTTATGTTGGTGGGTAATTAGTTGGCGCTTTGGCCATTTTTGATCTTTCCTGAAGGAAAACAAAACATTAAAAGAAGCAAATAGTTGAGGTTGGGAAATTTTTCATATGATTCCATGAATGTTGGGACAATTATATTTAAATTCAATAACAAGCTTTTGGAGGGTTTTTAAGAGGGATCATTTAATAAATTATTTACACTTAAAAAAAAAATTAATCATAATTTAAATTTAAGGCATGGGAAAAACAAAACAACAAGGAAAGAGGCCATTCTTTAGGAAACTTAGGATTGGGGATTGGGGAGGCTTATGTTTTGGCCTTAGGTTTTGCGGGCCGCCAGGGCTATGGGGAAGGGGTGGATTTCAAAAAAACATCTTCTTCTTCCTGGTC
>Ga0163217_1053748_pt1 | contig 12821 bp, 6 predicted proteins | sample SynspAceP_FD_185933 | JGI IMG/M metagenome (GOLD analysis project Ga0163217, IMG submission 185933) | Saline lake microbial communities from Ace Lake in Antarctica - Synechococcus sp. Ace-P (PacBio error correction) | ecosystem: Environmental > Aquatic > Non-marine Saline and Alkaline > Saline ... | reverse complement strand
GTACCGATCGGGGACGCACACCAAAACTAATGGCACCAGATAATTCAATCCGAACTTAGGGTCTTCTCTACGAACAATAGATTTATGTTTCTGTTGTTAACAAGTGAAAGGTGGTTTTAAAGGATGGGATGGCCGATCCTGCACTGGAATGCTTGGGAATTGATTAATGTGCGAATCAATTTAAGGCTTAATAAAGAATCTATTTAAGACCACTGGAGATATTTTGAATCACTCTAAGCCAGTTCAGCTAGCAGGTATTATTTTTACCCAATGAGTGGTATTACCTTTCTTTTTATATTTTATAAAACAGTTGCCCTTTTTAACGGGGGTGGGCAAAAACAAATCCCTTTCAGTAGTGGCCCAAAATTAATGGAGTAGTTGAAAAAAGTGAACTCGATTTCCCCCTTTCTAAAAATAAGCAATTTTTCTACTTAACTTATGAAATTAATGGCACCACTATATAAGATCGGTAAAAAAAACCTTTTTTTTTTTGCCATTCACTTTAAAAAATTTCCCTTATAAAAGGAACAGATGCAGCCATTTCCCCCCAAATAATGTAATGACACCTAATACCGTTAAAAGAGAAAGAGCAAAAATAAAAAGGTATTCTACACCATCAAAACCCCAAACATATCCACCCTGGGGCACAAGGAAGGAAAAAGAATCGGCCCGTCGGTCGTGATATGCGATTATAGAAATCGGAAAAAATCCATCCACGGACCTTTCATCTAGTAGCATCTTCATTACAGCCTGTGAACCTGAGTTCCAAAAAGAGATCTGCAGGTTGTTTATAAAATATTTATACGAAACTTAATGTTATGTTTCTGCATTACGTTGTCGCCTGCGATATTACTTTCGTCCAAATTGCAAACTCTGTTAAAGGTGTGGCCATAAACGCTAACGCCCCTCCCCCTGCATCTTCTCCAACAACCACCTCCTGTGGTCTCCTTCACCACAATCCTTTCAATTCTGTGTATACGGGCAAAATTCTGGAAATTTTAACTGATATGACCATGCTCTTGAAGGAAAGCATCAAAATCTACCTGATGAAAGTCCAGATGCTTTCCCTATTTCATGCGATATAATTTTATATTTCCGCCTTTACAAACAAATCCTACCATATATCTCGTCTCCCACCCACGTTGACCAGTGTTTTTCTTCATCTATCTCGAACCAAACTTCTGTCATCAATCAAAAGTGCCTCGTCAATTTACATCACATGGTCAATATTAAATGTCTCGAATCATAGACCTTTGGATTCGATGGCTCACCCTAATCGAGATAAAAATTCAGAGAAGTAATGTTTGGGGCAGCACCTGCTCCAGTCTACCGCCTGTTCCGTTAATTTCGGATAGCTCATCCAATGGCCTCACAATCATCAATAGCGAACTGCTTACCGTTTCTTCACTTAATCCTTAGCATAACCAAATACGGGTCTTTCGCCATCCTCATTACAATTGCACGCGCCAAAAGCTCCGCCAACATTCCGATTGTTGCCAAGCCCGAAAAAACCAGCCTGAGCATTATGTACTCTTTTGCCTCGATTCAAAGTAATATCCTCCTCATCTACTGCAAAGAGCGCTGTATTGCGGTATCGTCAATAATTGTAATAGAATTATAAAATTTCTAAAATTTGCACTTTCCCATTGATCCTACTGTATCACTAAAAGAATTTTGAAAACTCTAAACTCAGTGCATCTAAAAACAATCTTATGACCAATACCATGCATTTGATCAGTGATGTTAAGTTGAAAATTTCTTAATAACCTGGAGTATGTCTGGTCAAGTATCGTTGTCACTAGAATCTCAACGACGAAAATTAATCTGCGTTATATAAAACGTTTTAGGCTCTTCAGTAAGAATTTCTTCATCCACATGCACCCTATCAGAATTAATACAACAGACTCAATTTAAGTGTGAAAGTTTATGATATTTTTATGTTATTGATTTTCATCTTGATCTATTTTTTATGTTTTAGAAACCTTTAGTTTTAATCCCATCGCTGTAAGTGTGGTATCAGGCGGTGTTATGATGCATCTGTCCTAATTCTCCGCCTCGGATCACCTCCTCCAAAACCAATTGGTAATTGTAAATTGTTTCTATTACTAGTACTAGAGCCAATGAATTTATCCAATACGCCTTTAACTAAACTCTCTAACGGCAGCCTTTTATAGGATTATACGATAATGATACCTGTAAATCTTCAAAAACCATGAGACTGCCAATCCTAAATAGCGGTTACTATATTTGCATCTGCCCGTAAGTATTTCTCCCTATTATTATCGGAGCGTTTATGCGCAGCACAAATCATGGAGCATTTCATTGTAAACAGATCTTCTATCCTTGAACGAATAAGAAATCATTCTCTCTGAAGATAAAAAATTGTACTTTACTCTTTCTCCCAAACAAAGGTATTTTTGCTCGCCACAAAACTCTCATAACATACCATGGCGGTACATTTTATATTACTCGAAGTATTTGAAAGACAAAGTCTGAAAATTTTTCTTCCATTACCTTAATATTTTATTCTCCGTCACTAGTCAGGCTGCATAGATACCCCAACAAAGGGATACACCGCTCTCGTCCCCATTCAACTAAACCCTTATAAAATTGACGGGTCTCCAGGTATTCAGCCCACATTCTCAAATAACTACCCCTGGTTATCAATCATCCGCCTGTACAACCCCTAGTTATATCGAGCCAAAAGACCTGTAGGATTCTCCAATAAAAAGGGTTTGGCAACTATCGTCGATCTCCTTTCCGTCCACCTATCAACATCATCACCATAGAGGCTAACAACTTTTATTTCGTTTCAGTAAGATAATGCCAGTATTGACTTAAAGTTTTCGCTTGATACATTGACGTATTTAAAGTTATTTCGATCCTATTTATCCACTTGTCCCAAACTTGACACAAATTAAACTAAATCCTTCATAATCGGTTATTGACGCGAAAATATCTACGGATTGTGTTCTGAGAATAGAAAATCAGATCGAAAGATACCCTATTATTAACCAATATGTAACCGTAGAACAAACCTCCATTCCAATGGTCTGGGAGTGGTTGTTCCCAACCAACGACTCGGACTTCCTAAAAATAGTTTGTTGCAGACACCATGTGTACAATGAATGGGATGGTGCAAGCACACATCATCGATAGCGAGATATGACCCCACCATCTATTACCGCTGCCACTCGCAGCCCATAAGCTCCTGTGGATATGTCGAGCCTGGTTACACATTTTTACTTCAATTAGAACTTTAATTCTTCAGTAGTTCAATTTTCCGATGCGCGCACGATAAAATCCTCTCTTGCGAAGCAGTGTGTACAACAAACCACCTAACACGTTATGAACCAAAGTCGGCGATCCCAGTTTTTTGATCTTCTCTCAAATATTACAGAAGCACCGCTCTACGCTAATATGTGTCTCCGAGAGTAAATGATATTTTCTCTTAAAGCATACCCAGAACGAAGCACCACAAACCAACATTGCTCTCCACCGTCGACATACAATAGATTGCCTTGAAAACTGCTTCATGAATTTACTCTGTCAGGTACCTCAGAGATAAGCGCGGTGGGTAGAGTATTCTGTCAATTACCCCTGTTTTCCAAGACGTTGAGAGATAATCACTCCTTCGATACTTACCAGCTTGTATATGAATAGTCCCGATCGCCACCAATGTTGCATCTAATTATGGTCTCCCAACACTTCTTATAGTTTCAAAATATGATCCCATCATAGGCTATAGAACTGAATGCTCTGTGTTATACCCATTTGCTGGGATAATCTTTTTTGCCCAACCCTCCCGGTAAAGTACCGCGGTCTTATAGGTGTAGATGTTGCTTCGCCCACGATAATAAGCCTCATAAACAATCGTATCCCTTAATTATTTTGATTAATATAGACAAATAATTAAACCGGTAAGGCCAAAACATCATATCTGTGGAACCGTTGATCAAAGCAGAAGTTACTCAGAGTCAATAAGATGAATATACATATACTGTCAACATCCTTTATTGAACCATCCGGTAAACGCCCTCCATAATGATTCGGAATTATTGTCCGGTATTAGATATCTTTCTCGAGTCAATAAGTTCCGCTGCATTGGCTTCCTGGATTTAACTGGGCGGATATACCCTACTATAACTCAGTTTTTACAGACTTTCAATGAAACCCAGGGTGCCTTGATACACATTGAATATACAAAGTATTCCGCTAAATCCCAGTCTTTGGTCCCGAATTAGTCGTATTATTATTGTAAGTTTCCGCACGATTCCAACTTTAACCACAGTGCACAGGATAGCACGTCGGCATCCAACTTCTGTCCTATCGAACCACAGTGGGTAATCGTCACCGACCAATGCACCTTCCATTATAGTGTATCCACGGAGGAAATATATGAGTTTATACGCATTTGATTACCAGAAACGAGCAATCGTGTGTATTTTGCATAAAACATTGCGCGGAAGAATAGATCCATCCATTTGTATTCAACTTCCTTCTGCTCCCATAGTTTTGTTGTGCATAGCGGGTGCCATCCATAATAATTGTTGCCTGGATAACTGGTATAGAAGAAGTGGGAGCTGTACTTATTCCTGCCATATATTATTATTTACGTGCGTTTCCCATTCATGCTCCTCTGATTCATCATATCAGACTTATCTTTGACATCTTATATTTTACATCCAAGACCGATGCTATTGTAGGTAAATCTCGGTTTATTATCCGATTTTCCTTTGTTTAGTGTTAAGTAACACTACACCCGTTGGGCAGCTCAGAACTCTATATACTATAGGACGCAAGCAGGGACGCGATTGTAAAAAATATCGATAGTTTGATAAATAAATATGTCAGTTGTTAATATCTCATCACTTCACTCAGTAAATAAATGCCGGGACATGCGACTTTCCACAGTCCTGTTCCAAAACCGAATTTCACAGGAAATCGTTAATTTCCCATTAAAATTAGAAATATTATCTGGACCGAAACACGCTACTCTCAGAATCCAGGTAAGTCAGGTGAAATTCTGCACGTCCAACACGTATAACACCGAACAGTCCCCTTTAAACAACCTCTGCACACAGCCGCTTTATTTGGTGAAAAGGGAGACGTTGGGAGGATATCTTTCCAACCTAACTTCGACCTAACAGCTAACTGACATAAATATATTTCTCTCGCGTACCAGTAACCCCAACCGACGAACAATCTTCGATACCACAAACTTTGTATCATTTTGAATCGAATATCTTACACATGATGTTTACGAGATTTGCATGAGAAGCGAGCCCATTATTACGACATCTTGAGTGGAAAATCAATATAGAACAACAACTACCGCATTTTGATCCTTAACCGTTACTGTGAAGAAATTACCATCACAAATCTGCTATGGTGTTCCATCAAGGTGGATCCCTTTCAACAAACTGGCCACCTGGCAATGTGATTGTCCTTCGATCTTAAAATGACCGATATATTTCGGTTTAGAGGAAAGTCTTCATTAAGACCCTCGTTCAAATTTCATAATTATCAACGACGTTGCGTACGAGCCGGAAGAACATAGCATAAGACTAGTATGGACACCCTTAATGGCATCCCTTCTTCAGAAAATTGAAAGCAAACTAAAAAATTTTTAAATCCTGTTCTTTCATACCAGTGAGATTTAATTTTGTTTTTCCACAAAGCATGTAAAAAAATTAATAACTTTTTTCAAAATTGTTTCTAAAGATCACCTAGATATTTGTCCAAATTCAACATATCCTGCACTGCTCTCTGGAACCCATTACATATCTTATATTTCCAATAATAATCAATAGCCATATTCATATTATTACTCTCCTTTAAAACCACAGTAACAAACAGGTGCTAGATACGACGCAGATTTTCCAAGCTTTCATGCCTGGATCTGCTGTCATTCTACTACTAAGAAAAATATCTGGGCAAAAAAGGAAAAATGCTATTCAGTTGACAAATACTTCAATAAAACCCATAGTTTCAGAGCACTAAGAGAGTATATCCAATATCACCATGTGGCATTCCTAAGTAATGTATACCCTATATTTGCCAAATCCTTCTTACCCGCATTAGTTCATCTCCAGATTAATCCCAAAAATCTTATTATATAACTTGAGACTGGCCTAAGAATAGAGGTGTGTCTATACATTGCATCAACAAATTCATCCACTGATACAGGAAACTGCGGAAGTCCTTTGTGACAGGAAATATTTCCTTATAACCACCAACGCTATTATTCTGGGAACTATATTAAGTCGAGCAAGACTTGGGCATTGTGTAGTGCACTTCTAAATTTTGCTTAGAACCGAAAAATGAAAATCCCAAACATATAGGAGAAGCCGATGATTATTATAGAAAAATGATTTTAGATAAACTTGTACTTGAAAGGAGAACGAAGAAAGCATTCGCTTTCCACTTGTCTGCCATTGTAGAGTAACTACTACAAAGTCCTCTACTATGCTAAAATGAATATGAGAGTAGGTGCTTGCGTGACCTTGGTCTCGTTCCTATCGAATTGTAAAATGCCCAACCACCTAAACTAACGAAACAGCAAAAAATTTAGACAAACACCTACAATAATTAAATAGGATTATATAATAGACATTTCGAGAGAAAACTAAGCAATTTTAAGAAACCCACACTTTAATTACAAAATGAAAAAATTGCAGGCTATCTATCGGCCACCGCAGTTCTCCTATTACTATTTGTCCACTAAGCTCCCATTCGAATAAGCAAATAGATAGAGGAAGAAACGTCACAAAAATAAAAACAGGTGGAAGTAAGCCCAAACCCCCGTCAATAATTTAAGGAATAGGTTCATCCCATCAATCCTCCACCAACAAGAAGGTGTCTGCAGTAATGAAGTTTGACTGTACGTCCCTATCATGGCGCCAACTCAAAATGTTTGAAGTCAGCGTCAAATAAAAGGCTCGAATGTCGACGTGACCATATGATATAAAGACCCATTCCATGTGACCGGCCTAATCTTACTCTATACAGGGCGAGCCCAGGGACATGACGTTTTGAATAAGTTAACACAACACGATAAAGAGAGGCTCAATGACAAGACAAATATAAAGGCGCCTTACCAAGTGAGGTGGTGGGAGCGGAAGTGGAATAAAATCCGAGAAGGAATTAGTGCGAGATGTGCAACCTGTGAAGAACCAAAAACCAAAAGAACACGGAAAGACTAGGGCGCTCCTGAGTGATCCCAAATAATTGCCCCAGCGAAGTAATGATAGTAGGTCACAGTTGTGGCTCCAATATATAATGATGTGCTGGACAAACAAAGCCATGTAAGGAACCGATCAACACTAGTCATGTTGCGACAAGCCTGATGTAAAAACCGGACGACTTCCAAAAATGATAAAATGATAAATCTCTCTCCGATCCATAATCTGAGCATGAACAAGGTGTCGTAAGAGCCTCACAAAAGTAAAATTAAATTGCAAGAATGACAAGACAACAACAAATGTGTGATGTGAACGAACTATCACTCAACAGAAGTGAAAAGTATAAGCTATTTCCATCTCGTTATTAGATAAAAGAACCTGCTTATCCACACAATGGTGAGATGCTTAATAATTCAAAAACATATAACAAGGACACCAACACGCCAGATATTAATATGTACACTTATTAAATATAGCCATAGAAGAATTGCAGATCCAGCAAGAAATTACACATCCCCAATGGAGCCCTATGGAATAGGTGCACATACGCCTGCCCAGTTAACTTTTCACATACTGCATACACAAAGTTTAATAGTACCTTCAACTAAAAATGAAGAAATACGTTGCAGAAAAAACATTTGTACTCAAGCTTTACACATCTTGCATCGCATTCATGTGAGTGATCTATGGGAAAGGAATGTCTATTACGTACTCCAAATCTATGTACCAAAAGTAAAGACCCCAACCAAGAAAAAATCTGATGGCCATCTTCTGGACCCTTAACACAGATTACCACCACATATTGAGTAAAGAAGTCTTATTTTAATGAATAACTTTATTAAAGTGATATATGATTGCACCCAGCCAAAAGTAAGACGCGCTTAAAAAAACACATAATATCTAAAAATCTGTCCCAATCTTCTGGCGTAGATCTATCTATGATCTTTCGCTCTTGAGAGAATCAATTTGAACCAAGACCATTAAAAAGTAATATAATGCTTCTGTCAATTTAAAAATAATAGTGCAGCGACCCGATTACTTTATAGCCAAGAAGCGCCACGAAATCAGCTGTACGACATCAGTCACCGTAAGCTTCCCCAATGGATAAGAGCTGTAAGAATCGTGTCAGATTTTCCTAATACAGCTGGAACTTAATATTATGCACGCACGTTCCAACTCCGCTAATGCCCCAGTCCCGCCTCACTTCGCTGTAATACCGGATTCCTGTAAATCCTGCGAACGCTTCTGTTTTCCCACATGACGCGCCAAGCTGTTAATATCCTAAGATTCCCGTGTTAGTGATAACTCTTATACCGATATGGTACCGACGCCAGCGGATCAGGAGCACTGATCTAAGGCCTATCGATCTCTTAATATCTACACACTCTCCTACCAAATAATTAGCCAGCTCGTTACGAAAACCGAAGAAAGAACGACTCAACTTATTATAGACATACCTGTCTCAAATATACGACCTTAAAAATAACTTCACCAATCGACATTCAGTTCCTTATCCCGGGGTAACATATGTCAGTGCAACTGAACATGCAAGAAGCATGCAGGGCCGACCTAACACAAACATATTAATATCATGCCTGGTAGAGTTATCTTCGAGCTATGAACTTTGCTTATAATAAACAAATCCGGATAAGTCACACACCATAATTTGGTACCGAATATTAGAGGTTATGAATATCTAACTCTGATATTAACATGGTAAAAAGATATACTAAAAGTTCAATATCCTTGTAATTGCGATACTAATCAAACTCAATAATTATCGCGAGATAAAATTTGTCTGTAGAACTGACGAAAAGAAACAAAATAAAAACCCTCAGTTCCTAATACTCGATATGCAAAGAGACTGCACTCTGTAGTCAGCATAAAAGAGAGTATTAAGTGAAAAGGAGATTAACATAATCCCAAATACGTCCCCCACTACCATATTATCACGCGTCATCGACTTAACTTGGATAGCCTTTACCGAAGTTTAAACGAAGGTTTACATTGCAACACTTGGGCGCCGAATGCACAGAAACACCAGCCTTCTGATTTGACGAAAAGAAGCCCCCATATTGTTCCACGTTGCTTTCATAGTCTGCACGCTTTATGCGCGGTAAAATTTGCGATGTGTCGTGCCAAATATAAGCCAAAAAATGTTCAATTGACCTTAACGCCAATGTATGCTTAATTTTTAGTACTTACGCATTAGACCAACACAACTATTTTCGTCTCACTTTCTGAGCGCCGTGTCCACCGGATTCCATACCACAACAAATGGACACCGCCCGCAGCTATTAACAAGAATCAACCTAGAAGCCTTGCTCGACAAACCCCAAGGCAAACACTTCAGATGATGCTTATCAGACTAGATCATATACTCCAAATGATATCAAATCTCGAATGCAAGTTTTGGAAGGAATATACACACATTGCTCGATCTAAGTGGATATTAATATAACGGGCATTGTTTACCTATGACACATCCCGTTAAGCATACCCCCCGATGCACATATAATTTTATAATGGACATAAGCGATAAAACAATAGTATGCCAGGAATAATAATGTACGGATGCACATCTTCGGCGCATTTTAGATTTGGTCTTAGCCACAGGAAAGAACATTTGCGCACCAATTACACGAATCGGACCTATGGGTTACCAAACATAGATCCTTCGTCTAATTAGTTACCGCGAAGTGATGTAGTGTTTCTCTCAACGAGAAGAAAAGAAATGGTGCGCGCCGGATTACGGACATTATGAGCTGTGGCCTCGAATTTTTCAACCTGGGCGCCATGTTGCGATAGTGGAGCAAGTATCGAGATTTAAAGCGACGATTTCATAAAATTTGAGGAAAGCAATGCCCGTTCTGACAAATTCTAAGTAGACGAGAAAAGCCTTTGGAGCTTTTCCGAAAAAGCCTACAACCAACAGACGGCGATCTGCAAGCGATGTATTAAAGCAGCCTTACGAAAATGAAATTTGAAGGTGAGACCCGAAGTGGCTCCACTTTCTTCCATAAATGATAGTCCATGGATTTGGGACGGCCATGACCCGGATAGAACACAACCAGTGGATAGTACCGAGTACGCACTACATTTAAGTAGACGTTTTTGCGAATTAATGGCCGCTTAGCCCAGACCGGAGAGTCAGTATTACACCTAACCCTGACTCGGTAATTATGGAGTTCTGATACTGAAAAGACGCAGCGTAGTGGTACTGGTGAACAACACACCAAAGCGTCTGGCGGAACGCAAGAGACACTGACTTAAAATAAATGATATACCCCAAGCAGGATAATAGGACTCCCATCCAGGCACCGTGTTACATCTGGCCCCCTAGAAGTAATATTGAACAATGGTCAGCTTCCGAGCGTTCACCAAAAAATGCTATAAAAACTGCCCCGACGTGCCCTAAGTCCCCAAAAGTTAAATTTGGAGCCCCAATGGCCAAGAACAGGAAGAAGCGAACTTTGTAACCAACACAAGGTTGGGAGCCCTCTTGTCACTGTACTTATCTATCAAAGGGTGGTTTATGACCAATATGGATAGCAACATATAAACAAACACACCAAGATACTCGGCCACTTTATACAATCCCAAATTTGACCCAGCATCAGTATTAGGGTGAGATCTCGAGATCGCTTCCCTTACAAGTAGGTTATGCTGCAGATTTATTGTTCTTGGACACAAAAATCAACTTGAAAATATTCGAGAAGTTCCCAACACTGTTAGATGAGAGCTGTTTGGAATCATCCACTGATCAAAGAACGATCGTTACACTCTATATCGATACAGATACTAGAACGAGATGAAAATTATGAATCCGTACCAAGAAGCATCATCTTCTTCGTGTGGTAATGCAACGACTATGCCCCTTGCATTTGATTCGCATGGTGCGTAAAAACCATAACAGCGTCATCTTTGAGAATTGCCAATTAAGTGTGTGCCTATAAAACCATTGAATAACACGGTCTTCAAGCGAAGTCGAAATAAAGCAATGATCACAATAATAACGTACTAACCAGAACCGCAGACAGAAGATAAAATTTAATCGATCATGCCTAATCGATACTTGTATATGCTGTATAAGAACTTCCTTGCCATCCTCTGATTATGAAAGAATATTCCCAGCCTTCTTTATCCTGACTTTCGGGAAACAAAAAAAGCGCACACGCCATCAATTAAAAGAACCCTGTTAAAAAAAATAAAAAATATGAAATTCAAAGAGCTATAACACTTATACCCATTATATCATAGAATGCCACATAATTGAAATAATAATCCGATGTTCAAATCACCCATCAAAGAGAATCTAAAAAAATCTCACAAATCGCGCAAAATAATATATACAAAAAGTCATCGTAAAGTATCTCAGTCAATTGGCAAAAGGGAGCCTTAAGAATCGAGATTCTTCCTGAAGATACCTCTTCCATGATCACAGATTATAAACATCTTGAAATATCTCTCCACGTAGAGAGTGCCAGTCTGATATCAAATGTACATTTTATCAGTATATTCGGGGATTATTGTGCCGATACAGCTAAATCTTGATGGAGCCCTATATACCAAAGAGGATGACTTAGCGAAATCCCAATTGAGATTTTCAGCAGAACACCGCCGAGGGCCTTATCTAGTTTAAGCCCGAAATCTGTTGTGAGAATCTTACCTCCGGCTTAGTATTATAAACCAAAAACACGAACAATAACGGTCCGAAGATGCGGCTGAATATACAATTTATCTAATTCAACCAGGTTTGTATATAGGTGTGAAACAATAACCCCAATTGATCACACAACTTCGTTGAAAAAAAACGAATTGTTGACCCTTTTCCCCGATTTCGCGGAGTTCCATCACGTTATTGAAACCTCCCCAACATTTTTCAATAAGTTTGCTTTAGCAGTTGCCAACCCATATCCCATTTCCAACCGGCGACCAAAACTTATCCGTTGCTCTATTTTTTGCAAAGAATCTCGTAAATATGCTTTTCCTCTCGATTACTTTGCTTGCCCAATACCAGGCTCCATGCTTTCTACTTAATATGGTAAATAATGCGCGTATTCCGACTCCGATAATCCCTCAACTCCCAATGTTCAACACAAACCTAGCCTTGTCATTATATTTGATAAGCATTCGTCACCAACAAATTAATGGGAGAAAATCTGATTTGATGGACCCGTTTAAAAATTTAAAATTGACTGCTGTAATGTGGTTGAAACTCCGATTTTTCACACCAGACTTAAATTGTTGGTCTAATTAAACCAAAGTCCCTTGGATTGTTCCTTTTATCAAGACTTTGTCAAAAACAATAATTCAGATTTATCTCCTCCCTCAATAGGACCCTCCCGCCCTTGCTATAAGTGTAGCCCAGACCTTCAAGTTTAGCCCTATAGATCACGAAGCGTCCGACAGAATAACTAAATCATCAGTTCCAACATCTCCTAAACCCTGTCAGCTTCTCCAGGGAATTTCTATTATCATTGTTTTAAGGGAAAGAGTTGCTGACAAACTCGAAAATCCCTTTATCAGGCCGAGATTTTCTGAGATCGGCTAATCAGTGGGCGTCGAGCAACGAAGTAAGTGAAGGGTGGAACAAAACTAAAGGCAGATGTCACGACAGAAGTCATTATGAGCATA
>Ga0163217_1064908_pt1 | contig 12822 bp, 15 predicted proteins | sample SynspAceP_FD_185933 | JGI IMG/M metagenome (GOLD analysis project Ga0163217, IMG submission 185933) | Saline lake microbial communities from Ace Lake in Antarctica - Synechococcus sp. Ace-P (PacBio error correction) | ecosystem: Environmental > Aquatic > Non-marine Saline and Alkaline > Saline ... | reverse complement strand
GAAAGTTCGGCGTCATCATTGGCGGACGCATCCGAAACGGCTCGACACGATGTACGCCTTACTACGAATTGATTCGAAGGCGGTTTTCAACCCATCGTCGCCGGCCGAAGTGCATCGGTACCAAATGGTGAATGCACGAGTGAAACCCCGGTTGGACGATCACGAAGGATGGGGAGGTTCACGTTGCAAGTCGCATTGCGTCGTGATATCCAAACCGACGAGTATCTCGGTATTTTTGTTCATGGTGGAACGACCCCCGGTACATTCGCGAGGGACAAAGATCTGATTCGCGTGACGAAACATTTCTTGAGAGGGCAAACGATTGCGATGCGTTTTGTCATCGGCGAAATCCCCGCCCGGGCCGGCTGTGTCGGAAGGACCGCCGGATGGCGACGGTTCGCGGAAATGGCCAATTCGATTGTGGAGGTTGTGCGGAGGCATCCTACGTAGATGAACCCTGCGTGATCGATGGGAACCTGGTCTCTGGACGCACCTTTCACGACAAACGGCCATTTCTCGGCCCGTGGTCAAGGTTGCCTCGAACCGCACGCTTCACAAATCAATGCCGTGCCCGATGGTAATTCGCGAAGCGTTTGACGGCCGGATCATGAATGCGTAGCGGAACTCGTCAAGAGTTTCGATCACACTACCCCAGTTGCTGGATCCGCGTTCCAACGTTCGACACCGCATTCCACGTTAGCCGCTTCGCCTATTCTGGCGGGCCTCCTCGACGCGGAACATGTCCTGATACGGCAGTTGATGCCGCGTCGATGGTCAGCGTGCTGCCAAGTGATATACTGGCTCGGCCGGAATCGCACAAAACACAACGCCGCGACCGATTTCATCAATGCGTCGAGTCGGACCGAAGGGCAGGTTGGCGGCCTCGGCTTGCAGTTGTCTTCAGTTTGATGAATTTGCGTTTTCCCCCGCCAGGCGTGTCATCCATTCGGGGTGAACCAGTTGACGCGGATACGATGAGAAGGTCGTTTCGGACCGCGGCGGTGGCGAGCCATTGGATCGTTGGCGGCTTTGGCATGTGTACGCCATCGCGCCTGGATGGCCTTGATCGCACACGCTGCTGATCACGGACGAGTTGCCGCCACGCCGGCGTCACCGACCAGTTTCTCGCACCGCACCGGGACGAGGTGGAACGCTCCCCACATACTGACGTCGATTGTTTTGCGGAATGTTCATCTAAATCCGATTCGAGCATTCAGGTGACGCGTCGCTGTAGCGGCGTGGGCTGACGGACGATATCGATTCCGTTCATCCGCTCGGGTGCCTCGTCGGACCAAACCGCTCGACCGCCGCCTGATCGGCCATGTCCGCAGCGATCGCATGGGCGGCGACGCCGTGCTTTCAGCGACAAATCCGCGTCACCTCTTCGCTTCATCGCAGTGCGAGCGGATAATTTATCGTTGACGTCCGCACGGCTTGGGCCAGCGAAAATGGCGATTCCACGACCGATGCCTTGGGAACTGCCGGACATCAATGCACGTTGGGCCTGAAAGCGGGCGGTTGGGTGTGGGAATCACCGGATGGCGCTGGAGGTCGGGGATTCGTGGGCGGTTGCTCGGTAGGCACGCGTTCACATCAAAAGGGGCAGAAGACAATGGGTCTGTAAATCGAATGGAAAGAAGAACCGCTAACTTTAGCCGAATCGGGCGGGTTTTGGATTCACCCTGGGGACGGAAATTCGCTCAATCAGGGATGGTGCCTCGAATTGCGTTTTCTGGTACGAAAAATAGCTTTGTCTGTCGTGCCTTCACCTCAGTCACGTATCTGACCCAAACAAGCCGTCTGTCATGAGCGAAAAACCAATTCCACCGGGTCCACCGTCTTGGTGGCGATTCGAAACCTCTGTACTGCTCGCGACCGCCGGGCGTGCTGCACCAGGCGGGATGAAGTGCGTTTGTGCCCGACGCCGAGCGGTGATCGGCGTGCGGAATACCTCGACCCCCAGTGCGGAATCATGTTGACCGACGTCGGTGAGATTGCGGGCAAGTCGACTCGTGCAGCCCGACCGGTTTCCTGATTGAATCGTCTTCCAAATTGAATCATACTCGCAGCAATTATCCTCTCATGACCGCCGAGGGACGAGTCCCCGTCGACGATGGCGGGTCGATGAAGCGCGTCCCGGATTGTCGGGCCGCCAAATACGCCTGGCGATTTGGTGTGAAATTTCCGCAACGTCGATTGATCGTCTTGGGAGGTGGGCGACACGTGCCGCCGTGCTTGCAAACGCTTCGCCGAATTCGCGAAAGGATCCCCGATCTGCCCGCCGTTTTAATCGCGACGGCAGAAATGGCCGGGGCTGAAAAAAAAACCGAGCAGTCTCCCACGCCCCCACCGCTGCTGGTTCGCGATTCGATCCCTGAGTCGCTCGTGGCGGTGTGAACCGTTATTATGGGATGCCTTGCGTTGCAGTCGATGCATCGTCGCGCGGCACCTGCCCGAATCGTCGGGTTGGTGACCTTGTAGCAATCGGAGCGATCGGATTCCCTCACCAGGGTGGAAATCTTTCACCAAAACGTTAATCTTCACGATTCGAGACCAGTTCTCGACCATCATTTCGGAGATTACGGCGAGTGGGGATTTTACATGCGGAGTGGACGTCGGCCGGAACCACGTACGGTTTGTTTAGGCGAGGCAACGGGGGCGATTGATCGGGAATCAACCGGCAAATTCGTTACTCGCATGCGAGGGCCGCGAGCCACATCGCGGACATCGCAAGGGAAATCGTGCGAGTGCTCGGAGACAACGGAAAAACAAACTCGGACGTCCAAACGAGTCACCATCGCGACCCCCCGGACGGCTACCGGACGGGGATTCTTGTCGCCATCGCCCAATCTCAAACATGCGAATGGCAACATTGCCCGGTGCGCGAGCATGCTCGAAGAAAAAACTCGCGTCGAAGCGGCGAGGCGACGAGCGAGTCGACGCAGTGACTCCCGATGGCCAACCTTTCGGTGGCATACCTCGGTGACGGCCAAGCGGCGGCGCTCGGCGAATTTGCCGGTCCGCCGTGGTGACATCCAAATCGCCAGCGAACGCGCGTCGCGCTGGAACATTCAACCCAAGCCCCCGAGCCGGAACTCAATTCGCTGTTCATGCGTCGCCGGTCCGAAACCGGACTCGGAGCCGGCGAAGCCGCAACCCGAAGTCGTCCGGGTGGTACCGAAGGCCGAGCCGGTCAGCCGGACACTTCCTGTTACCCGCGAGTGTTCCGAATACCCCAGGTATCAAGAAAATTACTGTTGTCGCAATGCGATGTGTACCGTCGAATCCGCCGTCTTCACTTGACCGCCCTGACGCATTCAACTCGCCTACCGGTTGCAACTCGAAAAATGGGAATCGCATTGCCTCACCAGGTGCGGAACCGGCCAAGGATCGAGCTAAGAGCTCGCGAACTCGCCGCCTCCGGTGACGAACTCGCACTCGAACTTGTTCGAACGACCAAGCGACGCCCTCGGTGTGGCGTGGGCTCGCGATCCGTTAACCTCGGGCGACTACGCACGCGTAGTCACGGCGGCGGCGTTTGCGAACTTCGCACGCGCACGTCCGCGATTCGCCTATCATCGCGAAAAGTCAAGAGTCGTTTTATCAACGCTGCCCTCGATGATTCCGCAGTTTCGAGAACATGACGTTTCTCCCCACTGCGGCGACCAATCCTCTGTCATCGGGCGCCTACGTCGACGCGATCTTCGGTTTGAAACTGAAACCTTCACGGCGGCTGCTCATTTGAGAAGGCTCGTCATTCCAATTCCGACTTGCATTCGTCTCGTCGTTTTCGAGTTTTTTTCAGCTCAATCGTTGCAACTGCGAATTTAAGTCTGACGGGTTTTTCAGTTCCGATTGCAATGCTTCTGCTGTGCCAAAGCCCGTCGCTCCACGCAAGCTCTTTGCCAGCGTTTTCGACTTCGGATCGCAAAACAACGCAGGTTAGGGATTCCCATGAGCGTTCTCGCAGATACTTGCAGCTGCCTTCGCGAACCGCGGGTAGATTTCTGCTGAGTCAGCCCCATACTCCTTGATCGCGATTTGTCGCTCAAGCGAGGCACCCGGAGTGGTCCAGCTTGCGTTTCGAACATGTCTTTCGTACTTTGTTGCTGTGAGATAATGCCTAAGAGGATTTGGGAGTGTTTCGGTCGATTACCGTATGGATTCATGTCTTCCATTTTAGCAATCGAGGCCTGGAATATCGAGGAGCCTCGACGGAGGAGTGGTTGACGTCGGATTCATCACCTTTTGAGGGTTAGTTATCGATCGAGGTGGCAGTCGCACGAGTGCAGGAATTTTGGCCCACCATTGCCTTTCCCGAAGAGAGAAGTCTGCCGGTAATTGGGGTTCGTGGACGTATTCACGAATATTGACACCAGAATTCAAAAACGACGCGAAAAGGAATTGGCGGCGGTCAAATCAGTATTTTTCATGAGATCTTTCGAGATCGACGGAGCTACTGGGAATCCGCCGATGAACGAACATCGGAATCATTAGCAAAACAATCGCCTACGTCCGCAGTCTCTTGTTGGAATCAGCCGATGCTGCGGCATAGCGAGTGACGAAACGACGTGTCTGGGGTGGTATCGGAAAAGCTCGCACTGCCGCCCAACGGTCGGCGACGACGCTTCCTCGGTCGTTGGAGCCATTGTTGCGACGCCGCGTCGAGAAATGGCCAAAAAATTCTCGACCAGTCAGGACAATTTTTGCGCTCATCAAAACAGAGGCCACTACGGCTCGTTTGTTATTTCGCATTCGCCAAGAAAGTTTTCTTGCCCGTGTGCGAAGGTGTTCGGGAAGTTTGAGTTCCGAGGTTCGAAGGCTTCTTCGCGGCGCGGGGCTCAAAACCGGGGCAATCAATCGCGTGCGAGAATAGCCGAGGCGTTCGCCACGTCCACGGAACAAGGGCAGCGTTCATCGAGATATTAAAAACCATCCGAATCTGCGAGTCATCACGATGTCTTTTCGTTGGGTTGCACGTTGTTCATCTGCTAAACAGGTTTCGGAAAGTGTTCGGTTGTATAAGCCGTTTTGGCCATAGCCACGGTTCTTTCGCCGTTTTGGCCTTGGCCGCGGTTTCTTTCGCGCGTTTTGCGCCATAAGCCACGGTTCTTCGCCGTTTTGGCCTTGGCCACGCGTTCTCGCGTGAACCGGGCTAAAAACACGCAAACGGCGAATTAAATGCAAACCTAGCGATGTTACGCGGGCAAACCTACAAAGTGGCGTTGATCCAGTTTAGGAACACTCGCATGACAACCGCGTTGCCAGTGGCATTATTTCGACGGGTAGCGGACAGTGACTCAAACGCTATTAGGCGGGAGTTCTTCCAGGCTGGCGTATTCGAGGGCGGAGGATGTTGAGTGGCTTCGAGGTTGACTTTCGGGCCTTGTCGGCATCGAAGGCCTCCTTTCACCGGGGCGGCGCAGGAACACCGCGATCGCCCGGATTCAAACGGGGAATTGGTACATCGGCATGGGGTGGGAGGTCCTGTTGCCGCGCGAGCGACTGAACTCAAGGAACTTCTTGCGGTCACCTCAACAACAGACGACGTGCAAGCGGACGTCTTGGCCGCGGCTGTTGCAGCAACATCTCGTAGAAAAACCGGTCATGGTGGGGTCGGTGCTGCAGACGTCGAGTTCGGTTCGGAGGACGTTTTTGGCACCGGATTGTTTTCGGACATTGTTGTTCTTTACTCGTTTGGCATCGAATCCAGGCTCCGTGCTCGGCGCTTGCATGCGCCGCCAAAGCATCGAGAACCCCGTTGGTTGTCATGGCAACTGGCTGGCCCGAACGTCCGGCCGTACCACGAAGGATCGCTCGCTTGAAACTTCGGATCATCCGTACTTCTTGCGGATCGACTTCCGCGGAGGCGTGTTCGCGGGGACGCGGCGTTGGGTGGTGTGCGACCGAAATTCCAGCGGCAATTGTGATTTGCAAATTCATTTGCGCGTGCTGTTGGCCATTTAGTTCCGCGTCAACGAGCGGTAGCACGAAAATTCGTTCAACGCTGATGTAAGCACGCTTCCCGCTGAAGATCGCAGTTTGTTGGTTAGCGGACCGAAACGAGCAGAAGAACCCGGCGGTGTGAAATCATCATACATTGCATTTCGGCTTGAATTATTTTGACATTTCCCCCACCATCCTGTCGCTATCGAACGCGGCGAGCGTTCGTCCGGAACGGCGCGTCGGCATTTACGGTCGTCCGGCGCCCAGAGGCTTCAACCGGATTGCAAGCTACCAGCCGAGATCGCCGCCCGAGGCAAGCCTGGGGTTCGGAGTTTCAGAACGCGTGGCACGATGTTGGCGTCTCGAAACGAGCTCATCAACCGAAGAATGAGAAGTGGCTTTGGACGCGGTGCAGTTTGCGATCTTTTTCGGGAATCGCCGAGTGCGGATTTTCAATTGCGGGCAAGCGAGCGAATGAATCGAACATGGACCCGTCCATGACCGACGTTGTTATTTCGCGACAACGCGGCGATCATTTCCTCGGCATCGTCAGCGTGAACGGCGACGGCGTTTTTTCCGCACAACACATGACTTGGCCCGCTTTCGCGGCGGCTTGATCACCCATGTGCTTGCGAAACGCCCGGTCGGCAGTGCGATGTAGACGGCGCAACATTTCGTCGCGCTCGATGAGTGATTGGTAGTCACCCGAGCGCGGAACCGGTCGGCGAGTGTCGCACACCGTCCGCTGCGATGGTCACCGCGGGACTTCCATCGAGCAATCATGGATGAACGCTTCGGCGCTGGGCGACGGTCGCGGCTGCGACAGCCAACCACGACACCGTCGGCCGCTCATACCGAACAGGCTTCCAATTTTTGCGCGCGGATTTTGGCGGCGCCGCATGAATCCCCATTCGAACCGTTTTTTTCCGTTATTTTTCATCTGTATCCAGGAGTCGTTGTGTTGTTTTTCTTTGTTCGGTCGGGCAGGTTCGTCGGGCGGTTTGATCCAAATCGTTGGCGACGGTTCGGAGTATTTTTTCGTGGGAGGGCGTTTTGCGTTCGCTCGATGATCACCATGCACATGGTCATCGGAACTGAACGGCGTCGCCATGTGTTTGGAAACAGCATCGATGATTCGATTTCTGACAAACCGTGGCGGCGAATCAACACTACGGTGAGGACGAGGTCTGTCGCGATGATTTCCACGCAGCGGGTCGGTGACCCTTCTTCATCCTTCATGTTCCTTCGCCTCGTTGATCCCGTCCGGTGTACATTAACGGCGAGGGGTCGCCTTCAATGGAAACGGGCAGGTCGAAACGGCGTACTCCATGCCTTCGTCGGATCGCAATCGGCAGGACCGGTTCCTTCGTCACCGGGTCGCTTGAGGTCCCGTCCGCGGACGTTCCGAAGATGGGCGCCAATGTGCCCGGTGTTGCGATCGCAGGGATGTCTTTTTTTCGGATCGATGACGACGAGGAGCGTAGCTGAAAAACGTTCGAACGTGCAGGGACCGCTCATGGCATCGTTGAGTCCGTTCGATAGCTCGGGCGAGGTTCGGTTCGCTGGCCAAAGCAGAAACCGAGTTTCGGCGGCGAGTTTGCCATGTACATGGCTGCGCGGACGCGTGGCGACGACATCGGCGACGACAACGGGGCAACGCCTCCGTCGGGGAATTCGAGTAATCAAAATAGTCCGCCGAATGATTGGGCGGCTGGTAGTAGCTTTCAACCGGTAGGTCGGCACATCGGGAGATCGCGACGGCAGGGAACGCCTGTTGGGACCTCGACGGCGAGTTTGAAGATCGATCTCGACTTCTTTCTGGACGCAGCGATTGCTCGTGCAATCGGGCGTTGTTGATCACAGACGCTTGGCCTGCGCCGCGACACCGAGTGAGCAGGTCGATGTCTTTGTCCCGGAATTGGCCGCGGGCCTTGGGTCGAGTCGATTGCAAGAAGGCACCGACGCTTGCCGTCGCCGTGTGCAGCGGGCGCACTTCATGTGCGGATGGAAATCGGCGATCGGACTCGCTGCTGTCGAACCGGACTATCGTCCATCGCGTCGAGCGGACAGAATCGTTTCGCCCGCTCTCCATGGTCTGGTTGATGATCGTGCGGCTGATTTCGTACCGTTTCGGTCTCGTCGCGAGTTGGTTCGGGTCTTGACCCATCGAGGGATCAGGGCCACCTTGGACCCTCGCATCACGACGAAAACCACGGTCGGCCGGACGGAACACTTCGAAACAAAACTGTTCTGAGCACCTTGGGCAAACACGGTCGTCCAACGCGATGTGCGCGGTGAGGTTTGCGGTGATCATTAACGCGGCGAGTTTGCCTCGGGGCGTCGCGGTATCTTTCAGGACCCTGCTCGCTGCTTGCGAAACTCGGACCTTGGGAAACTCGCGCACTGCGTTCGGAATGCGAAGTCGACCCATCTCGATCCCCGAAGTTGGAACCGTCGAAGGTCATCTCGGGCTGGTGGCCGTTGCGAGCAAACTCGGGGCACTTCATCGCCGTGAAATTCCAGATCGACTTCGTTGGAGGCGAATTCGGTCGCCTTGGGTCAACAGCGTGGGGCCGCGCCAGCAGTTGGCCGTTGTAACCGAACGTTCGATTGCGGCTGGCCGAGATCTCGACGGACACACCGCCGGAGGCGTTGGATTAGTTCGGCGTGATAGCGGCGGACGGCACCGGCATCGGACGACCGAATGTCGCAGTCGGATGCTGCGATGGCATCTCGTCACGATCAGTTCGAATGATCGGACGCGGGACCCATAATTCGTCGACGTTACGGGCCTTTCGTTAGCTTTCGCTCGATAGATTTCCGGTCAGAGGACGGATCGTTGGTACCATTTTCACTCTGCCGATAGTTTGTGTTGTTTTCGTGGGAAACAAAATCATCGATCAGCCCGTTTGCAAGGCTTTTCGAGAGATCCGACGTGTTGAAACACGACACCATTTGATCCGCTTGGGTTGACTTTCTCGCGATGTTCGTCCGTCGCGTCATCGCGTCGCGTGTTCGGCCGTAGTGGATACAACGCAGCGAACATGCATCGACAACCGATCGATCGCTGCTGCCGGCGCGTTTCGGGTATTGATAGCAACGCGGACGTGTCCTCGATTTACCGTCTGCCGGCGAGTATTTCGTGTCGCGTCATCCGATTTGTTCGATCATGTCGTTCCGGGGCTGATTGAATGGTCGATTGATCGTTTCACTCCGGCGATTCGTTCATCGGTGGCTCGAGGGCTTGCGAGCGAGATTTCCTCGTGCCAGAGGGCGATAATTGAAATTCATGTTGGGACAAACCAATTTCTCGAACCCGGAGGTACGGGTTCGAGATTCGGTGCGTTGTTGCCATTTTCTTCGACGCAAATTGATTGCAATTGCGTGAGGTTTGGAAACCGGAGGAAGCGGCGTCACGAGATCAACTTCTTTCTCGGTCGTCCAGCTCATCAGCGGCGCGAGGTCCGATGTCCGACCTGTTCGACGTCGTGCAACCGTTCGGCGGCGGCGGTGGCTTTTGAAAGAATGGGGCGCCGGCGCGTTCTCGCGATCCATTGCGAGCGAATTCGCCGGCACTGGATTTCTTCGAGGATTGCGTTTCATTTTCGAGTTTGGTTTCGGGCGTGATGATTCGCGGCCCGAAAACGTAAATCGCCGACTCAGCCGTGTTGCTGGTGATGGCTTGTAACGCATTGTAGCTTAAGTCCGCCCTGGTATATGTTTAAATGACGATCAATTTGATTCGTGCATGCACTCGAATTACGCCATCTCGGTTGGTAGCCGCTTCGCCGAGCGTTCGAACCCGGCTTGTCCAATTCGCTGACGCCGCCGCACAGCACAACTTGTTCGCCGAACAGGTCGGTTTCGGTTTTCTTTCGGAAAACGTGGTTTCGATGACACCCGCCGCGGGTGCCGCCGATTTCCTTTGGCGTAAGGGCGAGTTCCGATTTGGCTTGGTGAGATTCGGCAGCCCCTTCACCGAGCGCGATCCAGGCTGGGTACGCCGCCGCCTTTTTTCGTACCGCTGCGGACGAGGTGTCGGGGCCTGTGGGGTGCCGACAGCAGAGAGTGTCGATGCCCTGGGCGGCTCGATTTGCCGAAGTGGATGTTGAACCCGTGCGAGCACATCAACACGTTTGCCGGGCGAGACAGGTGGTTTTCACGAATGTGTCGCGGTAAAGCACCCTGGACTTCGTCGGGCAGCAAACCAGGTTCGATCACGTCGGCGGCCTGGGTCGCTTCGGCGATCGGCATCGGCTCGAATTTGTGTGAAACGGCGAGGTCGTAGTTCGCCGATTGCCCGGACGTTGGCCGATGATCACTCGCAGCGCTTGTCGCGAAGGTTTGAGCTTGGGCGTGACTTGGGACCCGTAGCCCAAGAATCGCGACTATTTTGCCTTTCAAGCTGGGACAGGTCGGCGTCGTTGTCGTAGTAATCGTTGCAGCCATCAGGAATCGAAAACCTTTCGAGAGTTTTACCGGGGAGAGGTGGGGGCGGCGTGTGGGAAGAGAATGGTTAGACGCGGCGGTTTCCGCGGCGGCGCTGGCGACTCGTATGACCAAACATCCGCTGGCGGACCTCGGCGATCCGTCCGGTTAGCGGACGAGTTCACGATGCTCGTAGGACGGACTCGTTCGATAAACCGGGCCTCACCTTGGATTCGCGGCACTGATCGATCATGACTTCGTCGGGGCCGACGTCGACGATTTGCCGCGGAAAATATCGGACAATCGCGAAATTCGCCGAACGCTCCCGCACGGGAAGCAGTGATTTTGACCCAATAAAAGATCGCGTTCGACAAATGTTCGTTCGGAAAACTAATATCGAGCACACGAACGACGTGACGATTCATTCTCCGAGCTGTTTGCGGACCTGTTCGAGCACCCGGTCGTCGCCGACGACGACGAGGTCATCTCGAAAGCGAGCGGTTCTTACGTCTCACCGACGGCGAGTGAATCGATGTTAAACCCCCCGGGACGCGAGCATTCCAGAATGAGGCCAAGACTCGGGCACGTTTTGACGAGGGCGAGAGCAGGTGACGGTGGTTCGAGTGCGGCCATAACGAAAAACACAGCCCCGCGAGGGCTGGTAAAGAGAGTTCGGGTCGCGAGGAACGGGTCGGCATGATAATTTGAGGGACGTGTGCTGCCAAAGGGCTGGCACCGAACGCTTTCTCGGCAACTCCTGATTCTTAACCTTCTAATCGAAGATTTTCGCGATGACCTTTTTCGAATCGACTTGCCGATTTATCGTGGTCCGATTGATCTGCTGTGTATCTCGTTCGGCCGGCAGGAATTGTCGCTGACGGGAGATGTCGCTCAGCAAAGTTAGTCGGCCAATAGTCGAAGTACATGGATCTGTTGCGAACTCGACCTCGGCGAGTTGGCAGATTTCTGGAACTCGCGCAACGTAATCGAAAATGAAGAGTCAGGCGGTGTTGCCCCAGATCGAAGACGGTCGAGGAACAATGAGGAGGCGATCGGAGGAAACCCCACGATCAAACTCGTCGAAAAATTGCTGCAATACCAAAGAGATCCGCGATGCCGCCTCGTGCTCGACGAGATGTCAGGCCGCTGGCAGACCCGGTTCGAGCGGATGGCGACGATTTGCCGACGCGGCGGAAAACGACCCTGCCGACCAACGATCGTCGATGGAAAAATCTGGGATCTCGTGTCCGCCTTCGGCGGTCAATGCGAGAAGCCGCTGGCCCGCCACCAACCGAGGTGATTAATGACGGACACCCCGATTCCACGTTCTTTACAGTGCAAACGGATTCACCCTCGCGCTGGCCATCGAGGAGCGAGATCGAACTGATCGATTTGGTGGAACCGGGGCAACCACAACGCGTTTTACATCGGATGGGTTTTTGGCGAATGTTGGAACTGACCGCCACACGGCGCGGCGGTGAAGCGAAAAATGAGAAAACGGTGATATCGAAGTCGTCCGGACGGAAACTTACGCGGCGGATCTGAACGTGAACGCGAAGTCGATAAACTACGGGGCCAAGGCGATCGACAATAAGCAACATGCCGACCGATGCGTAAGGGAGTTTCGCCCTGGGGCTGTTTAATTTTTGAGCTTACGCATTGAAATTTTTGAGCTCGATATGGACTTTTTTGCGAACCAAACCTGGTTGTTTCGTTTCTTATCATTCGAAGATGACATCGGTTTTTTACGTCAAAGGGGATTCAACAACAAAAGCCCCATACGATCGCTCCCCGGAACCGCCAGCACCCGTCGAAAACGGAAAAAAAGGCCCGGCAAAAACACGGGGTTTGCGGGGCTACTGAGTGCTGGCGACGATGCCGGCCGAATACGAAGGGAGGGACCGCGAACCCCTCACTGGAATTGCTTCCCAACTGGATTTTTGGAATCAGCGACGTCATGCCGATGTCCGCCACTTCGCGCTGATCGTTCCGAAAGGGACGACCGGGCGTTCGGTTAGGTCGGAGTAATTCATACAAAACTCGCTGGCTGCTGGCAAGACCGGGGAACGCTCGTCAGTGGGAATTTATTTGAGCCGGAGTCAGCCTTTTCGTCAAAGGCCTGAACAAACCCCGCCACGACTTCCTGGTTTTTATAACCCGGAGGCGATTTGATTCAAAAGTGAACATGTCCAACACCAAACACCGTTCCCTTGGCCGGATTTTTGGCACCGCTCGCCGCAGTCCATTTCCGGCGGAGCAGGCAAGGGGAACGGGGGGATTCGCCCGTTGAAAATTTTTTTTTTTTCGAGGGCGTTTTTGGTGGGTTTCCGGTCGCCAAAAAAAAACGGTCAACGTTGGGCTTTCGGCCGTGGGGGCACCGTTCCAAGGGGAAAAATTGTTTATTTCCTTTTCCCTTTCCCCTTTTTTTTTTTCCCACCCTTTTGTGTA
>Ga0163217_1006153_pt1 | contig 12822 bp, 8 predicted proteins | sample SynspAceP_FD_185933 | JGI IMG/M metagenome (GOLD analysis project Ga0163217, IMG submission 185933) | Saline lake microbial communities from Ace Lake in Antarctica - Synechococcus sp. Ace-P (PacBio error correction) | ecosystem: Environmental > Aquatic > Non-marine Saline and Alkaline > Saline ... | reverse complement strand
TTGGTTTTGCTTGACATACAAAATAGCATGATTATTATTGATCATGCTTGGGAATGGCTGGGTTAATAAAGTGAAGCCTGATACTTTTCTCAGTAAAGATGGTCTATGAATGATTGATCCATCCTGGAAAAACTTAGTAAACCACCAAATATTCCTTTTCAAACTTTTTGTTTGACCAAATAAGCCCACTCAAAATCAACAAAACATCTTGTGCCTTGGACATCGCGATTAAATTGACTCCAGAATAAATACTAAATAAACATGGTTAAAATAAACCCTATTTAGTGCTAATATTAAAAATTCATTCCATAAAAAATAAGCATGGAAAAACCCCTCAGCGCAAAAAAAAATTACCTGGATATCGGAATAGGTATGTTGTGTACTCGGAATAATAGGCCACTTACGCGATGTTTCAGATTTTGATGAAATAATGTATATCCCTCTGCTGATCGGGGTTTTGTTGTGCTGGCATTAGGACTTACTTTTAAAGAGATAAACAGGGTATTTGCTTACCAACTCATTTGTTGCCTATGTATTGTAGTGTTTAATTATTTTAGCCTATATCAACAATGAATATCCGTTAAGGAATATCTTTTATTCCTGATCGGTCGCTTAGGAAGGTCAGGATAATAAAAGTAAAGCCTCTGCTTTCACACCCTCAAAGAAATCGATGAGCACCCCATGAGATACATGTAATGACGTTTTTCGATAAGCACCGGGATTTCCCAATCGATCTCAAAATGTTTGGTCTTCAGGTGGGTTTGTCAAAGCCAAGTGGAAATAAGACATTTCCCCCACAGCCCCCACCTTTTACACCCACCCGGAGTGATAATCGGCAGGGAATGATTTTAGTGGTCATGGATGTTTTTTATCTCTGACTCAGCTTTGGAGTGATTTTTATAGGAGTAATCATGGTTGGAGAATTAAATCCCAAAAAAGATTGGTTCGTTTAGCACTCAAATTTATACTTACAAACTATTCTTTGATGCGATGTTATTATGCAAATTCGAGGGTAAAATAAACTATGGAATTTACAAAAAAAAATTTGCTGATCTTTATTTTAAAATCTTGCTTCCCGGAGGAATTGTACTTTACGGGATGTATTTGGTCGTGGTATCATTCCTGGTTCCAAAGGAGGCAGAGAAGATGATTGTCGAGTTAAAAACTAAAAAATACGGAAGTAATCCTCCTATCCGCCTCAAGCTGCCAGAGCGACTTTGCCTTTTCTTGAGCGATCACCCAAATATTTAGTGAGGCCGGTCAAATCCTACGGCCTATACTTCAAACGGGAAATTGATATAGGCCACTTTTGAATGAGGTGCGTGAGGAATTCATCATAATTTTTCTCAGACAAGTGGTATTTCTCCGCAGGGAAACTTGGGAAGCAATCAAGCGGGAGTCAGAAGAGGTGACGACGATTATCAACTTGAGCAGGGACAAATCGATCGATGTGAGGCAAAAGGAATAATCTGCCAAAGGGCGATTTTTGCTACTTCGCTTAGACCGGCAGAAATGATACAATAGGCTATGTCGCTAAAACAGGTGAAAAGCTGAAATTAATCTCTATTTTTAGTTATGAAAAACGCCCCGCTAAACTTCTAGAAAAAGCAAAAATCACTATTGGAAAGGCAAGTAGAAGCCACTCTCCAGGGACAGGAGAAAAAGTGCGAGAGCTCTTGGGTAATGTTGGAAAAAAAATAAGTCAAGCGGTCCAAATCAATATGTGCAGCGATTGATTGAGCCGGTTTTCGATTTTATTCAGGATGGTCAAATCCCACTTTAATGCAGCCACAGCTCTCTGGAGCACACTTGACTGATTATACTTGGACTGGTTATTTGTTTCTCCTGTTGATATTATCCTGATTTTCTTGGGTTTTTTGGATTTGCGGATGATTTTCTTCGTCTGGCGATATATGCCAAGGTAAAAGAAGAGTAGGCGATTTTTTGGATTGGGAAAGAACTCAATCAGAGAAGGGACGTTGGTCTGCAAATAACGAATTAAAATGCTAGGACCCAATCTATTAAACTAATTTACTACCTGAATTCGATCGGTAAAACCCAAACCTATCAAGCTTATCGGGAAAATGTCGATGAACTTGAGCCGAAACAAAAACCACAGGTTTCCATCACACTGGTGAAGGCATACCTCGACTATACTCGGATGAAGGTAAGGCGGATGAATCGCTGGATAAAAACAGCTAAAAGTTTCATCAGAACTCGAAAAAGTAATCAAATCAATTGGATCTACCACAGATTTGGTTAGTATTACAGAGGCTTGGTGTGGGGTGCAGCTTCAAAATACCATTTTTAGTAAAGCTTGCAGATTTGAAATCCTACAAATTGAACTCAGGTATTATTTTGAGAGAGGTGAGAATCCAGAGTTATGGATGAATACCTGTACGAAGGGGCGAGATCAATTCCAAAGTTGAATCATCCTAAGTGAGACTTAGATCAGGTGAGGGTACTTGGGGCCAAGGCCGCCCCCCGCCGAAATTTCTTTCAAGATCGGTTAAAAAGCTACAAAGCTAGATACACTGGGCGTTTCTCCGAAAAGAATTCGGAAGGAAATCTTTGGTATTGCTAAGACAAAAATGAATCTTAGAGAGAGAATTATGGAATTGTTTAGTCTATTTTTCTACTATGAAATTCGCTATTCTAACCGGAACCATCTGGATGGTTGGTATGCAGCTACTGCCATCAATTATTACAAAATCCAACTATTGACATGTCTTGAGTGTTAGGAGCGTAAGTTTGTCCCTAAAGCATGAAAGCTGATCCAAAATCCTCTGGGGATAGGAATATTGATAAAATTAGCTGGGGATCTCGATTCGAAACTACGGATCAAGAATCTAGGGAGGTGAAAATCATGGGATCGAGTGGCTATTAAAGAAGAGACGGCAGAGATTCATGCTTTTTCTGCATTAGGTACTCATCAAACAAGCGGTTCAAAAGATTAATTTTATTGCCATTGATCATGGGATGGTTTTTACAATATGGTATTGCGCCAAAAGCTGGGACTAAGAAGTTTTTGACGTATCTGCGTTGGGTGGCGATGCGAACTCGAAAGATTTTCTACAACCGAAGTAAAAGGTAAAGCTTGAAAGAGGGACTTGAAAGAAATGGATTTGAATTACACTGGGATTTTCAGACTTCGCTTTTATTGGGGAATAAGGTCTCATTACTAGACTAGGGAGGAATTTGCCAAATTGATCACCAAAGCCGCTGATTGGCTGAAGCTTTGGGAAAAAATATGCGTACAATTTATGATTATCAGGTGGCGAAACTATGGTTATCAAGGCGCGTGAAGTCAACTCATCCGCAGTAGAAATAAGTCGAATCAGGGGCAATGCAAGACTAAGCAAATATTGTAGTTGATCCAACGAGTTGCTGAAGCTTCAGTGAAAATTGAAGGTAAAGTCAAATCGAAATTGTGTAGGATTGTTGAATCCTAGTAGGGATAGAGAAAGCAGATGTAGAAGAGATTATTTCTTGCTTTCCAAAAAAAATCGCTAAAACCTTAGGAATCTTCCTGATGAAAATCAAGTCATGAATAAAAGTGTCATGGACGTGGCTGGCGAGGTTTTTATTGATTTCTCAGCTTTACGCTACATGCCAGCCACAAAAAGGAAAAAACCGTCCCTCCATATATAAGGCTGCGAGACCTGAGGTTGCCATTCCACTTTATGAGCGAATTTCATCCATAATTTAGAATCTGGAACTGGGGAAACCCATCGGTTACAGGAGAATTTCGGTGCAGATATGAAAGTAAGCGCTAGTCAATAAGGCCGGTGGACGATTCTGATTGACAGTAAGGGATAGGAAAATAAAAATTTTGACTTAAGTTGAAGTTTAATTGGACTTACACTATCCTTGTTCGATCCTCATTTCTAATTCATCACGCTCAGTGGATCTTCAATGGCCTCCTTAAGTTTTGATCAACTTTCGTTGATTGGAAAGAAGGAACCCACGGGGCAATTGTTGGCTGATTCCGGAGCTTTGCGCTGCTATTTTTTGGAAGGACTGTAAGAGGTAATTCAATTTGTGTTCTTCCGGTAGTATACAAAGACCTTTCGCAGCGACTATTTAGCTTGAATGCAAGAAGAGGCAACATTTCACAGTCACGAGATTTGATTTTCCTACGTGTCAAACAGGAGTATGGAATTCCGCAATAAATCCCACCTTCAAAACTTTTTTCCAGCAGCGATTCAACTCCTCGAATCGAGGAAGCCGCCACTGTGCGAGAATACCAAATGAGGTTGGAACCCCAAAATCGAAGGGCCAGGGGACGCTGATTCTGTTTTCGTAACTTACTTCGATTGGAACATTTGCTGGATTAAAGGCAATCATTCAAAACTTTCCAACGAGAGACTAAGGAGGCTTTGCCTGCGCTGGGGCTGTTGGTCAGCCAACAATCTATCTGATGATCAGCCCGATGACCGATTTGGATGTACGAAGCCGACGAAGTTTTGGAGCGGATATTTGAAAGTCATTCCATCGCCGCTGGGGTCCATGTGTTTGATCAGCACCTTCGGCAGATGAAATCCCGAAGGAATAACCCACATCGTAAATTGGATACTCTGGAATTCAGAAAATCTGGACTAAAAAGGATATCATAGCTTGGGAGTTTCAGCCGGAGTATTACGAAATTCATGGGATTGGGATTGAGTTGGATGGCTTGCTTCCAAAAGTCGGTTTCTCAGCGGAAATTTATTATCAAGCTGGGAAAAATGTCACCATTCAAAATACGGGAAAAACCTCATCGATCGACTCAGTTGGGAAGTGAAACCCGGATCACGCTGGCTGCCTCAAAGCCCGAATGGCTCGGGAAACCACGCTTCTCAGTTTGCTGATCGGAGAAACCGCAAGGCCTATTTCACAGAATTTCTGGGCTATTTGATCCGGAAGCGCGGGACAGGCGAAGCATCTGGGAGGAAAGGGCCGACGGGTTTTGTGGCACCGAACTCAAGCGTTATTTTCCAAAAAGCAATCAAACTTGTCGAAAGTCATCCTTCGGGTCTTTCGATACCATGGTTTATTCAAAAAGTGACTGAAGTGCCAAAGAAAGCTTTGGCTACCAAATGTTCGATATATTATTTGACCTAGAATCCGCTGAGCTTCCGTTTCTAGACTTTCGCTTGGGAAAACAACGCTGGGCCTTACTTGCCGGGCGCTGATCAAGCAACCCGAGCTGCTGATTCTGGACGAAGCCTCGCAAGCGAATGATGAGTTTTCAACGTCGCCTATCAAAGATACCGCTCCAGCAAAGCTGCGAACGGAGTAACATCCCTGATCTATGTGAGTCACTATGCGGAAGACGTGCCGGGGGGGTGGAGCAGTGATGGAGTTGGGTGATTAGTTTGATTTTGGAATGAAATAGCCAATTGAAATTGGTAAGAATAGTAGGGTGGAATTGCAAATCTCAAGGGAGTTATTAAGATGCTTTCAAGATTGCCAGCCCTGGTGAACTTGCGATGATTCAAAATCATTCAAAACCTTGCAGAAGGCTGGTTTTTTCCATTTGAGAATACTTGGTTACCATTCAGTATGCTTCGGAAAGATAAAAACATCATCCTCAAACACCCTGCGGGCCCTCAAAGCTGAAAAAGCGGTCGGCGTTTTTGGATCCTTTTCCAGAAATGAAGAAAAAAAAAAACTAGCGATATTTGATTTGTTGGTTGAATTCGAAGGAAAGTCCAATCTCCTGGAATAATTGGACTAGAGCGAGGCTTTCAGATTTTGCGTTCGACGAAAGGTAGATCTAATTCACTAAAGGTTCTCTTTCTCCCATATTGAGCGGATTACGTTGAAAAAGATTTGATTTCGCTGCTCTGATGGAAAAAGAACCTAGGGTATTTCTCCTTCATATTTTAATCAATTTCCAGCATCCTCCTATCTGGAAGTCATCGAAAAAGAGAAGCCTTTTTTAGTGCAAGACGCTTCATTCAGAAACCTTCAAATAATTGATGAAGGCCACCAAGATAGCTTCATCCGGACTTTAGACTGAAGTATCCTTTATTGAATGGAGGAAAATTGTGGATGAGGAATAAGCTCGACATGGAATTATTTTGGAATGGATCTTATGGCGAATTTGGAAGGTCTGCAGACATTTTGCCGCTTACTGAAAAAGACTTTGTTAGAAATTTTATCAGAAGAATCAACTCAATAAAAGTAGATTATCGATGTTAGAATGAATAGCCAATTAAAAATGGTAAGAAATAGGGAGGGTGAATTGCTCCTGACAGCTGGTCGGGATTCCACCACAAGTATCAAGATGTTTTGAGTACGCTTAGAGGGGGGATTCACACAGGTATTCAAGATGGACTTACACCTAGAGGGGAAACTTCAGCTTTTGGTTCGCACAATCAAGACAAAAACTGCTTCATTTAACAGCTGTCATATTTTTCTGGAAAAAGATGTGTCCAATTACTGTTTGTACCGTCATAAAAAAAGTACCCGATTACGAATGTATATTTCATGAAATGCGGCTTGTTTTTAAATGTGCCCCACGGGGTTGGGTATATGAAAAGTTGGCGATTTCGAAGCACTTCACTGTCAACAAGCACAAAACTTTCATAGAAGCACAAAGCTTCATTGAACCATGAACCCCAATTTTTTGTACTGCTGTTAAGGCGTTCGTTTGTTTTATCTATCGAGTCCATCTTTGTAACTAATTTAAAAGTTGCTCTTTTATTTCCTTGTCAATTTTTGTCTTAGCTGTATAAAAGCAAGAATGTCAAGCGACTTGGAAAATTGTTTGTTTTATAAATCGTCAAAATTTATTTCTGTTCTTGAAATTCTCAACTGATTAATGTCGCTTAATTTTCAAGTCCTGTTAATGATTAAAAGTTTTGCAGTTGATTAACTTAAAGTCTGTCAAGTCGAAAAATCTCTTTATTGAAAGTGATATTCGGTCAATTGGATTTGGTCTTCAATTAACAGAGTTTTCAATTTTTTGAGTGGAAATATTCTGGAAAACTATTTGAATCCTCGAACCTTATTATTTCAAGAGTTTCGATTTCGTTTTCTTCAATTTCATCTAAGTTTTCTCGTCACCTAAAACCAAAGTGAATGATTAAGTTCTTTTGAGTTTGTTCACAAAAGTTCAATTTTCACTTTTGAAATCGAAGTTTTAAAACCTAAATATCTAAGCTGTCAGTTTGCCAACAAAACGTTCAATATTTTAGTATGTCGCAAATGATTAAGTAGTTTAAATCTTTGTAAATTCTCTAAATATTCAAGATGAGTGCTTTTGTTCGTTGTCTCACGATTATTAACTCTTGAGGTTTTGAAGTTGTTAGCTTGGAAATATTCTGTCGTTCTTTGAGTTCAAACACACCCAAACTTAAACGTCTTAAATTTTTCAATTCGGTTAAAACTTCCAAATTGTCTGCTTTCAATAAACAGGTCAAGCCAAATGATGTTTAATGTTTGGATAGTTTTAAAAGGCTTGGCAGTCAAAACGAACCTTGATAATTTCCATAAAAACGGAAACGCTAAATTTAATGTTGCTTGTAGACCTTCTATATTCACATGCTATACGACCTCAATGAGTGTCGTATAGTCAAGCCGAGCAGCAAGTATTTTGTTGGAATCATTTTATATGTAGATAATGCAGAAAACATTAATGAAAACTTAGGATAACAAGTGGTTGCCGTCGCTTTAAAGTTCTTTTGTCGTATGATAAAAAAGTCCGGTCAGATATTTCTCTGGGATTATTTATTACTGTTCTGTCGGTCTCATTACAATGACGCAACGTTTAAGGATTATGAAAAGTAGGCGGTTCGAAGTACCAAAACTGCGGCTAAGCACAAAGTTTGATGCGAGCCAAAAGCCTTTGAATTTATTTACTGTTTTCGCCTATTTTTTATATTCATTGTTAAGCCATGGGTTATTCAGTTTCTCAAATATTAGCATTTCATCAAATCCACTTCTCAAAGCCAAATCTTTTAAAGTCACTATAAACCTTTCTAATTCACGACTTAAAATTGACATAATCTTCACTCATAGAATTGAAATCATTCGGCAATAGATTGTTGCATAATTAATTCTGCCAATATTGTAGGGAAGTCAATAAATTTATATTATATCTTTTATTTCTGTTTTCAAGATTTATAAATCTCGACGACCTGCAATAATGAAATGGATACCCTTTTTTGTTGAAAGTCCTTTTTTGAGTTTTTCAAATGAAGGTTTAAGTCTGTATAAGCTGTTTTTGGTAATAAATAATTTTTATTAAACAATCTTCAATTTTGTACCATTTCTTCCAAATCCACCTTGCTCAAATTAAATATCGACAGTGGTGAGATTAATTCTCAAAATAAACAGAAGCTAAAGTTGAAGAAGGAAAGAAAATTACTGACGAAATCTCTTTGGGTTCTGAATAAATCCAACTGTTGAAATTTGCACTTACAAACTATTCAGGTTCTTTTTTAGAAAAAATCTGCAGTGAATAAATACCTTTTATTATTCGGATAAAATATCAGTTCTTTTTCAACCACAAAAGCACATTTAGATAACCCAAAACGCACCCATAATTTAAAACCTAACTCGAAAAGAACATTATCCACGAGATTGAAGCTTTTTCTTCTTCTCTTACTATTACTTTGTCATCAGTGGTACCAGTAGAATACCCAAAATCATACTGTAAAGTTGCTTTGAAGTAAAATCGTGAAGGAAATATTATTTATCTTGAATACAGCAGTATCCCAAACAGTTATCGTTCCAAATTGTTACTTCAAAATTCAGGCTCTAAAAATTTTCTTAGCTGATACATCTAAACTTAATTCTTCAGAAGAATGAAAACCAATTGAATATTCGTTTTTTTCTCATATTGTGCACTGCTTTTTAAGGTCTAACAGGATAGAGTCGATTTCGACACTTAGATTTCGTAAACGCTATTTTTAACTTGGCACTTATCATTACGAAATATGGTTCAATCATCAACCGACCATAGTTTATTTGATGTTCTATATTTTCAGGATAACTTTTTTAGTTGTAAGTAAAAATAATTGGCAACTTAACTCATAAAAGTTTAATTGAATTTTATAGGTTTCTATATCATAGCAAATGGCATTAAAATCAAAACTTGTTAGTTTAATTTCCAAATCTGAATCGGCCTTTAATATTTTTAAAAACCGAATCATTTTTTAGTCTTCCATTAGTCTCAGAAACTTCTATCATTATTTTTTAATTGCTAAGAAATGGATAATCTGGGTCGCCTTTGAGTTTAATGTCTTTATTGTAAACCTGAATTCACGAAATCAGGAATCTTTATCTCTCAAGACCGCTGAACAATTATCAAACCAATTTCGCAATCACTATATCCACATCTCTATTAAGATTTATTTTGTTGATTTTTTAATTGCTTTTGCATGTGATATATCGCATAAAGTCATAAAACATGCACTAATGTCGTTTTCTGAATCTGTACGTTCTTTTTTAAATCCATTTATCGCATGGCCTGGAATAACCTGCATTGTCTATTTCTCCTGAAGTTTGTGAATTTGAGTATTATTTAATTGATTTTTTTAAAAGCTTTCTTAAGTAATTTGACTGTCGTTATTGATTTACGGTCAAAGGTGTAGAAACTTGTCACAAATAACTATAATTTCAATATTCCGCTAGTTCCTTTGATATGTTATTCGTCATTACAGAGCCTTGTACTTGAACTTACATCTTGATGAAATTATCCTTTAGGTGGTTTGAACTCTTTCGCCTGCCAAAAACCTGCTTTTTTGAGTATAATCAGGTTCTACACCTTTCATTGCATAAACGCACATATTTTAGTAACATCACTATATGAAATTGAAAATAATTCTTTGAAAATGACTCCATTAAGAGATTGCTTTCGGATTTGTTCTTGCTTGTGTAATTATTTTCTATTAATCTTCTGTAATCTTTCATTTTCTATTATGTTCAATTGGTTTACCTTGTGAGGCTAATTCTTATTATAGTAGCAATTTACTGGCGTATAGCTAACAATCAGCAGCTTAGTCCCAGTTTCTGCTAATATTCTTTCCCAATATCCCTCCTTTTCTGAGTTCACAATACCCTGTAAGGGTATATCTTCATTAATTCTAGTAAGAATAAAAAGGAATGGCCTTACTTTCCTAATCACTTTCACCCCGCAAACATCATTTCATTCTCGCTCAGCCTCAAATTCTTCCCACTTGAAATCCTTACATTTTTTAAGATGACTTCTTTGGTGATCCTGGTAAGGGAATAGCTCTTGGTAGGTCTTCGTCGGTTCGTTCCGGTTGAAGTTCCCGAAGATCGCTGGGCCTTGGTAGTCGCCGGGGATGGTGTCGATTAGTTGAAGGTTTCGAGGGATTCGTGCAGGCATGAGCAAAGTGTAGCCGAAGTCTGCTGGCCCAGAGTTATAGCCACCGATCAGTGCCGCCTGGCTGGGTCGGCCACCGGCAGGCACGAAAAGTGCAGTCGCGGCATTGATCAGTTCACCTTGCCCAGGTGCTCCCATAGTCGGAGCCAGGTTGATCAGGTTTCTTCTCGGATCTCGGAATTCTCCACCAAGAAGGTTCCGTTTTCCGATGGCATTGATTCCCATGCTGTCCAAGTGTCAGTTGCGGATGGTGCATTGCCCAACACCCATGTGCGCATCGAAGGCGGATAGTTTACAATGATCGTAGAGAGATTCTTGCTGTAGTTGGAACCCATTATTCCCCCAAATGTCCGCCGTCATCGATGTCATGAATTGACTTACGTTGACGAAAGGGACACATTCAGCGGGCACGAGTGGACTAGGAGGTCATAGCTTCCCATGGAAACTGGCTTTCCGGCATTTTCCGATGGTTGATAGGTTTTATGTCCGCTAAGGATGGTGTTTGTACCCTGACATTCGTTTGCAAACATGCTGATTGCTGTAAAATCCACTTAGGGTGCCGCCTGTCGCCCTCGTCGGTGATGCGATGTCAAGCCGTCCACGATGACATGGAGCGGGTTGGATGGAGATATTACCGAGTGTAGTAGTGTACTTGGATTCTTCCTGATTGGCATCGAGTGGTGAATTTCCCCCGCTTAGCCTGCAAGCGCCTGCTGATCGATGGGTAGCGCGCTGATCTCCGTGATCTTGCCCAAAGTCCCAAATTGAGGGCGCGTTTTTGATCTACGTTCCCTTTGAATCTACCAGAAAAATTATTCAGGTTGCGAAGCGCCGTTATTTTGGTTTAGTCCCGAATCGATGTATGCTTCACTGTTGAATTGGTTGACCGTGATTAGGCTGAGGGCCAGCATGCGATTTCGATTTTCTCCTGGTTTCTTTTTAAGGGAAGTTGAATCCTTCGATTTAAAAGATTCCTGACTTGAGCGACCAAAAAACGGGGTGCACAGATCGGTTTTTTCCACTTCCGTATCGTCGATGATTAAAGGATGCAGTTCCAAAGTCCGGTGTCAGTTTGGTGATAGCAGTGATTGCGTGACTCCGATGTAATAAGTGGGCGGCCATCGTCGGCCCGTCACGTTCAATCGGTGCTGATTGGCGAATTCATTGCGCTGCTGCGGATGGCCGCCCATGTCATCGGTTTACATCGCCCTTTGCGCCGAAGTACGATAGGTAACGATGCCAGGCAGCAATATTTGGGATGTTTTTTCTAAGGAATGGGATTGAAAAGCACTTGCAGGGGCGTCAGTACTAGTGAGAAAAAAAATAAGGAGGAGGAAAAAAGGTAGTAGGGATTTCATGCAAGGAATTTAGAAAATGATTGGAAAAAATGGTGGTTAGTTTTTTGATAGCCTGAAAAGGGTTCGAATCACTCAAGGTGCGATTATTTATGCCTTTATACATCTTGTCCAAATTCCCCGCCATGGTGGGCAGGCAATTCAGGGCTTGTATATGCTTTCTATTCTAAAGCCTAGCGACCGTTGTTATGGTATTTTACCCTTTTCGAGGTGCTAAAAATAGGTGATTCCATATTTCTAACAACGGCCTAGCGAACCGTGGCTTTGTATTTTTTGCCCCTTTCAGGGGCAAATGGATACTTCTATTCCGCTTCAAAAAAATTATTGGATTCCAATTGTCTAAAAGCTTAAGTTTTGTTGTCTATTATTTGCGCTGAATGGGCTGCTTTTCTATCGATTATTGAAAATTCCCCATAAAAATGGAATTTTTTAATTTAATCCTCAAAAATGACTTGATATGATTACCGATAAATTTTAGGCCTTTCGGAAAAGGATGATTGTTTATATAGCCCTGAAGGGCTAAATACCAAAGTGATGGGCATCGCCCATCGCAGAAAATAAGATATTTGATCTCTAGCCCTGAAGGGCTGGATTATCCTAGCGATGGCATCGCCATCGCTGAAAGGATAATTCCTCACTAGCCCTGAAGGGCGATATTCAACGGATAAGCATATCCCCAACATATCGCTCGTCATAATCCACCTTATATTTTTTCAAAAGGCTCGGTATTCATCTTTAGGAACGTTTTTTCTCATATGGGACGTTGATTTTTTAATGTAGTTAATGACGGTTCCAACTTCACTCGGATTGACTGAATTAAGCACCGTAACCATCCTGCCAATAGAAAATCACTAAGTTTTCGCGCGCTTTTTCATCCATTTGGAAGAATCTGTTTTGATCTCCTCCATAGCTTGGCTAATGCCATATTCTTATTGAGAAGGACACAGGGATTATGTACATGGTCGAGATGTTCCTCCAACTTGAATCGGCGCACAATCGTGAGCTTGCAGACCCTCCTAGGTATTTGAAGAGTTCTTTCCTCTTAGTTCTGTTTGATTAAAATGGTGTCTATTTTTTTGTGCTAAAAATTAGATGGAGTAATTTTTTACGAGCGATTGTCCCAGTAGT
>Ga0163217_1089941_pt1 | contig 12823 bp, 10 predicted proteins | sample SynspAceP_FD_185933 | JGI IMG/M metagenome (GOLD analysis project Ga0163217, IMG submission 185933) | Saline lake microbial communities from Ace Lake in Antarctica - Synechococcus sp. Ace-P (PacBio error correction) | ecosystem: Environmental > Aquatic > Non-marine Saline and Alkaline > Saline ... | reverse complement strand
CTTCTTAGTAGGTTACCCGATTGTATTTTTTACTATAATCAATCCTTCTTTTATAAACGAACCTTTTTATTTAACGTATTGTTAAACTGGCTAAATTAAAAAAGGGTACAAACTCTTATTCCCTTGGGGAAAAGTATAAATTTATTTTAGGAATTCATTATAATTGTATAGGCAATTTACTTTTTGCGCCTTTTAATCATTTATCACATTACAAACTGACATTTATTATGACGGAAAAATTATTTTAAAACCTACCAGATTTAAAAAATGGGTTTTTTTAAAGAATACGGTGGTGCCTTTTATTCTCCAGTTCTGGAAGCTGAAATGGAAAAAAATCACGGACGCCTATTATTTCCATCAGCAAATCTCATAACTTTATTTCGGAACAGCGAAGCATTCGCAACACTACCAAGGTGTCCAACACCTTTTATTATTGCAAACAGGCTGTTCAGAAAAATACGGGAAGAATATATCTGTAACGAGAAGACCTTAATCATCAGGTTTGCGCATAAGCTTAAACCATTGTATGGAGAGGCCTTGTTGGCAAAACACTTGGGGAAAAAGAAAACTAATTGCGGGAACTGGCGCTTGGACAGCACGGTGTAGCCTGGGCACCGCAGCGGCTTATTTTGGATTGGAATGCGAAATCCATTATCGGGAGAGGTAGATATGGCCAAAGAACATCCAATGTGGTTCGGATGAAAAATTCCTGGTGGCAAAGGTATTTACCCGTTTTCCCATGGCCTAAAAAAAAACCTTAAAGAGGCTGTAGATTTTGCCTTTGAGGCGTATCTAAAAGAGCCCATTACTACAATTTACTTGTAAGGATCCGTGTAGGTTCCACACCCCATTTCCGTGATAGTACGCGATTTCAGGCGTGTTGTGGGTATCGAAGCAAAAGAACAATTTTTTGAAAGACGGGGAATTTGCCGGGGACAATGTGGTTGCCTGTGTTGGTGGCAGGCAGTAATGCCATGGGAATATTCTCCTCTTTTTGGACGACCGATGCACGCTTTATGGCATTGAACCAGGTGGCCGCTCTTTAGAATATGGCGAACTTGCTGCCCACTTATGACCTTGGCTCTCCAAGGGGTTATACATGATTTTAAATGTTATATGCTGAAAGATAAAAGGGTGAGAAACCGGGGCGGTTCATTCCGTAGCCAGGTTGGTTTGGCATTACCCTGGTGTAGGTCCAGAGCACAGGTATGTTGAAGATCTGAGAAAGTACCTATGAGTAGTCTCTTGCATCAGGAAACAATAGATGCCTTTTACGAATTTAAGTCGCTTTGGAAGTATTATACCTGCCTTGGAAAGCGCACACGCCGTAGCCTATGCGATTAAATTGCCAGCAAAAATCCACAATCCTCCATTTTAAGTTAATCTAAAGCGGCAGAGGGCGATAAGGATATAGGGGACTATGTTGTAGATTACTTCGGGCTTACCTGAGGTAGAGAAGAACTTAGAAACAATTTTAAAAGGGAGTCTAAAATTTACAGCTATTTAGATCCCTTTTTTACCTGAAGTTTCTTTTTTTATAAGCTGGTTGCGTTTTCCATACTAGCTAAATTTTAGGCAGGGCATAACATCAGAGCTAACAATACCGGAAGGGACTCCAATGCATTCCCATTAGCTAGCCCTTTGGATATCATTTAAATCTCACTGGCTTTTCCCGTTAAAAATCCAAACTTAAGGTTAACGACTCACATTATGGTTCCTAAAACCGTTCGAAACAAACAATTTCTACCTCCCAAAAGTGGCGGGGATACTATAACAAATCGGTCATTGTTCATAAAGTCCCAATTAAAGTCAGCCAGGTAATTAATTAGATAAGATTTTAAAATTAAAAGATTCCACGTTTTTTGGTGTAACTATTTTAAAAAAGTTGCCGTTACAGGCCATGCTAAAATAAAAAAGGGAATCGGATAAAAAAAAAAAAACCCCCCCCCCCCCCCCCCCACATATACCTTTAGTCTGCAAATTCTGGAAAGTGGACAAAACGTGCTACGAGTATCCCATTTTAGCAATAGGGCGGGATCGACAAAACAATTGGCAATCTTAAGCATTCTCATTGGCCAATCTCTTGTTTTGAAACGTAAGACGACTATACTTGGAAAATTTCTTTTCATTATTGAAAGATAATCAAGGGAAAATTATTTGGAAACTCCATGCATATAGTTCTGAGGCAGGGAATGGGAGATGGCATAAAAAAAATCTTAGACTTAGCATCCATACTGCAGACACCATTGGGTCTATAATCTTTAGTTAGATTTCCAAAAAAGCTTCCATGATTTCGTCCGTATAATCCATATGGAGTAACAATACGCAGCTTTACTTTGCCCATTCCAATAATGTGATATTCTTTTCTTTCACTTATCCAGAAACGATCAGTAGTCATCTTGATTTTTCATCAATTTTCAAAATAACAATATAGTTTCCGTAGGCTCACCTTTTAATGAATGGCAACCCTTTTTTAGTGCCAAAGCTTATTTTCCTTGGCTTTCAAAATGGTTCCTCCAACAATCTTCTCTGTGATTTTCCAAGGCAATTATATTCCTGCTGCCGCAGATAAACCTGCTTGTCTCATGCCTCCACAAGCACCTTTTCTTTACCCTTAATGCTTTGTTAATAAGCTCCTTGTCTCCTAATAAAACGGAACCTACAGGACATCCCAGTCCTTTTTGCTTAAACATACACTTTATGGTATGGAACAGGCTCATAATCCTTTGGAGATTCATTTTTGCGACACCAGGGCATTCCAAAGACGTGCACCGTACTAAGGTGATATTTTATTGATGTTGGTCACATACATTTTCTTATGGCGCTTAACTCTCCAAACATACCCAACAGGCTCCCCGGCCCTATTCGTTGTATTTTCAATACAGACTAGTAAATGTTAATGAGGCTGTGATAAAAGTCTGGTGGGTTTAATAGTTCTTCTACCTGTCTTGCTGTCATCAATCCTCTATTGCCATCTAGCCAATCTACAGGGCAGACACCACTGTTAAAAACTCAACCCTCCCTTCGTAATCGTATTACAACAATGGGGCGTATTTATCACAAATTAATTGTTTCCCCTGTTGGGTAACTGGCAATTTTTTATGGCTGTTTGATTGGCCATAGTTGCCGCTTGGAAAAACAAAAGCTGCTTCATTCCAAATAATTTGGCCATCATTTCTTCCAATTTGTGACCGAAGGGTCATTTAAAAAAAACCGTCATCGCCACCTTTGCAGTCATCAATAGAGGCCTGCAAACATTTCCAGGGGTGGTTTTGTAACGCGATATTCACTAATCAGATTTATAAGCATAAATGCCAGAAATTAGAAGTAAAAACTCCTAAGAGAATTGCCACTTATTATAGAATTAAAGTTTTTAAAATTTTTATATAAATAGATTGCACAAACCATACTTAAGTACTATTTTTGCTGGAAATAATTAGGATATGATAACAACAGGACCATTATAAGAGTCTCATTTTAGTCGCCCTTGGTGCGTTAAGGAGGTTCTTTGACATTGATGCCCCCCCCCCCCAAAGCTTGTAGAAATAGAAAAACGAAGAAGAGAAAACCCTGGCTCCGGATTTTTGGAAACCATCCCCAGACAGCCACAAGAGCAGATGAAGTTTATACAATCCAAGAAACAATGGTTGATGATTCAATAGCGCTCAAAATTTTAAGCGCCCGATCTTGGAGATCTTTATTTGGAATTTCAGAAAGAGGGGTGAATGTGCCCGAGGCCGATGTTGAAACCATTTACGATCAAGATCGTAGAGCCTTGGAAAAATTGGAATTCAAGAATATTGCCTCTCTGCCGAGGGAGATGAACTTACGGCCATAATTCAAATTACTGCTGGTGCAGGACGGGCACAGAACAGTTGTGATTGGGCCTCCATGTTTGCATGCGAAATGTATATGATGTTGGAGCGCAAAAAAATGGTTATAAAATAAAAGAACTCAATTATCAGGAAGGTGACGTTGCAGGAATAAAACCGTTGACATTGGGAAATTGAGGCGATTTTAGCTTTGGCTGGCTCAAGGGCGAGAATTGGTGTACAGCCGGGCTGGTACGTATTTCCCCTTTCGAACAGTAACGCCAAGCGCCATACCTCTTTTGCTTCCAGTTTACGTATATCCATTTGGTTGGATGACAGTATTGAAATGACATAAATCCTGCTGATGTAGAAATTACAACTGCGAGATCTAGTGGTGCCGGCGGCAGAATGTAATAGGTGGAACCAAAGTTCAGCTGACCATTAAACCTTGGGCATTCAAAATTTCATTGTTCGGATCTAGATCGCAGCATGACTAATAGGGCTACGGACCTTAAAAAATTGCTTAAGTCCCATTGTACGAATAGAATTGCGCAAGAAAAATGGAAGCCCGACAGGAGATTGAGTCTCCAAAATGAAAAAGAATGGGGTTCCCAGATTAGAATTATGTATATGCACCCATATAAATTGAGCGAAGACGGCGTACAGGTGAAGAAACGGGAAATGATTGATGCGGTAATGGACGGCCATATCGACAAATTTCTTAAAGGCATACTTAATGATGATGGGAACAAAAAGAAGAAAGTTTAGGAAAATATTGCTCCCTTGAACAAAATTAAATTGTTATTGGGGCTCGGGCAGGGAGTTTCAACTTTCTTGATTCAATGTTTTGATTTAAATGAAAGAGTAGGCCTGAGTAATAGTTACGGTAACTTAAAACCAAAAAATTATTTGATTTAAAATATATCACCAACCAGATGTGGAAAAAGTCGAGGAAGGGATTGGCCATTTTGGAGAAATTCTGGAAAAGAAGTTATGAAATTATAAAATATTAGAGGGAAGTACCCACCAAAAAAGAACAGAAAGCTTATTTTAAAATTTTAGGCATATCGCCATTGGAATTGGTACGCACTAACGAAGCCATTTGGAAGGAAAAAATTACAGAGGAAAATCCTGAGATGGACGAGATTAGTGGGTTGCCATGATAGAGAACCCTAAATTTAATGAGCCGTCGTCGTAATTCAAAAACAACATTGGGGCTATTGGACGTCCTCCGAAAGATTAAAGATCTTTTTAGCTTACATCTAAGTTAAAAATGATTTGAAAAGAAACATTTATTGTTATTATTAAGCCACTTTCACAGATACAAAAGCAATTGTGGCTACACAACGGCACCAATTCTTGAAATATTTCAATTTAACAAACATTTAACCCTTCACGGTTAAACCATCTATTCATTTTGGAATCCAATAAACCAGTTGCAATACTGAAAAACGAACAAGAAATTATTTTTTTAGTGTTTTATTGATCGTATTCATTCCATTTTTTAGTGCCCAATACGGATACGGTAATGGATCTACGGAAATGTGGTATGGGAAATGGATATGGATACTTGGAGGATATGGTAGGACAACGCAATAGCATTCCACAAGCACAGGAAACGCCCAAGGAACCCGAAAAATTTAACGGCCGCCAAATTGTAGGACCCAGGGAAATGCCAAGCATTACAGAAAAATTGGGCTTAAAAACCCTTTTTGAAGAAGCGGTTTTGAGCACAACCTTAAAAAAATACCTGCAAGAAAGAATAGAGTGCAGATACTAGAGCTACCTTGTGACAAGATGAGGAAAGTTATGAGAAAAACTTACACCAAAATGCCAGGGAATGAGAACTTTATGGCCAGGACTACCTGCAGGTTAAATACGAGGCCTTTGTAAGAGCTGCAGAAAAATGGCTTTTAAAAAGTTAAGGAAAAAAAGAAAAAAAAAAAAGAATAGATCCAAAACATAGCAAATGAAAAAATTTATTCACGCTTACATTATTGTTACTTACATTAATAGGTACGCACAAAGGGCCCCCAGGGCAACCAGAACCAATAAAAATAACTGGAACTGTTTTGGACCAAGAGACAAGTCAACCATTTGGATATGCCACTTTGGTACTGCAAAGTGTAAGAATCCCGAGAAGGTAACTTGTGGCATCACGGATGCAGACTGGGAAATTTGTTGTAGAGGCTTCGCCAGGCAATTATAAACTCAGTGTTGAACTATATCTCTATAAATCTTATAAATTAAAATAATCAAAACTAAGGGGCTGCCACGGCATCTTGGGGTCGAATAAATCTTTGTTGGGATGTGCTCAGTTATCGAAGTGGAAGTTAGTTGTGTGAACGGACAACGGTAGAACTAAGACTGATAAAAAGTTATATAACGTGTGGCTCGATCTAAACGTAAAGAAGAAGGGTCCGTTATAACCGCAAATCGTTGCTAAGCAAACGGTCCCTTCTGATTTTCCGTGAGATTTCTGGGGAGGCACACTATAATAGTCGCTTTTGTATGTGTGTGACCATAGTACGTAGTGTATAGGACGGCTGACAACAACAACGCGTAAGCGCTACGGCCTAATATCTGGGTATCCTAAGGTATGAGGCACTTCAAACAATTGCGCGGAGCATTTGAAAGGTAGAAGTTAAGATAAAACCAATCCATTGCTAGATTTATGGATGCGAAGAACGGCAGGCTATCTTTTTAAATTAATATTTTTAAAACAAAGTAAGGACGGCTGGTTGAATGGATCGCGTCAATGTTATATTTACCGGTCATCCTGAGAACATCATGGGGATCTGTAAGTTAAATTTTTAAGACGCTGATTAATTTTAATATTTTTCACCAACACCCACCTTAGTCGTTACAGAAGTGGAACCAGGTAATGCATTATCAATCAAGAAAATTTTTTGTAGGCAATGGCAATACTTGAGTTTTCAGAACCGAAACTAAGGACTACCAAAGAAATAAGACAAAACTTTATACCAATGTTGGTTTTTGAAGTTGTTTTTGGACAGAGGCAGTAGCATTACCAATTCCCTTGTTTTTTAGTAAATCCAATGGGGGACAACAACAGTCAATGTAGAGTTTTCCAATTTGATGCCAATTATGGCTCCCAACCATCCAAAGAAACCGATTTCGGGTTGAAAGACGAGTTTGAGGAGGACGGTACAATACTCCTTAAATTATTCAGAAGAAATTTGAAAAAAGAGGACATACCCTAACCTTCGACTATCAATTATTCCAAAGGAATAGATGATGAAAATTCTATTATAAAGGAGGTGATCTTGGGGGATTAATATTGCTTTGGATTACCGAAAGACATTAGATGGCCAAACACAAATATTCGCAAGTGCCTTCAAATGGGATTACGTTCGCCCTTTTGGGGAAGGGGACGACCAGTCACAATTTTGAAATTGGTTATCGCAGAAACCTTTCAATAATAACAATACCATTTTGATTTTGGGTATGAGAGCAACAGGATGGTTAGCTTTACAGCGACCCTAACTTCAGCAATGAACTTAATTATAAGGAATATGTAAATGCAGCCTATACACAATTAGGGTTCTAAATTTAATAAATATTCAGTTATACTTGGTGGTTTAAGGGTAGAGGGCTTCCGATATTGCATGAGTAGAACTATTAAACTCCAACGACAATGAACAATACCAAGGACTACCGTTATTTGGTTGTTTCCATCATATTTCTTGGGATTATGAATTCCACCGAAAAGAACAAATTTACCTAAGCTACAGCAAAAGGCTTAGAAGAACTCCGATCTAGGTTTATCAATCCATTCCTTATAGGGCTAGGTAACACAACCTTTTTCAAGGAAAACGCAGATTTTGACCCTACCTTTTACCGATGGCCTATGATTTGGCGCTATTTAAAGATGGGATAAATTCACCTTTTTACCACCATCTGTACTTTTAATAGATCCACCGGGAGTGTTCCAATTTGTTTCCAGGGAGACCAGGTGACTTTGTTTACCATTGAAAATCCGAACGACCACAAAATCCTATTGTAGTACCTATACAACGTGCGCAAAAGGGGGGCCTATAAATTTTGGCCACCGAAATCGTTATGGCATTGGATTTAACCACTATTATTACCCAAAAATGGAAACTGGAGATTTAACTGGAACGTAAACTTGCTTTCCAAAGGGATTTTAAAAAGGTGATTAATCGCTATACCAATAGTTCAAGATGAAGAAATAGTTCAAATTTGGATTGCTAATAACATTTTTCATGTTTACGCGCTTTAGTGCACAAAATACCTTTGCCAGGAAAGATCGGACTTTCAAAAAACTAATTTCTTTTATATTGGGGCCATCAAAGATGCCCCAAAATACCAATAGGTATGTTTGAAAAGTTCCGATCTTGGCCTAAGTAAGGATATTCTTTTAAAGGACAAGGTTTCTCTTAACCTTGAAACGTTAAGCGATTATATTTAATACCAGAATGCGGTAGGAGCGATACAAAGAACAGAAAATGTAGCTACTATAGTGAATTCAATTTAGGCAAAGGGCAAATTACCTTAAACTTTCAATTATCGCTTTAATCAACCTCGAATCAAAAGGAAGAAATGGCGGAGGGTCGCAAATTGGGCGAGGGAGACATGGATTTGAAGGATTAAAACTTAAAACCATAAACAAAAAAAAGGGAACCAATTGGTTCCCTTTTTTGTTTTATATATCGTAATCCCTATTCCGTTTACGTTTCGCCTTTTTAGCGGCGCGTTTCTCCTAAAAAAATTCTCCCAAGTAGCGCCCCACCTATCCAATAAGGCACCACAAAATGTTAACAGAAAAATCATTAACCAAAAAACGATGGTCAAGATGGTTAAACTGCTAAAAAACCCTAGAATAATTTTGGTCAAAACTCGAAATGATTGGTATGTTTTTTTAATTCTGGTACAAAGATATCACAAAATTTCTAAGTTTATTTTTCCAAGGGGTATTAAAAAATTTGGCCTATTAATGCACAAAACTTCCTTGTCTTTGCCTCGCGGTAGGTCAACTCCCCCAAGATTATCAAACTCTCTATTCACTGAACAATTGACCTTTGCATTGAATTTATTTTAGGTTGTTCCAAAATAATTCCAGCTGTGCGATTCTTATTTAAATTTTCTCTAAAGGCTATATTGGTGTGGTCCAAATCAACGGCCCCCAGGCCTAAATCTTTTTAAACGGGTTTATGGTAGCTTCGGATTCCATTAGGTACCTTCCTGTCAACAAAAGTTATCCATACGATAATCCATTTTTATGGCGCTTATAAATTCTTTTTTCAACCACTTAAATACAAGCGGTCTTTAGTAAACATCAACCCCTATGACACGCATAGTTATGGTAAAGGCTTCATTTCTATTCCAACTATGTACTGCCCGTGGAGCCTATCAAGGTGTCAGAAAAAACCTATTAACCTTTTATAGACTATCGGAAGCCAGAAGACCTATATGCCAGTTCCTTTCTCTTTTTTAAGGAAGTGCTCCCCACTCATATACTCACTGAAAACGGCCAAAAACCCTCTTGAGATTTCCACATTCTTAGGGAAATTTCCGTTGGGAAAAAACTTTAAGAGGCTGCAAGGCGCCGTTGTAGGTTGTGACCAAATTGGACCCCTATCTCATGATTGGCAGAGTGGAGTAATTGGATTCCGGCTTAAAAATGCATTTTTTTTAATTAACAAAGTGATTTGGTATTGTTTGCTGGACCATGGCATCTTGGCCCAATTACTGTTGAGAAGGGCGATAGTTTAAGGGGAAATTATTATTGCTGTGAAAACTTCCTTCCAAAATAGCTTTTTGGTCTTAGGGGTGTATGTTTTTTCCATATCCCTGTGTCGGGTTTCGTCCCCTACATGAAGTATGACCTGGCATTCCTGAACATCTTTTTCAGTAGGAGAACGTAAAACACTTTAAGGAATTATAATAAAACTTTTTAGCCTGACCAATGGGTTTCTATACCACTGTATCATTTTGGCATTTAATAATAAATCACCTCTTGATAAAATTTCCGTTAACTGTTCATCCTTTATACGTTCCAGTCGCTGTGAAAAAATCAGCCGATGTAAATTTTAAGGATCAAATTGAAGCTTTTTATTTTAATAAGGGCTCAATCTATTATATGGAAAAAGAACGATGGCTTTTCCTTTTCAATATTCAGGGGATTTTAAATAGGTAAGCATCAAATTGTTTTTGACCCAAACGGTCCAGGTTGGCATCTATTTCGAATACAGTTGGAAACTGCTGAATAATTTCCTGTAGGCCATTTTCTTTAATCATATTAACCGTCATCTACCAATTTTACAAAAACCAGGGAAAGGATCTTTTGAAAATACAATGAAACAATTAAAATATATTTATCCATTAGGTGAAAGTGCTCCAAGAATTAATATACACCAGATTATTTTGGACTTCTTATAATGATCACCCCATCTCCTTGGACTTTAGGTTCCCCTAATTACACAGACTTTGCAAACCATCATGGGACACGGCCGATCCGGTAACATTTTACTTTACGGTTTCTGCACATGTCCAAAGGCCGGTCTACTGCAAGTCAAGGCAAGTCCCGCTTTCCGGGAATTCCCCCGCTGTTGGGCAAAACAATGACCAGCATAACCATCCCTGCACCCAGGCACGGCCGCATACCTATAGAGGCTAGGGTTGGCCTAAACAATGAATTCCAATTGGGCGCTAAAGCTAAGACTCCATTCCAAATGCGCCTGAGCAATGAACACAGCAGCACTGCCCTGATAAAGGCGGTGCCATCCATTATTAATAGTTGCACCAATGGCAGTACAAAACTGCGTTACCCTCTTTCTTCTGAGGTCTCATAACTCTGCGTCCATGGTAAATGGAAGTTTGCGGCGCTAGAGCTGGTAGAAATGCCAGAATGGCCAGAGGTATCCGGTGGATTAAAAACGATGGGACTATCGCTCGTAGAGACCATCACAAGGAAACTATACACCAACGATCATAAATCAAACCTATAGTCACGCGACGTATTATCCCCCAAAGTGTAAAGAGATCAAACTGGGGGATCTACCACCGAAGTGCAATAAGCCCGAAAACACCATGGGAGCAAGCCAACATGATCAATCTATCAAACTTGAGTATCACATCATTAAAACCATCAAAAAACCTTCTTTACCGGGGCACTGCCTGGAAATAGCTCTTATATAAAGAAAATGCCTCTCTCTTATATGATGAATCGTAATTCTCCTCATATCTCATGGCCGCCTCAGAATGGGGGTGTGTGTGCATCTTTTGGGGTGTGGTCCGGATCCTTTTTGCTCATTAGCCTGGGCAATTTGGATTCGGATTCTCCTTTGTAAACTCTCCACCAATCGTTACTGAGGCACCTGGCTTAATAATATTTACCAAGTAAGCCCAATGGAAACGGCAATAACAGTAGTGTATCTCAAAGTACGCCCCCATGCGAACGCGGCCACCTTAGACCTATAATCTCTTGTATAAGATAAAAATGGTACCCGGATGGAGTTTTTAAGGAATAATAAAAATATTCCCAAAAGCTTACCCCATCCCGATATAGGTCATAACCATGGCCAAGGCAAAAGGAAACCGGTCCTACCATTCCTAGATAAAGTGCCAATGCCAAATTCAAACTTTCCTCATTAAAAACAATGAGTTTAGAATGGAAAAGATACTATTTTGCAAACAAAGCTCCAAAAATGAAAAGGCTTTATAATTTAATGGTCCTATCAGCAAGCTATTAATCTGCCATACCCAAGCGGCCATAGCCTCAACTATGGCACTTGGCCCTGGGGAACTACGCAGGGATCTGCCCTGCCCTTTGCCTTTGAGTTGTTACTTTGTTTCCGCCTTGCTATAGTGTCATAGGCCTGGGAATAACAGTCGCTACTGCTTTAAAGCAATGTTGAATAAATATCATTCCGTTTGCTTATACTCCTTGGACACCTCCACTATGATTGGAGTGTGCCATCAGTGTTTTAAATTGGTCATTTATGGTCGCTCCCTGTTCATTTTCACCCTTCCAATCCTGCCATACTTTCAAAGCCTTTTTACGGCATTATGGAAGCATGGCCTTTCCCAGTTCGCAGCTTGTCAAAACAGGGTTCCCCCAGACCAACAGGGTCATTTTGGATTAACACAGGTTATTAACGCCCCCAATAGTATCTCTTCTTTTTTATTTTTTTTGATTATAGTTTCATTTTTGGCTGCGTTGTGTCGTACGGATTGGACTCTATAAGTGAAAAAATCAAGTTTCTTGGTAAAACTTTTTTTCAATGCAGCTCCCTAACTTGGGAACATTAGGCATTTATGTTCATGTTGTCCCCATAAAAATTGTTTGGCAATGGGGTTCCTCCCACTACCCTTAACTGGCAGTTTCTCGGGCCGAACTTCTACTCCCCCGGCTGGATAATCCGGAAAACCATATTTTTTGGTCGTACACATAATCTGATGTTGACGGCCTATAAGAGTCTTTATATGGAATAATCGTTAGATTGATTGGTATGTGAATCTGGGCAAAAACCAATAGTGGTCCCTGTTGTCTTTCCTTCGTCGGAATTAAAACTCAACGGTATTCCTTTGCGCTGGGTAACTGCCGAATTGACCAGGTTGTGTGTGGGGTTCAAAATCCCTCCTGAATAAGGCTTTCAAAATTTCAATTTCTTGGCCCGCTGGGACCAACCAATCCAGTGGTGCAATAGCAACCACCGTTTGCGATTCACCCAAAGGGGGATGTTTAAAAAAAGGGTTCCAAAAGTACTTCCTGCGCTAGATCGGTGTTAAAAGGTGTTGGTTATTGAAATTGTTTTATAGGTCTCCACTAAAGATCCGTAAAGGTTAAGATCTAAACAGAAGATACGAAAAATTGAACCTTGGTTATGCAAAAATAAAATTAGTTAATTTTAATTAGGGAAACTTCCTGGAAAAGTGGGGGGTTTTCGTTCTGTTACTAATTTTTTTTTATTTTTTTTCCAATAAGGGCCGGGGCCAGGGCTTTTGGAAAGAAATAATCTCTTTGT
>Ga0163217_1064590_pt1 | contig 12823 bp, 10 predicted proteins | sample SynspAceP_FD_185933 | JGI IMG/M metagenome (GOLD analysis project Ga0163217, IMG submission 185933) | Saline lake microbial communities from Ace Lake in Antarctica - Synechococcus sp. Ace-P (PacBio error correction) | ecosystem: Environmental > Aquatic > Non-marine Saline and Alkaline > Saline ... | reverse complement strand
CTGCTCCAGGGCTCTGGTCATCCGCCTCGTACAGACTCTTGGTCGGCAAAGACCATACCCTGTAACTGCCATAAGCCGTACAGAACGTGCAACAGCAACAGGATATTGGAAATAGCGCAGCCGATCAGTTTCGCCACTACCGGGCAGGCAGTGCGAGCCCCTCGAAGACACAGATAGCATTGATTACCTGGCACTCGCCCGGCAGGCTGGCCATTGCTGACTCAGCATCCCCGCGGTCAATATCCAACATGTCATTCACCCAGCAAACTGACGAGCAATCCTGGTCCCTGCTCGCGGACAAAGCCAGGCCAGATAAGATCACAGCGGAACTTCCACCGCTTCGCCGTATTACTACCTGGCGAGGGCATAAGCAGCGATCACCAGGAGATTCTCGTCATAGCGCTAATCAAGCGCGTATGTTCGCTTAGCCCGTTGCCGCAGCAACTTGCTACCCGGAGCAATGTAGCCGCCCAGGGCTGTGCCATTCGGACGACAAAAATCCACGGTCGATCGCAGTCCCCAGATCAATCACCCGCAGGCATCTGCCACAGCGCGCAATAGGGCTGCGGCAACAGCCAGCCAGCGATTCCATACACAGTTGCTATGTCAGCAATAACCCATTGGTCACACCTCAGATGCATAGCTCAGTACGGGCGAGCACAGGATGCAGTGTTCAACCAACTGGTCAAATTGATCCATTCATACCTGGGTTATTCGTCCGCCGAACGCACGCTCACCAGCCTGCAGGCACTGATCATACGCTCCTGGGCGCGCCCCCAAAAAGGCAGCTGCCAGCTCTACCAGATCAGGCGCAATATCCCGATCACAGTACCCGCCCCTCCCGATTCCAGCAGGCGCCACTTGTACAGGGTATTTCCGCAATCGAGCTCAGAAGCATTGTTTACCCTCAGACTGACTTCACCGCCACTAACCAAACTCCCGCCTCGGGAAGTCAGCAATTGAGCGCGCCTCGCTCATTCACGGCCCTTGGGTGCACGCCCTTGCAGGCATGTACGTTCCAGCCACGATTGGCTGAACTGACCGCCCTAGCCAAGCACACGCCTGTCCCACTCGCAATTAAATCCTCAAAGGCCCGCACGTCGAAGCGCTCCTTTCGCACCCTGTAGCTTGTACGCGAAGGGGCATCAGCTTGTTTCTGGTTCAGCTCGCCGGAGCCAGGTGCCTGCAGCAGCGACGTCCAGGCATGATCAATGCCGCGCCAGATTCGGGCTGCAATCACACGTTGATTACCCACACCAATTACTGCACACGCATTTCGGACGTCAGATTCCCGGGCGATCTCAAGAAGAATCCCCGCCAGCTTTCTTGTTATCCAGCAGCAGGCATTGGCGCCACTTTTCAAACGACCTCGGATCGCCCGCAGGTTCCAGCGTATCTGCCAATTACAATCCCCACCCAGGCTCAAGCCTTCCAGCTCATTGAGCACCTTTTCAGCAAAAAAGGCTTGACCAGAGAATGTAGATGTTCTGCCCCTAAGACTCACCCACGCCGCCGCGGGTCGGCCACGACCTGAGGTCTGACGCTCACTGATACCACACCAGGGGCTTGACGGCGTGTTCGGGCCAGCAAGGCGCTGCGCCTGCGCGTTGGTGGGAGTCAATATCCTGATACAGGTGCCATTTGCCAGCGCGCCGCGATGTCTGCGGGAGCATCTGCCTTATTGCATCAAGATCAGCAACACCCGCCCCTTGGGAAATGCGATAGCCTTTGCCTGCACACGCTGAATAGGAAGCCCTCGGACTTCCAATCGGCCGAGGTGATTTCCATACACGCAAGACTACACCAGCGCCTACCAACGTCTCACGGAATGGGAAGCGTCCATCGGAGATCATTTGAGAGCTGCGTACTGAGCATTTCAAAGCGGCCATGATTATCGAAGACGCATGATACGCTGTGGCGATTGCAGATGGATGCGGGAAGTGTTGGTTTTATAACGCAGGGTTAATTACGCGTGTTTTTGACTCGAGCCGGCTAGGCTTCGCCGTTTATTTTGATTTGTGCGGTAGGCTGCTGAGGTCAATTCGGGGGCGCTCCATCTCCAAGCTTCAGGAGCTTCCCTAGGCCAGTTAACTCAAATAGATGATTGCCATCCCCTGACCCCAGGTTATTCCCGAGGACGGATCAGGCCGAGCGCATCGGTCTATTAGGCTGCTTGTCAGGTCAGGTCAAAGTTAAGGTCAAAAATGGTTCCCGCTTTCGCGGGAATGACGAGTGTTGGACCGCCGCGGTGAGTGGGTGAGTGGCGTGAGTGGAGTGTGACTGGGTGAGTGGTGAGTGGGTGAGTGGTGTGAGTGGGTGAAGTGAACAGGACATGATAGGGCATTGCAGGGTTATAGGTTGGCGCACTTGCTGATCGGACTGACCTCAACGAGTCTGTCTGGCCTATTCTCGCGCCAACTCCATCCCATCTTGGCATTACCCCTTCTTCGTCATTCCCGCGTAAGCGCACTGCTGCCGGGGAAATTAATGGGGCTCTTCATTGCGACAGCCCATCTGCATCGCTCTCTTTCCTATCTGTGGCTCTCGCCATCGTTCGTAGCTGGTTTTATCGCGTAGCAGAACGCTGAAACAGGTCACTCGCAGCTCGCCCAGGAGCTCCCCATAACGTCCCCATTGAAGCCACTTGTTTTGCGGTGGAATAACCAACAGCAATAGGCAATTCAGCGCACACAACAGTATGGATATTGACCGCGTTTTCGCTGCGAACCAAGAACGTGCTTGATCTTCAGGTGCTGCTTGATCCACTTGAAATACAGCTTCAATGGCCCCAGCCGTTCCTATATAGCGCTTGCGCAATCAGCTCTGCGCGCTTTCCAGGTCGTTTGTGGCAGGAAATTAATAGGCGACTTCTTGCCCGGTCTATCACCGGTAAACGCGGCGTAGTAGCTGGGTGTAAAGGTTTGCGGCGACCGCGCGCAGGGATGCTATTGCTAAAGCGAACAATTCATCCGATAGGACCACGATCGGCAGCGAACTGGAAGGCTTTGCTCGCTTTGTAAAGCAGTTATGTTTCTTGAAGCGAGGTGACAACAGAGACCCTGCTGGCTCGATTTCAGACCACCCCCAGTTGAACGCAATACCCCATTGTCGAAGACGTAAACGCGCCCTGAATTCGATGGTTACTCGACGACGACCGTAATATCGTTCACATTTCGCAGGGCTAAACTGACTGAAAACGGGCCGGCTTCTGTGCTCTTTTCGTACAGCATATGCAGCTTGATTGCCCTGTGTGTTGCGCGTCTGGTTGTCACGAGGTCCAACCCCTCAAAAACCCGGCCCCTTCAAACGAAAATGGAAGGTCGAATCGAGCAAGTACAGCAGGATCCTTCACCTTCCTGGCCGATAGTCTCATAACCTGTCATCAACCGCTGTTGCGGGCTGCTGAAAAGGGCTCGGCTTAGAGCGCTTTACGGTGGGTCAGCCTAGAGTTCGAAGCGGGCGTAATTGTCCAGTACCCAGGTGGTAGTGATGACGCATTTGGCTGTTATACGCGGCCTCGATTCATATGCGCAAGCTCGACAGCCCGCTAAGATGACCAAAAGACCATCCGACCAACTGTTAAAGGTACTCGACTCATTGATCCCTTGCTGTAAAATCGATACTGACGGTGTCTTGAACCTTGTCATCGAAACGCGGGCGGAAAGCTTTAAGAACAGATTGCAGGCGGTTTATGCTAAACATCTTGCGGTGTCTCTGGGATTTGAGTTGGCGCTCAGGTTTTAACCCCTCCAGCTAGACACCGCAACCTTATTCAGCTTACCCTCAATATTTTCCCACGGACAGCAGTGCCGTAAGCGGGAATTCCATTTCTGGACTTTGACCTTGGCTGCAGTGAGCACAGAGTGGCGCGTTGCGCTTGGATTCCCGCGTGCGCGTCGGGAATGGACGGTTGATGCTCTGGCGGGCGCTTGAGCGGGGATGAGGGTGGGGAGTAGCGCCGGGTTCTTGAGCATTCAGGTTTCGCAATGGCATGCAGTAACAGCGGCCCTCAGCCTTTCACGCCGTTTTCCAGCGCGCAAGTAAAAAACCCGGACATCGTTGGATTCCGGGGTTTTGTATAGCGCTTGACGCATAACTTGGGCACGGCCACAACCGGGACTGTGGACGCGTGCCATCCGGGCCACGCGCCTTCGGCGGCAGCCTACGACTGGTCCGTACTTCTCCGGGCGGAATGTGTCACATGAGTGGCAGTAACAGAAGGGACGACTGATAAACCCATCGAGAGTAGGGGTCGGCAGGCGTTGCGCCCCATCCCTCTTCACAGAAACCGTTACGTACGGGCCTCGCAACCCTATTTAAAAACACCCTGCTCATGTAAAATCGATCCTAAATTACAGGACACAGGTCCTACTCTCTGAGTGGCTTAGGTACGATCAGCCCCAGCTATCGTCGAGTGCAACCAGCGAATTGTGGCATGCGCGTAAGGCTTGCCAGTGGAACTGCGCGCATTTTTTTTTTTATTTTTTACATGCCAACTTATGCATTTCGGAAAACTGAAACGGCGGGCGGCAGGCCCAGTTGTTTCAGTCGCCGGTCTTGCAGGCGCCGATGGCGTCTTCCACTGTTTCAGCTGTACGCAGCCGTAAACGCTCTTACAGCCACCCCATCAACTGCTTCTATTACCCGCGTTACAGTGCGTGACCATGAAGTAGGTTGAGAAGCCACGCCAGCACCGGTTGAGCTCGGCGATGATCTGCCAGATCTGCCCGAGTTGCGGCGGGTCATCCACTTCAGTTGGCTTTCAGTTCCCTTCAGCTTCTTCATCTGGATTTCGCGTAATAGCCACGATGAATGGACTACCCGAGGGAAGTTGGATACCTTCCCGCTGTGTGCCAGAATGGGTGTTCTGTCTTCTCTTTTTTCTTGCTGCCGGTTGACTGTCAGCTTTAAGGTCACCTTCAGGTACCGTGGGCTACGTTCAAAGCGCATTTTCGCATGCCGCCCGTGCAGCCACACAGGATTCAGGGATATCATCCGCGTAAGCGGACGAATTCGGTGGACCCCGCTTTTCATGAACTTGATCGAAGGCATCCAGATAGGCGTTCGCAATCAGTGGGATGATTTGACGCCGCCTTGCGGGCTGCCACGGCTCCGTGGGCCTCAGTACTGGGTCCAACCATCACGCCGCTGTTCAGGAACTGTTCCAGCAGGCCCAACACGCTGCCATCGCGTCACCTTACGCCGGACTGGCGCAGGACAGGTCATGGTCCAGCGTGTCGAAGCATTTTGGACAGGTCCATATCCACTACCAGTGACGCGGTACCGGCGACATGAAACAGTTGCCGCTTTGCTATCGCCCTGATGGGCGTGCTTGCCCGGGCGGTAGCCATAGCTCGACGGATGGAAATCACCGCTCAGCAAGATCGGTTCCAGCAGGGTACCGCGAGTGCTTGTTGGCAGCAAACGCGGTCCCGACGGTCGGGATTGCACAGCAGCCGTTTCGCCTCCGTCCGTTTCGCAGAGTCACTCGGCGTACCGGTGAAGCGCGGGTAGCGCTTCTCCTTCAGTTCGGACAAAACAGGCACCGACAGTCCACCTCCAGGTTTCGCTTCGAAACGCATTCAGGCTCTGCCCATCTATTTCCGGCCCGCACCCTTGTTGCGCCCTCACGTGTCTGAAGGCTTTCATTACAGGACTCGCTGCGATAGGCAGGCGCCCGTACAGACTGATAGTATTTCCTCATGCCCATTGGCTCTGTGTCGGTCCATTGCCTGTGGCCGAATTGAACTTCAGCGCTGGAATGCTTCCAGTCATACGGTGGGGTGTGCTAGCGATGACGCAATCTTCCGCCCAGCATGGCTGTACTCCCTGATAACAGAAGGCCAGGGCTTTCGCGCACCGTCCGGCTGGACTCACGTCCTGTCTATCCCCCGTGCCGTCGGGACGGCCTAGTTGCATCACGGCATGTCCCTCTTTTTACAGGTCGTGACCTGTTCAATATTTACTTCGCCCTTCACTGCCGTCCGGCTTCACGCCTCGGCAGGCTTTTTTTTCCCCCCCAGCCCCTCCGGCTCGGGGTCGTTCCGGTTTTGCCTCCACACCGCTTACCGGGCTTCACCAGGCCAGAAACGTTCATCCACTTACACGGCGTCCATCTGCCACCTACGCCCCCCCATCCACTGCCTTGTTCTTGCGCCTTGAGCAACTGACGCTCTTTCATGGTACGGGGTCATGCTTCCCCGGTTACTGCACCGGCTCCTGCACGATAGACGTCCGTTCAAGCACGCGTCATTCACAGCTGACCGAGTATCGGGGCTTTGCGCTTTTTTGCACGCTTCACCCCTGTAATTTGCCGCCGAATCAGGTTCGCTTTGCGCTACGGTCCATCGGGCTTCCATTTGGCTTCCTTCAGACCCAACCGTTGGCCAGTGACGCCCTTGCCATTCAGATGGTTATCCCCTCGGTCGGAGGTGACTTCCACCTTCTTTCAGGTGGACGGGTTTGCCGGCTCGCCGGTGCAAAAACAAATAAAAACCCCGCCAAAGGCGGAGTTCTTTATTTGGGTGCTGACGAATGACACTACTCTCACATGAGGGAAACCCACACTACCATCGGCGATTGTATCGTTATCCATATCTGAGTTCGGGATGGGATCAGGTGGTTCCAATGCTCTATGGTCGTCAAGCAATTCGTTGCTATGTAGTTTTTAGTCTACACGGCGTAAAGGGTGGGTCTGTGATAGAAATGTTTTTTTCATTAGCGGTTTAACTTTGCAATTCCCAATCCAAGTTCGGGAATTTTGTCTAAATCGGTGTCATGACCACACCAAAATATGCTGGGTGTTATATGGTCAAGCCACACGGGCAATTAGTATTGGTTAGCTCAACGCCTGCAAACGCTTACCACACCAGCCTATCAACGCGTTCCGTACTTTAGTCTTACGACGGACCTTTAGGGGAGTCAAGCACTCCCAGGTGAGATTGCATCATTGAGGGCAAGTTTCCCGCTTAGATGCTTTCAGCGGTTGTATTTTCTTTTCCGAAGTAGCTTACCGCAATGCACTGGCCGTGAACAACCGGAACACCAGGGCGTTCGTCACTCCGGTCCTTCTCGTACTGGAGCAGCCCCCTCTCAAATCTCAAACGTACCACGGCAGATAGCGGACCCGAAACTGTCTTCACGACGTTCTAACAGCTCGCGTACCACTTTAAATTGGCGAACACAGCCATACCCTGGGACCGCTTCAGGCCCCAGGATAGTGATGAGCCGCCAGACATCGAGGTGGCTGCCAGAACACCGCCGTCGATTATGAACTCTTGGGCGGTATCAGCCTGTTATCGCCCGGGAGTACCTTTATATCCGTTGAGCGATGGCCTCCATACAGAACCAGCGGACTCACTAAGACCCTACTTTTCGTACCTGCTCGACGGTGGGTCTCGCAGGTCAAGCGCACTTTTTGCTTTATACTCTTACGCACGATTTCCGACCGTGCTCGAGTTGCACCTTCGTACTCCTCCGTTACTACTTTGGAAGGAGGACCGCCCCCAGTCAACACTACCCAACCATACACTGTCCTCGATTCCGAGATAACGGACCACGGGAGTTAGAACCTCAAAGTTGTTCAGAGGTGGTATATTCAAAGTTGGCTCCACAATGAACTAGCGTCCACGCTTCAAAGCCTCCCACCTATCCTACACAAACAATTTTCAAAGGTCCAGTGCCAAAAGCTATAGTTAAAGGGTTCACGGGGTCTTTCCGTCTAGGCGCGGATACCACTTGCATCTTCACAGGCGATTTCAATTTCACTGAAGTCTCGGGTGGAGACCGCGCCGCCATCATTACGCATTCGTGCAGTCGGAACTTACCCGAACAAGGGAATTTCGCTAACCTTTAGGACCGTCCTTTATAGTTACGGCCGCCCGTTTACCGGGGCATTCGATCAAGAAGGCTTCAGCCGAAGCTCAAACCCCATTCAATTAACTTCCGGCCACCGGCAGGCGTTTCACACCCTATACGTTCCCACTTTCGTGTTTGCAGAGTTCTTGTGTTTTTAATAAAGAACAGTCTGGCAGCGGCACTGGGTATCTTCGACCGGCATGAGCGTACGCGGCAAGTCCTTCACCCTCACCGGCGCACCTTCTCCCGAAAGTTACCCCCGTTTGCCCACTTTTGCCTAAGTTCCTTACCCGAGTATCTCTCAAGCGGCCTTAGGGTATTCTCTACCTGAACCAACCTGGTCGGTATATGGGGCTACGATTTCTAGGTACCTGAAGCATTTAGAGCTTTTTCGGAAAGCATGGCACAACCACTTCTCTTTCTAAAAGAAAGATCGTCATTCAGTTTCTCGGCCGTGAATCATCCCGGATTTACCTAAGAAATCAGGGGCCTACCCACTTAAACACGGACAACCAACGGCCGTCTGTGGCCTAGCCTTCTTCCGATCCCCCATCGCAGTAGTAAACTACAAGTACGGGAATATAAACGCCGTTTTCCCATCGACTACGCCTTTCGGCCATTCGCCTTAAGGAGGTCCGACTTCACCCTGCGTCGCATTAAACGATTGCGCAGGAACCTTGTCTTCCGCGTGGGAGTTTTTCACCCCATTGTCGTTACTTTTCATGTCAGCCATTCGCACCTTCTGATACCTCAGCCAACTTCTCAATTGACCTCCACAGGCTATACAGACCAGCTCCTCTACGCTCCATCCTAGATGAACCCGTTAGCTTCGTGTGTTATGGTTTGAGCCCCCGTTACATCTTCGGCAGGCCGACTCGACTAGTGAAGCCTATTACGCTTTCTTTAAGGATGGCTGCTTCTAAGCAAACCTCCTAGCTGTCTAAGCCTTCCCACATCGTTTCCCACTTAACCATAACTTTGGGACCTTAGCTGACGGTCTGGTTGTTTCCCATTTTCACGACAGGACAGTTAGCACCGCCGTTGTGTCTCCCATGTGCTGACCACTCCTGGCTATTCGGAGTTGCATGGGGTTGGTAAGTCGCCGGGATGAACCCCCTGCCCAAACAGTGCTCTACCCCCAGTGGTGATACTACGAGGCGCTACCGTAAATAGCCTTTCGAGCGAGAACCAGCCTATTCGAGCTTGATTAGACCTTTCACTCCTACTCCACAAGTCATCCGCTAACTTTTTCAACGGTAGTCGGTTTCGGTCTCCAGTGCCTGTTACGGCACCTTCAACCTGGCCCATGGATAGATCGCCCGGTTTCGGGTCTTATACCCTGCGACTAACGCCCTATTTAAGAACTCGGATTTCCTACGCGCTCCCCTAGCACGGTTAAGCTCGCCACAGAGATATAAGTCGCATGACCCAATTATTTACAAAAGGTTACGCAGTCACCCAACAAGTGGGCTTTCCCACTGCTTGTACGCATACGGTTTCAGGTCTATTTCAATCCCCTCACAGGGGTTCTTTTCGCCTTTCCCTCACGGTACTGGTTCACTATCGGTCCAGTCAGGAGGATTTAGCCATTGGAGGATGGTTCCCCCCATGTCAGGACAAAGTTCACGTGCGCCGTCCTACTCGATTTCACACTAGAGAGGGTCTTTTCGTTTGTACGGGGCTATACCCACTATGGCGGCAATTCCAGGGCTTCCCACTAACCTCTAAAATGCTAAGGGCTGCTTCCCCGTTCGCTCGCCGCTACTTGGGGAATCTCGGTTGATTTTCTTTTCCTCGGGGTTACTTAGATGTTTCAGTTCCCCCGGTTTCGCTCACATACCTATGTTTCAGTAGTGATTACCCAGCTTGTATTGCAAGTGGGTTTACCCCCATTCAGAGATCTCCGGATCAAAAGGTCTGTTTGCGACTCCCCGAGCTTATTCGCAGCATTATACAACGTCTTTCATCGGCCTCTGACTGCCAAGGCATCCACCCGTATGCGGCTTCTTCACTGACCAATATAACCCAACAATCTGTCGTTAGCGAAAGCTAGCGCGATCAGTTCCAAAGCGATAATGTAAGACATGATTCACGACAATACCGGACCTGAACTTGGCGTTTGTAGATACAAGTTTACTTAGCCATAACAATCGCAGTCGAAACGTCTGATTTATGGTTCTATCATTGTCTATCACTTTCCCACATTGATTAAAGAGCGACTGGCACAAAGACCCAACATCAAAATCCACGCGGAGCCTTTCCCGGTGTTGTTCATTGTATGAAACTCTGGCGTCTAGCGATCGGTTAATCTCTAACCTCGGTGTCTTGGGTGGAGCCAAGCGGGATCGAACGCTGACCTCCTGCCGTGCAAGGGCAGAGCGCCTCTCCCAGCTTGAAGCTATGGCCCCTTTTTACAAAGAACTTCCAACACCCGACAATGGTGGGGTCTGGCCAGATTTCGAACTGCCGACCTCACCCTTATCAGGGGTGCGCTCTTAAACCAACTGAGCTCAGACCCAATTGCCTGGGTGCTGCGCTGCATCGCGTAGCAAAGGAGCAAAGACCCTATCGCTTTTCTTAAATGAATCAAGTGAATTCGTGTGAGTTGCTTGACCGGATGGCTCATTTAGATCTGTCGAATTAAGGAGGTGAATCCAGGCCGCAGGTTCCACCTACGGCTACCTTGTTAACGACTTCACCCCAGTCAATGAATCACACGTTCGGTAACCGTCTTTCCGAAGGTATAGACTAAGCTACTTCTGGTTGGCAACCCACTCCATGGTTGTGACGGGGCGGTGTGTACCAAGTCCCGGGAACGTATTCAACCGTGGCGTTCTGATCCACGATGACTAGCGTTCGACTTCACGGATCGAGTTGCAGTACTCGATTCCGGACTTCGAGAGGTATTTATCGCGCATTAGCTCCACTCGCGCTTGGCAAACCCTTATGTACCCCCCATTGTAGCACGTGTGTAGCCCTGCCGTAAGGCCCATGATGACTTGACGCTCATTCCCCAACCTTCCTCCAGGTTTGATCACCGGGCGTTCTCTTAGAGTGACCCACCAGAATCGTGCTGGCTAACTAAGGCGACAAGGGTGCGCTCGTTACGGGACTAACCCAAACATCTCACGGACACGAGCTGACGACCAGCCATGCAGCACCTGTGTCTGAGTTCCCCGAAGGCACCAATCCATCTCTGGAAATTTCTCAGCATGTCAAGGCCAGGTTAAGGTTCATTTCGCGTTAGACTTCGAATTAAAAACACTGCTCCACCGCTTTGCAGGGCCCCGTCATTACATTTGAGGTTTTAACTCTTGCGACCGTACTCCCCAGGCGGTTCAACTTGTGCGTTAGCTGCGCCACTTAAGACTCAAGGTGCCAACGCTAGTTGACATCGCATTACGGATGACTACCAGGGTATCTAAATCCTGTTGCTCCCCACGCTTCGCCACATCAGTGTCAGTATCAGGTCCAGGTAGTCGCTTCGCCATGGTGCTTCCATTCCTATATCTACGATCTTCACCGCTAACAGGAACATTCCACTACCCTCTACCGTACTCTAGCTAAGCAGTTAGGGATGCAGTTCCCGGTTGAGCCCGGGGATTTCAACCCATCATGACTTAGCACCTTTACGCGCGCTTTTTACGCCCAGTAAATTTCCGATTAACGCTTGCACCCTCTGTTATTACGCGTGCTGCATGGACAGAGTTTAGCCGGTGCTTATTCTGTCAGGTACGTCAAAGATTGCAGCGTATTAAACTACAACCCTTTCTCCCACTTTAAAGTGCTTTACATCGAAGACTTCTTCACACACGCGGCCAATGGCTGGATCAGGCTTCGCCCATTGTCAAATTTCCCCACTGCTTGCCTCCCGTAGAGTCTGGACCGTGTCTCAGATTCCAGTGTTGACTGATCATCCTCTCAGACCCAGTTACAGGATCGTCGCCTTGGTGAGCCGATCTACCTCACCAACAAGCTAATCCGGACCTGGGCTCATTGATAGCGCAAGGTCCCGAAGCATCCCCTTGCCTTTCTCCCGATAGCGACGTATGCGGTATATAGCGTCCGTTTTCCGAACGTGATCCCCCACTATCGGCAGATTCCCAGGTATTACTCACCCTTTCCGCGCTCCAGAAAGCACAGCTTCTCTCTACCCGCTCGACTTGATGTGTTAGGCTGCCGCAGCGTTCAATCTGAAAGCCATGATCAAACTCTTCAGGTTTTTTAGACTGATTGGTTTGTGAAAACCCTAAACTGGCTCACGTTATTACAAAAAAACTCAGTGAATTCACAGGAGTAAATGCTTAGGCTGATAATCTTTTGATCATCAGATGCCCATTCGACAAGACACCCACACGAAATTACTTTGATTCACATTGTTAAAGAGGCGATTCGGTTCGCGTTTCCGCTTAACCAAGGCCGCGCTATCTTACGCTAACCTTCTAATCTGCAAGGCAATTTTTGTGAGAAATTAACATTCATTCAACAATCTTGCTTGGCTGGTCCCGAGAACAAAAACCTTTCCGTTGACCGCGGAGCGCATTCTACAGGAGCCAAAACCCTCCGTTCAACCGCTTTCCGTGAAACTTTCTCTGACCGGATCAAGAAAGCTCGGAAAACCAAACCTGCTGGCCTTCCCGTGGCAGCGGCGCATTCTAGCGCTAAACTCACCCAACCCTGTCAACCGGTAAAATTTATCGCTAACTATTGATTGTAAAAGCGCTTTTATGCAAAGCGCCCTGGACTGGGCAGACGCGCATTATAGGGCTCAGAAAAAACCGTCAAGGGTTAATGACGGATTTAGGGACAATAAAAAAGCCCGCTACCGGCTTTACCCCAGCAGCGGGCTCTGTAAACGGCTATCATATTACCGACAAGATAAACGGGCTGATATTGCGCACCCTGTCGATCTGCGTCAAACGCTTGCTCGTGAACGTATATATGCCCTTGGTCGATCACCAGCCAT
>Ga0163217_1040931_pt1 | contig 12824 bp, 10 predicted proteins | sample SynspAceP_FD_185933 | JGI IMG/M metagenome (GOLD analysis project Ga0163217, IMG submission 185933) | Saline lake microbial communities from Ace Lake in Antarctica - Synechococcus sp. Ace-P (PacBio error correction) | ecosystem: Environmental > Aquatic > Non-marine Saline and Alkaline > Saline ... | reverse complement strand
GTTCATCACAAATATTCTATTCAGCGCATCTGACTATCCATGGATCGATGAGATGAATATGTCATGCCAAAATAAGAATAACTGAAAATCAAAAGCGCATCTGATTTTTTATTATTAATTGGGATCAGCTGAATTAGAGAATTGGCAAAAATGAGCAAAGCTCAAATTATCCTTTTTCACGATATGAAACATTTAGAAAATGGCGTTTATTTAGAAAACGATGTTATTTATTATCAAAATGAAACCGATTATGAATAAAACTTCTATATTGGTACCCGGCGAGCACAATGTAGAGAATGCCATGCAGCAATGCTGCAACAAAAATTATTGGACGAAAAACGGAGGGAATAAGGAGTGTCGTTGAACAATTTAAAGGTGTGAAGCCATAGAACTCAATTTGTTAAAGAATTTCAGAAAGGACGTTTTTATATGATTCAAAGCTACTAATAGGCTGGGCTTACAGGAAGAAAAATGCATTAAGAGGCTTTAAGTTACCGATTATTACTCGCTGGGGTCTGGATAGAGGGAATTGATTTTGATGAATTAATTCCAGAAACTAAAAAAGTTGGAAAAGCGTTAGTTGTTTTGGAGACGCAGCAAAGCAAAAATTAGTGAAAAAACGGTGAAAAAAGCTGGATTCAGCACATTAATTTGTTCAAAATGTAGAGTCTGCAGTACCTGTTGCATTTGACTTAAGTGACGAGGAGAAAGTTATCTTGCTGATCACCCAGCCTGTGCGAGTTGGATTCAATACCGTTAGTTTTGGAAGTGGCGTTGGTGATGCATTATCGACGCAATTGAGCAATTAGTCGATGGAAATAAAGAGGAGGGGAGTAGACCAAAACGGTCTGACCTAAAATGAAAATTTTATTATCTGGCGGTGGAACAGGTGGACACATCTACTCCTGCTCTAGCTTATTAAAGATTGAAACAGTTAGAGTTCCTGCTACTTGAAATTTTGTATGTAGGAACAGAAAAGGATTAGAAAGGCCAAAATTGTTTAGAAATGCCAATATTCCGTTTAAATTCAATTGGAAATACAAGGATTTAAACGTTCGATTTCTATTAGTAATTTGAAAACAATACAATTATTTATCACAAGTTATTTAAAAAAATCTAAAAAAAATAATTAGAAATTTAGGCGCGATGTTGTTATCGGTACGGTGGCTATGTTTTGCACCCAGTTAATTTATGCGGCTTCAATTTAAAAATCCAACGATCAATTCATGAGCAAAATAGTGTAGCAGGTGTGACAAATAAATTTTTGGCTCGCGTAACCAAGATTGGCGTGTGTTTGAGAAGCCCAAGCGGAATTCAGTAAGTACTAGAAAAAGTTAACGTATACAGGGAAATCCGAGGCACCAAGGAAGTAGTAGGTATAAACCATCAGCTATTTTAAAAAGATTATCATTAGTGCGATCAGCCAACTGTTTAATTTTTGGTTGGGAAAGCCGTGGTGCTAGAGTTTAAATCAACGCTTCCTTGAGGCCTTACCAGAGCTAAAAAATAAAAAACTATCAAGTGTTGTTTTGCGACTGGAGATATTCATTACGAAGCGATTAAGGAACAAGTGAACACACAACTACAAAATATTCAGGGTCATATTTGGGTGTTCCATATTATGAAAAATAATGCCATGAGTTTTTGCAAACGCCCCATGATTAGTAGTTCTCTAGCAAGTGGATGCAACAACACTAGCAGAACTAACAGCTTTAGGTCACCGAGTTTTTAATTCTAGTTCCTTATGTAACCAATGTCACCAACAAAAACGCTGAGAGTTTAACTTAAACGTGGAAAGCGCTAAATGATAAACTGAAAAAGAATTGAATGGAAACAGTTAACAGAAGCAATTATGAGTTAATGCTACATGAAGATGCCAAGAAAAAATTATGGCAGATGCAGCTGGAAAAACTTAGGATTACCTAAGCTGCTGATTATCTTAATGACAAATTATAAAAGACATTACACGTTAAAAAATGATAAGAGGAGAACAGGCGTATGACGGAAAAACAAGATTCAACTAAACAGAAGAAAATTTCTGCGCAATCGTCTTCTTGGAAAAATAAAATTACGTGGAAAAAAAGCAGACAGAAAAAGAAATCATTCATTGGAAGATAAATTACCTAAATTAAAAGAAAAACGTCGTAAAAAATGCAACAGAACGATTGATTTTGTTTACTTTTGTATTTTCATTTGCAATTAGTAGTCGTGATTTTTATAACAACGCTAAGTAAAAATTGGGAAAATCAGTGTTAGTTGGTGCTAGTGAAGTACAGTCAAGCTGTGATTGTCTAGTTCAAATTAAGTCGGTGATTCTTTGTGGGAAACATTTCTTTTTAAGAAAAAAAAGAAACGCAGTAAAAAAACAACTATCCCAGGTGAAATCGATGGATTTAAAGTTTGATAGTGTAAATTCTTATTGAATAGTTATTACAGAATTATAAACGGTAGCTTATTTAGAGGAACAATGATGCTTATTATAAATATTCTTCGAAAACGGAAAAATTGTAATGAATTAGAAAGTTCAATCGGAAATCAGGCCTATATTTATTCATTTCAAAGAGGAAAAGTATTAATGAAGATGCTTGTCAGTATCATTTACTTTAAAGGAAAAATATCCATAATGTGTATCAGAAGTGAACTACACACAAGTAAAACTGATCCATATTTAATAAAAAGTATATGAACGATGGAAACCAGGTAATTGATCTATTACATCATTTGCTAGGAAAATAGGCTTATTACCAGATTATTGTTCGAAAAAATCGGTAAAGAAAAAGGAACAATAAATATAGAAGTAGGTATTTATTTTTTTACCATTTGAACGGTTTCCTCCTGAAATAAAAAAAGAGAACGATGATTAAAGAAGAAATAAGTAATAATTAAAAGAAAATTGGCCGAGAAGAAGAATTTAAGATGCTATTTTAAAAAACCTTCGCTAATTAAGTACCATTATGGTAAAATCAATATAAGTATTATAACTAGAAAATAAAACTGAAAATTGAAGTAATAAGGAGGTTTCAATGAGGATGAAAATACTGAATGTATGTAAGTCTAGGATATGTGGAACCACTTCAAATAAAAGTCGTTGTAGCTTGAATTTATTAACGGTGAAATGGAATATATGGGAGGTACGGAAATGAAAAAATCAGAAGGTTGAAGCGCGGATATCGTTGCATAAATTGATAAAAAACGGTTAATCAATTAAAAAAGCTATTAAGCAAGCAGAACAAAAGAAACGTTTGAGATTAACAAGTGATTGTTGGTATTATCCAGGGAAAAATATTGAAAATGAACCCTGTGATGGCATGATTGCGTTTCTGCGAAATAAAGAGATAACAAAAAAAATGATTGTACAAAATTGTATTATCTGATTCCTGGTGAAATCAGTTTCACCAGAAAAAGAAAATTTTGGGCTATCTTACCAGAGAATTTATCGGTGGATGGTTTTGATGGAATTTAAAGAATCCCGTGGAACTGATGGTGTTAGATTAGAGATGCATGCTACTATGATTACGGGTTCCAAAAACCATTCATTCCAATACAAGAAGTGTGTTGAAAAAGCTGGACTACAGATGAAGATATTGTCCTACAGCCACTAGCTACAAGCAGCATAGCTATGTCAAAAGGAGAGGAGTGATTCGGTACTATCTAATTTTTTGATATGTTGGTGGAACAGACTTACAAGCATCAGTTAGCTGATAATCAGCTAAAATTCGTTTACGCTAAACAAGAAGTGGAGGAATAACGTAACATAAGATAGTATTCTGCTTGTTTTAAATACTTCTTTTGAAAATCCGAAGATAACGTGATTATGGTTATGCACTTCCAGAAGGAAGCTTCATCCGATGAAGGAATTTCGGTAGATGTTATCGACAAATAAACCAGTGATGTAGATGAAAAATATTTATCAGAAATTATCGAAGCCACGCTGTAGTTTCAGATTTTCGAAAAAATTTTAAAAACTGAACTAGATTTCGTAAGAAGCGCGTGATTTTGCCAGGAGGAATTATATTAACTGGGGAGCTGCTGCACCTTTCCGGAATGTTTGATTTAGCAGGAAGATATGTTTGGAATTAATGTCAAACTCTATGTTCCTGATCAAAAATGGGGATGCGCGATCCAACATTTACGACAAACGTATTTTGGTTTAGTAAATTATGATCACGTTTGGATGATATCATCAATTAATAAAAGGCTATTCATTTTGACCAAAGACCAGTTGATAAAAACGATAGTACACTAAGACAAAACCAAAACCAAAACCAATACCCTGATACGAGAACCAAGACAAACAATACAATGAAGAAACCGAAAAACAAGAAACGTAAAGAAGACAGCTTGGTTATAAGCTAAAAAGTTTTTTCTCGAATTTTTTTTTGATTAATACAGGTAGAACTTTGTCATTAGAGGGAAATGAATGGATTTAGAATTTGATACAAACCCGATGAATAATGGAACGCAATTATTAAAATGAATTGGGTGGTGGAGCAGGAAATAATGCTGTTAACCGTATGATCGACGAAGGTGTTAAAGGGCGTAGAATTTATCGTAGCCAATTACAAATGTGCAGGCAATTAGGCTGGAGTCAACGCAGAAGTTGGAAATACAATAGGACCTTAACTTTACTCGTGGATTAGGGAGCAGGTGCAAATCCTGAGAATGGGCGTTAAGCAGCAGAAAGAGTGAAGACAAATTGCTGATGCGTGTGAGAGGCGCTGATAATGATATTTGTAACGCAGGTATGGGCGAAGGAACATGTACTGGAGCCCGCAGCTTCGTACACGTATTGCAAAAGAACAATGTGCGTTGACAGTGGGAGTGATTACTCGACATTTACTTTCGAAGGACCTAACGTGGGCGTTTTTGCTGCTTGAGGGTTGCCAGATGAAAGAGCACGTGGTACATTAGTTATCATATCTAATATATCGTTCTATTGAAATCGTCGACAAAAAAGACACCAATGCTTGAAGCTTTTCATGAAGCTGATAATTTGAATTCGTCAAGGATACAAGGCATATCCGATTAATTAACTGCCACCAGGGTATGTAAACTTAGATTTCGCAGGACGTTTAAACAGTAATGGAATAAAGGATTCAGCATTAATGCGGAATCGGGATATGGCTAGTGGGGAGAATAGAACAGCTTTGAAGCTACGGAAGAAAGCAATCTCTTCTCATTACTTTGAGGTTTCTATGACGGAGTGAATCAGTCTTATTAAACATAACTGGTGGTTCAGATTTAACGTTATATGAAGCCCAAGATGCTTCAGATATTGTTTCTTCAGCTTCTACAACAGAAGTAAACATTATGTTTGGGCAATCTATCAATGAAAAATTTAAGGTGAGAAGTTTATTGTTAACGGTCATGCTTACCAGTTTGATTAACAACTTAAAAAAACAAGAAACACGTCCTAATCTTCAGAAGAACCGTAGGCATAAACTCAAGCGATTCGCAAAAACGTGGAGAGGAGCACAAGCAAGAAGCTTCAAAGATCCTTTTGGATGATTGGGAATATTCGCAAAGAACCTAATGCTTCGTGAACAAAAACTTTTCAATTCCCACAATCAAGAATCAGGTCTGAAAAAAGATAAGTCCGAATTTCGATCTTTTTTTAAACGTGAGAAAACAAGAACGTGGACATAAATTGAAGAGAAAATTCTTTGTGATACACCACCATTTTTCAGAAGACGTCGCAAGTGTAAATTAGATGATTTAATATAAAGAAATGTTTTCTCAGTTTGAAAGGAAAAATTTAATCAGCCTTTTTGAAAAAAAAAAGGAGAACGGAAAAGTTCATTACTGTTCAGTTGTTGCAGTAATTAAAAATAGTCCAATTCAACTAACAAAAGACGATTATTCAAGAAGGATTAATCAATTTTGCGGCAGAAATCGACCTGAAGATACTGAAAAGCAAAATTTGAATTGAATAACCAAAAATATTAACTTGGCATTTTTATTGGGAATTTACAAACGAGAAAAGTAAAAGAGATTATTAATCGGTATGATTTTTAACATTCTCGGACCGCTTATCCTTAGCAAAAGAAATTGAAAAAGACAGAAAATAGTTATAAGCTGTGTTTGTACAAGTCAACATTAGTGTGAAGAAAATTCTAAAAGTGGGAATACATCCTGATAAATTAGGAAGATTCATTACACAATTAGCTGATTATCCTAAAATTAAAATAATCGGTTTTTAATGACGATGGCTCCATTGTTTAGGGGATGAAACGGTTATTCGATCCGTTTTTCAAGATTTGAAAATTCTGTCAGGAACAGATTAGCAAAAAAAAAAAAATTGCCTTTACGCTCCATGTAACAGGAACTCAAGTCATGGGTATGAGTGGAGACTACCAAATTGCTATTGAAAGAAGGGGCGACTGTATATTTCGAATAGGGTTCCTCATTTTTCAAGAGTAAGATTAAATTCGTGTTACCGCCATTTATTCATTTAGGCGGATTAAAATGGGAATGAAGAATTAGATTAATCGTTTTTTTTGAACTAGATGGAGAAGACGAGTGATCCAACCACCTACTCAAGAATCTTTCCCCTCCTTTCTAAAGGTGGGAAATAGGAAAGAATGTTAATCAAAAACAGTTCCTATTATCAACACTAGCGAGAGAAAATAAATAAATAAAGTGGTGCCATTTAAATCAGCAGCCACATCAAAACAAGCTAAAAATCACCTATTCTTGAAAACCTCGAGTATACTCAGAAGTACAAGGGATAGCTTATTATTTTGTTGGAGATCCAGTCATTTGCTGACTTTGTTCGGATGTATGTAAAGAAACAACGCCGAAAGAATTGTAGATTTTTTAAAACAGAACTGGTCTACGGCATTTAGGTCTGGGATTATCAGCGCATGGTGTGAAGATATTTCTTATGTACTCCTGAGAATGTGAGTATTGACGGTACGTTAACTGATATTTATGCGTGAAAAAGAATATATAAAAAAGAGGAGTACGCTTAAAACGTTATGGATAATTATATTAATTTACCTTAATTTTGTCGAGATTGATTCAGCTTATTCGACCCTTATTCATTATTTATATAACTAATGTCTTTGGTTTTCCAGGAGGCTTATTCAATCAAAAATTGGTTCAAATTTGGTGCGAGTTTGTGAGGCCCTATCTAGGTTTTTTTAGACGTTTATCCCACCAATAGGTATGATTAGTGTTTTCTGGAATAGTAGCGATAGTCGTTTTAAACTTAGCCACAAAGAGGATTGTTTTCATTTTATGCAGAATTAATTTGTAAGATTATTCTAAGCTCTGACCAAGGAGGTATTTGATGATAAGAAATGTTTATTCAACATTTCAGGAAAAGAAAGAAAGTCCCTTTTATCGATCAAGTTACGATTTTGGATTAGAGGAATGTGAAGATCCAATATACGCCTTATTTATCAAATTTTTTAGATCCAAGAAACAGGCTTATATTAATTGAAACAATTGTAGGAAAGAAGTGGCATAAAAATCTATTCTTGGCGTTATCAAGCTGCTGAAAAGAAATAGGATTTATATTTGTCCAGATATTTTATACCGACACAAGATGATTCGAAGTAGCCTTTTTGAAATACGTTATCCAATCAGATTCACAAAATTATCGCTGGAAAAAATCTTGGTACATTGCTTTCAACAGGTTTAAAAGAGGATTATTTGAGACAATCATTTCTGCATGGGAGAACGATGCAGTTTTTTATTGGAAGAGTATGAAGCCATTTGTTCAAAAATCAAGTTGAAAAAATAGGAAATGTCATCCATTAGTTAATAAAAAAAAACTTATTTAGATATTTTGAACCAATTGATGAATTGGACAATAGTGCAAGAGACAGTGTTCTTCTTATGCGTCAGATAACACAATTAAGCTTAGGTCTGTTTAAAATATTTCTAAGACACGTTCAAAACAAATTGATGAGTCCGGAAAAAAAATTGAATTAAATTGGTCAGAAATAACTCAACCAGTTTGAATTAGGGAATCTTAGATATTGTTTTATACGAGGATTTGGCAGATTTACAAGTCCAAGGGAAAATAGTAGGTAAAAACAAAAAAGATAAATGGCGTATAAATTTGGAATCTTGGCATAATTAAACTAATTAGGTATTTAGTTGAATGAATCACTTAAACGTCGGAAGCAAAGATAAAAAAAATCAGATTGATGGGAGGTGTCTTAAATGCGTGTTAATCCTTTAGATATACATAATAAAAGATTCCCTGTAAAAGGATGCGTGGATATGACCAAGATGAAGTGAATGATTTATTTGATTCATATTAATTAAAGATTATGAAATGGTTCTAAAGAAAAATCGTGAATTAGAAAAAAATCTAAAAATTTTCTGAAGGAAAAAGTAAAACGCATTATAATAATACAAGCTGCATAAAATAAATCTATTATTGTTGCTCAAGATGCTGCTGATCGTAAAAAGAAAATGCAGTAAAAAGAAGCGCGAACTAATAGTTTAGAAGCAGGGAAAAAATGCGGATCGTTTATCGATTGAAAAGCCAGTTGCCAAGCAAAGAAATTACAACTGAAACTGATTGAGTAAGAAGCAAAGTAGAATCTTTAAACACGATTACAATTAATGATTGGAGTTCACAATTAGAAATGGTGAAAAAATGAAGAATGGAGATATTTTAAAGCCTTCACAATAAGAAGCGTTAGAAAACCAACTTTAAAAAAGAATTTGCTTTCTGAAATGAAACAAAAAAAGAAAGTTATGAAGGAGAAAAATGAATCAGCTACTAAGAATATGGAATCAAAAAAAAGACTAATCAAAATACTTGAAGCATAACGCCTGCAATAGAATTACCATAAATTTAAACTATGATTGGAATAGAAAGCAACTACCAATACTTTATTAGCGAAGTTAGAATATGGTGAAAGTCAACAGTACCTTCTATTGTTAAGCATCTTCCAAGAGTTTGCTGATTGAACGTAAAGTAAGATCAGCCCGGTTGCCATAACCGTTTACCAATACTTGAGAGGAATAAAATAACATTCATTTCCTGAACTTGGGTGGTATCACGAAGTCACTTCGTCCCTTTTAAGGGGTTGAAGTGTTTTTTTGTACCACTAAAATTGTTGTTTTTTTACAGTAGGAACAGTAATGCCATAAAAAATTATAACGATTAAAAAATGGAGGAATAAGTAATGAACATGAAGGAACATTACAATTAGGGAAAACAGCTTTTCCAATGCGTGGGGGAATTACCAGTACGTGAAATGAATGGCAAAAAGAATTGGGAAGCATAAAAAACATTTTAGGTCAACGTCAAGAATTAAATAAAGAAAAACCTGCTTTTATTTTACATGATGCCCCCGATATTTTTGCTAATGGAAATATCCATATTCTGGGCATGCATTGAATAAAAAATTAGCAAAAGATATTATGTGCGGATTTACAAATCAAGGACGGGCTTTCGGTCTCCTTATGTACCTGGATGGGATACACATGGTTGGCCCATTGAACAAGCTTTGACCAATAAAGTGTAAGCGTAAAGAAATGGTCTATTGCAAGTTTCGTGAACTATGTGGAAGAGTATGCTGGGAACAAATTAATAAGCAACGGATGATTTTAAGCGTTTAGGTGTTGGCTGCTGTGAATGGGATAATCCTGTTATGTTTACTTGTTGAATCCTGATTATGAAGAAGCACCCAAATTTCGTGTTTTTTGGTAAATGCCGAAAAAAAGGGTATATCTACAAAGGATTAAAACCAATTTATGGTCTCCTTTCAAGTGAATCCGCACTAGCAGAGCAGAGAATTGAGTATAAAGACGTTAAATTCTCCAAGTATCCTATATTGCTTTTAAATTGTTGACGTAAGGATTTAGTGATAATCCACATCGCTATTATTTGACCCACACGCCTTGGGAACTTATTCCATCTAACTTAGCGAATTTCTGTTCACCATATTTAGAGTTGTACGGTCTTAAGCAGATGGGAAAAATTATATTCTTGCAAAAGAATTACTTAGATTACGGGTGCTTCAAAGAAACTGCGTTGGGAAGAACGTAGAATTATTTAGTGAACTTAAAGGGAAAGATATGGAATATAATGGACTGTTCAACATCCAATGTATGATCGGACTCGTTTAGTTAATATTGGGAGACCACGTTACATTAATGCTGGTACTGGACTAGTTCATACGGGCTCCTGCGACATGGGAGGTGATGACTACATTGTTGGCAGAATAGTAAATTAGCGCTTGTTCCACCAATTTGTCGATAGAGGATTGCTTTTACAGAATGAAGCTCCTGGTTTAGAGGGGTGTATTTTATGATAAGGGAAACAAATTAATTTACCGATATCTTAAAAGAAGAAAATGGTTCTTTACTCAGTTTTAGACTCTTTATTGCTATTATTCCTCATGATTGGCGTACAAAAAAAAAAAAACCCCGCGTTATTTTCCGTGCGACCCTCAATGGTTCGCTCTATAGATCTTTTTAGAGAACAATTTGGAGCTATTAAAAAAGGTTGAATTGGACACAACAATGGGGTATGCAACGTCTATATATATGTACTGATCGTTGGCGATTGGGTTATTTTCGTCAACGTGCGTGGGGTGTACCGTGCCTATTTTTTATGGTGAAGACCATGAAACCATTATCACACCAGAAACAACAGACCATGTTGCAAAATTATTTGGGGAGTTCGGTTCCAATGTTTGAGTTGAACGAGCAAGCCGTTGATTTGTTGCCAGCAGGATTTACACATCCGTTAGTTCCTAATAAATATCTTTTACCAAAGAAAAAGATTATTCATGATGGTTTGGTTTGATTCCGGATCTTTTCATGAAGCGTCTTAAAAAGAAAGAGCTATTTATCATTCAGCAGAATGTATCTAGAAGAGTCTGATCAGTATCGCGGTTGGTTTAAACTCTAGTATTACAACAAGTATCGCTATTAATGGTGTAGCACCCTTATAAAAACGGTACTGTCTCAAGGAATGTATTAGATGGTGAAGTTACGAAAATGAGTAAATCACTTGGTAATACGATTTCTCCTGACAAAGTAAAACCAAACAAATGGGTGCTTGATTATTATCGTCTTTGGGGTTGCTAGTGTTGATTCTCAAGCAGATGGTACGTGTAAGTGACGAGATTTTAAAACAGGTTCAGAAGTATATCGTAAAATTCGCAACACCATGCGTTGTTTATTAGCGAATACATCTGATTTTAAAGCTGAAAACATGCTATTGAATTCCATGACTTACGTTCAGTTTGATAAGGTATATGATGGTCCGTTTTTTAAAATCAGGGGCTGTGAAAAAGTGGAAATGGCAACTTCGAAAAATATGAATTCCAGCTATTTATTCAATTAATTAATAATTTGCTGCACAGTTGATCTATCTCAGTTTTATTTAGATTTGGCAAAAGATGTTGTTTATATTGAAGTCAGAAAGATTTCATACGAGCGTAGAGCGATGCTAAACTGTATTCAACGAAGTGCTTGTTAAATTGACTAAATTATTAACGCAATTTTTACCTCATACAGCAAGAAAAGGTTATGGAGCTTATTGGATGAAAAGAAGATTTTGTTCAAACTAGCTGAAATGTCCAACAGTTAAATCTTATGAAAAATGAAGCAGAATTAATGGGATATGTGGAATGCATTTGGCTATTTCGTCAAAGATGTTCAAAAGCATTAGAAGAGGCGCGTCGTAATGATAATAAAGATTGGTAATCATTTGAAGCGAAAGTAAACTATATTATCCTACTTGCACCTACAAGAGATTTATTTTACATTTCATTAAATAGCCAATATTGAACAATTTATTGATTGTAATTCAGACTTACAAATTGTAGGAGATAAAAAAAGGATTGGCACCAGAAAAACAAGCCTTACAATTTGGATTCTTTTAGCTGATCCTAGTAGGTAGAACATTGCCCACGGTGAGGACTTTGTGAAAGATTCGTTGCGACTTAAAGAAGATGTAGGAACAATTGCTTACAGCTTCCGGACTCCTTTGCGGAACGGTGCTGCAGGAAATTTGTATTAGAAAATTTTCAGGAGGCTTTAGTTACCAGAGCAATAAAGTAAGGTGACTCATTAAAAAAAAGAGGACATAAAAAACTCTTGAGGTAATTAGCAGAAATTTCTTTTCTTTCTTAAAATACTTTGCAAGGAGTTTTTTTTATTGTCCACTTCTAAGGAGGTTTTTCACTTCATTTTAAAATATTTTTGGCCCACGTTTTTCACAAGGAAGTAGAGCGGAGTAAAGCAAACTCTTTCTTCCTCAAGCAAGGTCTAAGGTTGAAACTTTTAAATGTATTTTGTTTTTAAGGAATACTGATAAATACCTTAGTTCGCCAAGACCTGATTATGTGTTATTTGTTGAAGAAAAAGTTAAGTGACGTTGTTAGGTTTTTTGTTTTTCGTTTTTCGTTTCCAAAATGAAAAAGTTTAAATAAATGTTTTTGCGTTGCGAACTGACCCTTAAGGGATAAAAAAAGAGTCTACCAAATAGTACCAATTCAGAAAACAAGACGTTTAAGTTGATAAATCCTTGTGTAGTAAAAAAAAAAGGTAACCAAAAATTAGGATCATTTATTAATTTTTTTATGGTTTTTTAAAAGTGGGAGGCATTTATAATAACGAGTATTGCTCTAATTGACTAATTTAACTCCCCTTTTTTTGTTATCCAAAAAATTAAAAAATAAAAAAAAAAACTCTTTGAAGAATATTTTCCTCAAAGGAGTTTTATACCCTTCATCACAAAAAGACTCTCACGTTCCTAAAAAAAAACACCAATTTAAACTTTTTTACGCCCGCTGGTTTATGCCCGATGGTACCTACTCGCTTGTTCCTTCCCCGTCGGTGTGTGT
>Ga0163217_1006488_pt1 | contig 12824 bp, 5 predicted proteins | sample SynspAceP_FD_185933 | JGI IMG/M metagenome (GOLD analysis project Ga0163217, IMG submission 185933) | Saline lake microbial communities from Ace Lake in Antarctica - Synechococcus sp. Ace-P (PacBio error correction) | ecosystem: Environmental > Aquatic > Non-marine Saline and Alkaline > Saline ... | reverse complement strand
TTCTGCGCCTCAATTTCCAAGCAGGAATTGTGAGCGTTGAGTTAGGCTTAAAGATCAATGTCTTTTGGATGCCTTGGCCTTTTACCATATTCCGACTATATCGGCAAGATCAGGGATAAAAGTACTTCGTTTGTGAGCACAATGTGGAGCGCACATTTATATTTACTGTAGATAGCGAAGAAGGCTGTTTGCACTTTGTTTGGGTGGGCACCGGAAAACCCTTTTCGGTTTTTTTTTTTCATATTTTCCAAAAGTTTTACAGAATACGCAGACAAAATAATTTATACTGCTTATGGTGTTTAATTGTGTGAGGTAAGATCATCCAGGAGTGCGTTCTGGAGCGTTTGCCCGCTTTTTGTGAAAATAATGAGGAAATTCAATTTTGGATATCGGAAGATTTTTTTGTAAAATTGTGTCTCAGCGGTCAAAAGTGCCACGCTACCAGTCCGTGGTTATTCGCTATCGCCCCCCAAAAAGAGAAAAAAAAACCCCCCCCCACTTTTTAGAAAAGGGGGGCAAGGGGGTGACTACCTGAAATCCAGAAAGGATTAAATAGGACTCTATGTGGAAATCATTTCGGACCTAAGGCTCAATTAAAGGGCATCGCTCGGTCCAATTCGTCCGTACAACTAGTACCAAGGAGATGATTATTGCATCGGTTCGAGCACTATTTTTTTTAATCCTTTCCACGGCAGATAAAAAAGCCTCATTAAGTTCTTTATTTCTCCATTTTCTCCATTCTCTTTTTATTCTTGCCGAGAAATCTTCTAATTATTCCCATCTTGGCTCTTTTCATCCATTTTCCTTTGTATTCTCCGTCTCTTGTATTGTTCTAAGCTCAGATTTGTCTCATTATTCTCCAATAAGCCCCCTGCATTTGAAATTCCTCTACGAAAGACGAAAAATCTAATTTGCGCATTATAATATAACGCCTCGCGGTTTAATATCTGGGTCAGCGATTACGTCGCGATTGAATACTCCGGAAGAACATTTGTTTTGCTTGCCCCTACAGCCTCTTCGTGGAAGATCATTTATGTGGTTCAGTGAAAGGTTTCTCCTGTTCAGCCGTTTGGATAACGACCGTGACTAGCGCGTGTTATTTACTTTTTTTCCTAAGCGAAAAGAAATCTTCCCTTTGCTGGAAAGATCAGTTTATGGAATAAATATCAAACAGTGGGAAAATAAAGAACCTTTATCTGGTGCTGGTCGTCAGAGGTTATATTCCGCTGAAATCAAAATAGAAGCGCTGATCGAATTAGACCTTTTGACCATCAGTAGCGATTCTATAACAAATAGCTAGGAAGCTTGCCGAACGATCTTACCAAAGTCCTGCATGAAAGCAAGAATTTACCCTCAACACGGACTGGAATGATTTTCCGACTGAGTCGTCTTATATCTCTATGTTGGAATTGTAAAACCAGAAACAGTGTCCTATCTACATTTCAATCCATAGAGCATTTGGCACATTTTGAGAAAAGAGTAATTATTATCTGGTAGTGGTGACAAAGAGCTGCTTGGTTGTGTATTGGATGATAACAAGCAGAATTCAGTTTTTTATGAAAAACAGAGTTCGTTTGACAAACCCTTTAACGGTAGCTTTCTGATGCTCAGAAACCTTGTGTCATGTACTCTCCTTGATACTTCAAAAACCCTTTCCATTTCATGCTGAAATTCCTGTCCACATTATTAAAAAACTGGTTTAGTTAGTTAAGTTTAGAATTGGGCTGGATCAGGTTCGGAGTTGTTAGTCTAGTTCCGTGGATGGTAAATTTTTGGCGGAAAAAATAATTAGATTATCTTTTTATTGCTCTATAGAAATCTATGAAAAAATCATTGCTATGAACCTTGGCCTTTATTGCTAATTGCACCGTGATCTTACATTCTTTTGCGCAGTCAAAAATTTGATGAAAAAAATTTACAAACGGTTTTAGTTGGGTAGTCTTTGCCCTCACTGTATTTGGACTTCTGACGAATTTGTATTATGGCAGAGGCTCTTCAATTTTTCACCGTATTCGTCCCAGAAATTCTCCCTTGTTTAACAAATTTTTAAATTTGCGGACCAAGATTCATTGATAAAGAATTTTTGATATGTGCTTGTACCATACGAGCGAGGACGGTATTTCCAAAAATTATATCCTAGTTTATTGGCTCGGCTTACCTTCCGGTACTAATTTAGGACGAAATCAATAATTGGTTTGAGATTCGCTGTTTTATGTTTACGAAGGTGTAAATTATATGACTTCGTGATCAACGGAATTGCTTATTTCTGGAATTATTGAATCTATCGAGGTTTGATTATGGTGATTTTCTTAGCAGCTGATCTTTAGAAGGAAAGGACCTGTAAAGAAAAAATTCTTATGGTAACCAATGTAAAGATGATTCTTTGAGACCAGATGTCAATATGAGTTCCCGCCAGTATTTATTCAGACTTAGTGTGTGGGGCTGAGAAAGCTAGAATCTTGCTAGAAGTTTCGCTAGTGAGCAATTTGGAGTCATGTTGAACGAATTCAATTTATTCCTTTCTATCCCCTTGGCCCTTGATATCAAGATATTTGATCGTACCCAAACTGGTCATCGATTTAAATGGCGAATCAAATGCATTATTTAATGCCATTAACTTCTGGCATAGAAGTGATGTGAAAAAATCACCTATCAGAATAAACCAGATGGACCAGGGGAGGAAAAGCAACTTGTTTCTTGAAAATCTTATCCCATTGTAAGTGAGTAAAAAAAATAATTTAAGGCTTGATGTCGTTTAAGGTATAAAATGTTATTGGCTGTATTTTTAATTGAGTTATTTTTTTATTTGTTGGTTACCGATAAAACACGCTAAGATTATGAATACGTGATGCTTTTTCCAGCTATAAATTTAGATTCAATATAAGTTGGTTGTTGTCGGTCAGTACCTTTGATGTTTCTGTAAGGAGATTTCCGATTTACAATTTGGAAACTCGAAGTTGATAATGCCGTTAGGAACCGTTGTCTGTATGAATGCAGGCCAGTAATTTACTTTTGCTGCTCAATCCTCCCAAAAAGATGTCTGTTTTGATTGCGCTTTGGTATCTGTCTTGAGGAAAAAAAAGGACTTTTGTGTGTCAGTTCCTATTTTGCTGGAAAATTATTCAAATCTTCTTATTCCATGGATCAGATTATTTTATCAAACCTAACATGTATGGTCGCAAGGGCTTTACAAGTGACACTTCTTGGTGAATTTATCTAGCTCGTGAGACGGCTACTTTGTATCAGGAGAGTGAGCGCTAGGTTTGATGGTTAGTAAGTGAGACATGTTCTGTTAGTGCTTGGTATAGAAGTGTCTTTGTGAACGCAGATATATCCAGCACAATCTGAGCAAGTAATTTAACTGAGGCGTTCGGACAATGTTGAGCTTCGCAAAAAAAATGGGATCCCTGCTCCAGTACCTTTAGCCTATGTGGCGTACCGCTTTTGATTGAATGAGCATCAATAAGTAATTATACATCTTAAGCAGGTGACCAGAGTCGAATCCTTAGATTTGGACTATGTGACCTTTATATGAAAGCTTTCATTCTATCTAGCTGAGAAAAATCTCAAACTCCGCGATGAAAGCCAGTTTGGACTGCAGTGATATTAATACGAGGAGGCTGGAAAGATATACTTTATGGCTGAATCCAGATAAGCTGGGATTGTATCCAAGTAGCGCATTTGCTAATTCGTGTAGACACGAACGGCGGCAATAAAGACAAAAAAACCTGATGATCATTAAATTGAATTCAGGTTTTTTTATGATTAGATAACTAAGCCCCCAAACTAACCACTTCAACACTGACAAAAAGAAAATTTAAAATGATCATTGTGGATTTGAAAATTGCATCTGATGAGGTTTGATCATCATTCATCGAAATTTTTACAGTCTAGCCGTTGTCACATTCTATTCAACTAACATTTAAAACCTTGGATTCATTTTGGCACTAGTACCGATTTGCCTTAAAGTACAAAAATGAAAACTGGTATTCCTGATGGAATCAATTTCTACAAAACCAATTGATTCTTGCGATATTGCCCAGAGCCATATTCCGTAAAACTTGTGAAGCGAAATTTATCACGTATTTGGTTGCAAAATGGCTATTTGTATAGAATTGCCAAAGCTAATGATCAGTTACCAAAATAACGAAGCCAATAAGAGAGAATTCAAGTGCTATTTCAGGAAAAACCCTCTCGACAGGGACATTTCATATACCTCAGTATCTCTTATGCTTGTGGGCTCTTATGTCCGCTTAGATCTAGATTCATAGAAATCTCCGTGTCTTGATCTGAATCTAGCTTCTTTTAAAAATTACCCAAACAACATCCTGCAATCGTAGCTGTCATAGACCAAGCCGAAAAAAAGCGGCAAGTTGACTTCAACCCCAGCCTCTTCAAGTTGCCCTGCTTGTTAGGAGCTATAATGCTGATGCCTCCCCAATTTGAATGGCAATCGAACTAAAAAGAATAATCCGCAAAAAGTCGCAAATGTTGCAATCACATCGGAACTTGGGACTCAGCGTGCCCATTTCCTTCTAAATTTTCGGTAAAGGTTAGTATTGTAAGCCTACAAATCATTAATCACTGTTTTTGTCCCAATAAAACTTCCGATCTGAAAGCGTATCATGCCCATCCACTCCGATCAACGCCAAGCAAAAATCGGAAACTTGTCCAAAATAGAAATATTCCAAGGAAAAACCTTAATAAAAAAACTGAATCCTCCCGTGCCTGTTTTACTACAAACTCATTTAAACCGTTGTCCAATCCCCTACGATTCCCATCAACAGGTAATGAGTGCCCGCAAATCACCGCTATAAAGCTAAAAGCATTGCTCTACCGTTCAGTGGCTAATTTCAAACCTTCGAAAGCTCAAATCGGAGACCATGGCGATCGATTCAGGGTTGGACGGCCCATGCTTTCCTCATTTTACTTCAAGTTCTCCCTTACGTCTTTCTTTTCCGTCTCAGGATACGAAAATCTTGGACATCACAATCGCCGCTTGGATGCTTCATATACTAGCTCCCAAAAGGTAAGCAGCGGAATTTACTTTTGCTCCTCCAAACTTAATCACCACCCAAGGAATGCCCAACATACCCTGCAAGCACTCCCCGGCAATCGTTGCCATTCCCCGGTCATTCAAGCACATCAGGCTCGGACTACTCATGTTTAGGGATAAATGGACGAACCAACAAGGGTGCTTCTGTCATGTCCCAAAAAATATATTTCCAGCAGCAGAAAGACTTTCGCCCAGAGAGGCGCATGTTCGTGCCATCACCCAAAGCGAGTGCCGTAGGACAACTTTTTGAAAGAATTGCCTAAATAATACAAGCCAGCACGATACCGGGGGAAAAGAAAATAATCGTCGGCAAAACCTTGAAAGCAAAAATAAAATCCGAAACCAATCGCCTGCAAGATCCCCAAAAATAAAAAGCGGCTCACATCCCTACTAAAGCTCAGGAACTTCACGAAAGCCTTGACTGAGGTATCCAAATCGTGTAGCTACGATGGGAACTTGGTAATTAAGAATCCAAAACAGCTGATAAGATGTCCTATTCCAACTATCTCCAATCAATTTCTTTTTGTCATTTGAAAAAATACAATGCGATCAGGACGATCACTGCTAATCCAAAAGACACCTTTCCAAATAATCCATTAAAATTGGCTGATTTACGAAGGTTCAAATTACAGAAATAGGACCCATAAAAAGCCCGATTTCTCGGGCTTCATATTTGTTTAATTCCGTTGTTTATTTCGTCTCTAATTCGAGCTTGCTCTTTCGTAATCTTCATTTCGATTGCTTTATCCAGCATTTGATTTAGCTTATCCAAACTGAGAGTCCTTCAAGAAGGCTCTTTTTTTGGTGGTACGAATTTTTTGAGAAGGTTGTTTTTCAGACTTTTTCTTCTGATCCTTTCCACCTCATAATGCTGCAATCCTCCCATTCAGACATTGGGCCTTTTCGGTACAAAAAACCGGTACAGCCAAACCTTGATCTCGCTACGCAATGCATCAGAAGACGAGCATCCAACTCTCGTAGTAACCAAAATCACTTTAGACTGGATTTTGGCGTAATACACGCCTTCTTTCCATATCGGTAATGACGATTCGTTCGTTTCGTAATTAAACCCACTCGCAAAAGCTTTAAATACGATCATGCAGTCATCGGTTTACGATTAGGGATGATCTTTTCTATTTCCAGAGCGATGCTTGGGCTTCAAAACATTCGATTACAATAGGTAATCTTCTCGTTACCATTACTTCTTCCTAATACAAGAGTAAATGATCCCGATGCAGAGTGGTTGGATGAAAGTCCTAAAATCTCCACTTCTATATTTTTTTCCACAAAAATTACAATTCAGCTTGAGTGCCTCATTTAGTTTAGGAATATACCTTCAAACGTCACCAACATATACCGTAATCAGCAGCCTTAAAAAAACGGCGCCTCAGGTTTTATTGATTTTCCACGATTACATTTTCGTTAAGAATTCACACCCGTCAAGATGTTGAATAGCGCCTGAAATTCCGTACACAGCATAATATTAAAGATTGGTGGCTACTTTATTCACCCAGTTTGCCCCACGTGCTCGTGGTGAAGACGCCCATCCGATATCAGAAAACTGGCTTAGACAGCCAGTGCGCGTAGCACCAAGAAGATTTTGCATAGTCCTCTAGCATTCCCCAGTTTTCAGGCCCTTTCATGGCCTCTTGTCCACCAGATCACACAATATCTGCCTCAGGAAGCATATACTTTCTCTGGTTAGCTCGTTCTGTTGGGAGTAGCCTTAAATTTTCGAAGCAAAAATCTGATTCAGAAGAGTCACTGCAAATTCCTCCCACGGCGGGCATTTTAAATCGTCGAGCTTTAAATCATCGATTCTTCTTGATTGTCAAGATTTTATTTTTACGGTAGTTAACTGAGTTCTTCAGCAAAGCTTTTCCGGTTGTAGCATACTTCGCTTAACTACTATATCCCGAATCGGTCTTTGCAATTCTACTACATTGGAAACCAGACCAGCTTGCAGCTGTTTGATCGAAAAGACGTGCCGCTACTAGCATTCCCGATAGGCAAGACTTTGCAAGCACAGAGAGTTTTGGCTCCCCCACAGATTTAAAGGCCTGAGCACAGCTGTCGCATGTGCACTGAATTCAAAAAAAAAAACTACCATCATTCAATTTGGAGTCGGATGCATGGAAAAGTACCTTGGATGCTCCAGCTCCTCCTACTGAAAGCTAATTCCTCAGAGGAAATTAGTCCCTAACGCTAGCGCAGATTACATCTCCTTCGCCTGTTTGTTTTGATAAAAAGCTTTTGCAAAAGCAACCGCCTCCAAACTCTTTCGCTTCTTTCACTTTGCCTTCAGAATGCATCAGTATATAACTAATATTGACATAATCCTCTGTTTATTTATGAATGGGTGTAATTAATTGTTGGTTAAGTACTTTTTGCTTCGTTTTTCAATAAATCTGATCCAGGCTCGGGCTCATCGTTATCTTTGACAAACAAGTTTTACTGATCCTTTTGCAGATGGCATTTCATAAACGACTCACTCTTGCCTGTTGCGCGTCATTAGACACTGGCTCCTTGACCACATTCAAAGGTCTTGTCCGTGCAGACATGATGCTCTCTTCATATTTGGATTTTTCCATTCTTGCGATTGGCTCGTGACATTCCAGCGATCAATGTTCAAAATGCTATCCAACATTTCTTTTCCGCTTCTGATTTTCTCGGGCCAATTTCACATTCGTTTCCAATCAACCTCAAGTTTCAATCACGGAAATGAGAAAGATGCGCATAATTCAATAGCTATTCGCCTACCATTTCATGCACCATTCCACCATTTTAAAAATCGATAGATTATCACGACCCATGAAGATCAAATCACTATATCCAACCTTCTTTGGCTAGTGAGCAATCTGCTGGCTACAAAAACGTAATCCTTATCGGATTGAGCATCACTCGGATGCTTCATCTTCACCGATTGCCAAGTGCTTTTCATAAGAGGTTGGCTCCGGTGCTCGGCTTCTCCAACATTAAGGACAAGTAATGTGATTATCCTCCAGTTTATGCTTCTTCAAGTCAACTGCTCTTAGCTAGGGCCATGAGTCGTCATAAAGGTCCGATGATAAATGAACAACCTGAGGTGTCAATTTGGGATATTAGTCGCAGTTTTGAGTAAACTGAATCTTGGAGGTCGTACACGTGTGGTACGTGGGTGATAACAAACAAGTATCTTCTATTGGTTTAGAGTTAGAATTATTTTAGATTTATTTCGTGTATTAAAAAACAGTTAGAGCACTTTAAGAAAAAAAACTAAATTCCATAGGGATCAATTTGGATCGAAATCAAAGCTGATCAAAACCCAATTTACGTAAGGAAGAAACCTGAAAATCCTTTTTAATTGGTATGGCATTAGCTTTAGTAAATACAGTTAGGAAAATTGATTCCAAATCAAACGAAGAGCTGTTTCTAAACTCCTCAATCCCCATAAAGTTATTCTGCCAACTTACTTGCCCGCAGCTCATTTTTTGCAGACAAATGGGTACAAATTATGGAAAGCACAAGAAAATCTTCTTAGCTGGAATTGAAGTTGCGAAGTACTGACGACAATCAAAAAAACACTCAAAGAAATTCAAAGAATGTTTAACTTAAATTTTTGCTTGAAAGATGATTTGTTATGATTGAAGCGAATTTCAGGGAAATCAATGTCTTGTTTTAGCCAATCTTTGCTAAAATTTCTACTTTCTAAGCACTTTATATTTCAATCCATGATTACACAACAAAGACATGCTATCTAATTATTCTGCCATTTTGGAGAAAAGTGGAAAGAGAGTATCGTAAGAAAGAGTTTGATCAAAGCTAAAAAAGTCAATTCCCGGAATGGTTTGTCATCACTAAAAAACTTCCGACGGAGTGGAGACCAAAAAAACACCGCACTGAAGGGGATTATGCGGTCAAAATCAAACAAGCCCGAAGAAATCAGTATTTTTGTAAAAGCAGAAACCTTAAAAGAATCCTAAGGTACGAATGATTGATTCGCTTGGAAGCGAGATTTAGGGCATGCTTACAAAAACCAAAAGGAAATCTATGAATGGCTGACTGAGCTTCTGAAGAGAATTTAAATCATTTGTCAGTCTCAGAACGAATATAGAATTTCAAACTCCTTGAAATATTCACCATGTTTGTCCAAGAAAGGAGTGAACTTTTTGGTGAACCCCAGAATCCGTAGCAGAACGAAATCACGCGTAGCTCTGAAAGAGTTTCTGGAAAACTTACCAGCTACTTTTAAGGCTTCAATACTATTTCCCCCATAGATTGCTTCTCGTCCCGCTCCATTTTCTATCAAGATGCCTCCACGGCAGAATCAAATTGATATTATAACAAGTCGATTAGTTGTTTTTGCATTTTGATATGGTATCGACTAATTCAACATCTCCAAAAAAAATCCTATTCTGGATCCCATCGTCGTCCATAATCATTTTGATCTGGTTCCAAAAGATCTTTCGAAACTTCCAGCTTGTCGACTCCCCAAAGTAGTACACCAAAGGAACACGATCTTTCCGCCGTGCTTGATCATATGTTAAAACAAATGATAATAAAAGAATCACCCGCTTACACTGTCTATGATCAAGTCAAACCCACCTGGTTTTCTCCAAGGGCTTGACTGTCCAATTGTTTGATCCAGTAATTAAAAATCCTGCTTCGCATTTGCCCTTATTTCTAATCCTTTTTTGATTTTTTGAGGACTGCTACTGCTGAATATACCAGTTGGCGCCCGAGTGCCATTCCAAAATTGAATGCGCGCAAACTGAGCTTACTCCTCGCCAAACCGAGTAACCGAGCAAGTTCTCCCAATTTCTCTAAATTTTTCCTTGATAAGTTAGCTGCAGACGATAAGCTGTCAAACCACGCCAAATGGTATAGTTGCTTGCTGCCTCCTCCCAAGATTAAATTGCGCTGGTTTCTAGTGTGACATGCCGGATCCGAAGGAACAATTACAGTGATTCTGCCAAGTTACCGTTTGCGAAGGCATTCTCATAAATCTCAAAAGGAAGAACTTTGCTACCTTTTGATTTAATAGACCCCAATTCGAACGCGGATTAATGATCAGCTTCTCACTTAAATAGCTGAAATACAACCCCTTCACCCAATTCTCAGTAGTAAGTACTCCGGCGCATCGGAACCCAATGACTGTTCCTTCGGTAGCATTGGATACAAACCTTTTTCTACAAAACATTCATCTCGATGATTAAGGGCAGCTGCTGTTTGATAATGACACGTACTTCACAGGTTTTAAAAATCCGGTCTCGGCACTTCGGTGTAAAGCTATTGTGAGGCTCAATATGCTGAGCCGAGTAATTCCTTTCATGTTAAATTAAAATTGACTGGATGGATCGGTCACTTACGAGTCAAGTTAGGATCGTTCTGAATCATCTTGGTTGCTCGGCTTTAATTTTGATGGTATTTCCACTGTCAATGCTGACCACCCCACTGATTGATCGAGAAAGAAGGGCCGATACACTTCATTACCCATTTGTGAATTTGCCCTTCCCCAAGAATTACTCGAGGTCTTTTTGAAACTTGGTATATTTACCAATGAATTAAGTTTTACCATTCTCCAGTGAAGCCGATTTCGTTGGCTTTCCGCGAGGATTATTCTCACGCGTTAACTCCTTGGTAGGACGCCGAGATTCTCATCATACGGTGATGCCATTAGTATTCTGGTTCGGGTAGGGCAACATTACGCCATATCTGCATTCTTGCTTCTAATGGATCCTGATTCTCTCAAATCCGAAATGTTTTGAGGACGCTTTATCGCCTGCCTCGTAGTTTCTACTTGTCGGACGAACTGGAAAGCGCAATAACCGGCACTTCTAATTCCTTTGCGATTTATTTTTTCAGAGCTCGACGAAATACTTGCAAATTTCCTGCTCTCGATTCCTTCCGTTACCCCCATTTTGGAATCTCCGGAATGAATTTTGTAGTAATCGATTTACAATCAGCTGAATATTCTATTTTTTGGTTTTGCTTTGAGTTTTCGACAATTAGCCCGCAATTCCAAAAATAGAAGTGCTGGTGTATCGTTCTACAAAAAGTGGTGCTTTTGATAATTTTGGCTGTTTTAATGAACAACTTGAGCCCGGATTCATGCTTCGGCTAGTTGACCCTTTTTTTATTTTATCAGAATCCAATTCGTGCCTGCGTGCACTGATCAATCGATTTGACCAAGTTGAGATGGTGAGACATTTTCGAGTCTGAGAAAATACGCGAACGGGTCTTATATATGATCTACCCGCTTGCATTTGTTAGTACAGAATAGGACAAATGCCGTTTTACTTTCATCGCTGGCCGTGGCTGCAATAATAACCAAAATCAGATCTTGCCAAGCCGGATAAAAGTAACCGATCCAAGGCGCGTGTGAATCTCTGATGGAAACTCCAGTCAAAGCCATCTTTTTGGTAGCTTTTCTTTGCTTCCAATTCGATAGATGGCTGCCCGTGCATGTATGTGACTTCATGTCAGAGTAGTTTTTACGGATATTCTTTTCTGAAATTCAAAAAGACTCTGTTCCTTTTTATCCAAAACTCGAAGACGTACAGTAGTCTCCTCGTACGCATCCCAGCTGAATATCAGAGGAAATTCGAATCATTCGCGCTTGATTATTGCTCAGTTTATGATTCTTTTGCGTGTACTCGATATTGGCTGCTGAGGCAACTTTGGAAGGAAGTTCTTGGATTAATATAAGGCTCCACCTGCTATCTCCAATAAGGCTCCATTTTCCGAAGGCTGGCAATCCACTGTCCAGATACAAAAATCAATACGGTTGACTATCGGTGAATAAATCTAGAATTGCCTTGAAAATAAACCTGATGATGAGCATCTTTGTAGGAAGCTTTCGCTTTAAGAGAATATCAATCACATCGGTGTAACGAGTTTTCATCTTTCTCTAACATCCAGCGCACCCCAAACCGCACAGCTCTTCTATGTCTATCGCCTGCGGAGGGCTTTCCCAGCTCGTGATGAAAGGCGTAGAATTAAGTTAGGTTACGGGTGATTCTTGGATTGGTGATTTTTTTCTCGGTCAGTAACAAATGGTATCCCCTTTGAGTCAGAGTTTGAACACTTTTAAAAAGTTTCCAACAGTCTACAAAGCACAAATCAAGCCCTGATTCGGAGTATATACTTCATAATATACACCATTTCCGTAACTGCGGAACATACTACCAAAGCATCGCCCAAGTTAAAAAGCCACAGAGGCTATTTCAAAAGTCGAATATTAAAGTAGCGCTAAAGGCCTAAAATCGATTTGGTCAAGCATCCCATATTTATCCCTTAGAATATAGGAAAAAGGAAGTTTGAATTGAAAAGGTAATAATATTCAAGAGGGAATATTCCTAGGGTTAGCAAAGGCAGAGATATTATGACAAAAACTGATCAATCTGGTCGCTTTATCCAGATTGTAAACAGATAAAAGAAAGAAGGTCAAGAACGTGACTATAAGCAGAAATTGATGAATTACCTAAACCAATACTAACAAGGTCAAACTGCACAGCCGATCAAAAAGAGATAGATAGAAAATCGCCTGTTTGTGCAATGGTGCGTTGCTTGCTTTATATAATTTGATCTGTCTTTTGGTGAATGAGGAATGGAATAATAAAAACCTCCTACCTCACAAACAAGGCAAAGCTTGATAATATAATCTTCGCCCCTATATTTCTAACTTCCTTCCCCAAAACAAAGTCGGTAGGTCTCCAATATTCTCGAAAATACCCAGACTCGGCGTATTACCCCCATCAATTCCCCTACTGCTTCCTACTTTGATTTC
>Ga0163217_1118150_pt1 | contig 12825 bp, 10 predicted proteins | sample SynspAceP_FD_185933 | JGI IMG/M metagenome (GOLD analysis project Ga0163217, IMG submission 185933) | Saline lake microbial communities from Ace Lake in Antarctica - Synechococcus sp. Ace-P (PacBio error correction) | ecosystem: Environmental > Aquatic > Non-marine Saline and Alkaline > Saline ... | reverse complement strand
AACGTTCCGGAACCCCGAGGCGGGGACACCGCTACATGGCCGACGCACCGGGGTGTCTGAAGTCACCGAGCTGGTATTGTCCTGCCGCGTAATTCGGCGGAATCAGCGCGATGGGGAATATCGGCGTTCAATGACCGCTATCAAAAGAACAAGACAAGACTCTAAAAATTGCCCGTCTGAAACAGCGTTCGCCGGCGATCTTGGTCTACATCCCCGGACATGTCTTGATGGTGCTAGGCCAGTCAGACGGGAGAGCCGTTTCGATTCATGATGTGCACGGTATTTGCGCTATAAATTACCCGACGGCACACTCTATTCTGGCACGCTGAACGGTGTTCTCCATCCACCCCGATCTTGCCATTAGAATTTATATTCGACGAATACTATGTCGGGATCCACATTCTGTCGATCAAAACGGTTCGATAATGGGGCGATCCGCCGTCTATGATGCGGGCTTGCGCTCTCCTCTGTGCTGCTCGCAACAGAGTCCCGCACCTGAGACCCGCAAACTTTACGACCTTTACATTCACGGCGGGACAGTCGTGGATGGCAGGCGGCGAGGGGGCGGGTTCTTTGCAGCGGATGTTTTGGTCACCCGGAGACACCGATTGCTTATATCGGCGACACTGACCGGACAGCATAGACGCCCGCCAAACCATCGACGCATCCGGCAAAATCGTCACGCCGGCTTCATTGATGCCCATGCCCACGGTAACCCATTGGCGGGCCGATAATGACGCGCTGAAAAGCTTTCTTCGGGCAAGGCGTCCACGACCGTCATTCTGGGGGCAGGACGGCGCCAGCCCCGATAGCAATCAACGATCCAGACTGGTTGGACGCGGTTGAGGCTAGGCGCGGGCCCGATGTCGCGGTCGCTGATCGGCCCGGATCTTTGCGCGCGCATCGGGCGGCGGAGAGAAAGAACACGCTGGACCACCTGGGCGAAACAGGAAAGCGATGGAAGCGTTATTTATTGGAAAGGTCTGCAACAGGGTTGCCTACTGGCCTAGCACCGGGCTTTGACTATTTGCGGGACGTATGCGAACACAGCTGAGCTGAACGGTCTGTGCGAAAATCGTCGGCGCTCAGGCGGCTGATCTCGAGCCATATTCGCAATGAAGACGATGATCAGATCGAGCAATCCATTCGCGAGGTTATTCAGCAAGGCCAATATGCGCGTGGTCAAATCACGCCATATTCAAAGTGGTTTATGGCCAAAAACGCGGGCGCAGGGCGATGCGGTCTGGCGCAAATCCAAGCCGCCCGCGACGTGCAGGGACGTGACGCAGATGTTTTATCCCTATCTGGCGAGCATTATGGCAGCCTGATTTAACTACCCGGATGGCTTAACGGAAATCTGATTGATGCGCCATCTTGAATCGCGCGATGAGCTGGAAGCGTTTTTACGGGGCAAGATTGACCGCCGAACGGGGCGGAGCGATCCTTGATTTCAAAAAAGGCGAGTTATGCTGGAAAACATTGGGAGAGATCGCGCAATCAATGGTGTGACCCCTGAAACAGCAGATTATTAATTTCGGGCATTAGCGGGCCGTCGACGGCCCATTCATCATGACCAAAGGAAACTCAGGGACGTGTTTGTCACTGATCCGACCGTTCCTTCATCAGATGGCAGCCCGACCATGCGCCATCGCCTCTTTCGGATCGTTCCCCAAATATCGAAGACTTATTGTGGTGGCGGGATCAACTTTGTCGATTGAGCAGCCCATCCATAAAATGTTCAGGCCTACGGCGCGGGACTTTTTCGATTCAGACGCGCGGTCTCTTAAAACCGTCTCCGGCGCCGATATTCTCGTGTTTCGATCCCGCCACATCCAAGCGAATACAGGATGGTCGGATATTATGGCACAGCCCACAGGGATTTGGACGCTGTCATCGTCAATGGCCAAGCCAGCCGTTTATTTATCGGTTGGGTCAAGGCGCGCCTGTCTTTTGCAAGACCTTACGGAAACGGACGGCGACTAATTATCGACGCGGGTAAAAAGCCAAAAAAAGTCCTTGGGGGGGAGTTGAAACTTTCCAGTCACCGTCTGGATTCGACATGGGCTACAGTCGCCCCTGATATGTCACCGTCAAAGCCTGTGTCGAACCGCATATAGGCGGTCCGCGCTGAACTCTGGATCATCCCATTCGACCGGATGAATGTGTTGAGATCAAAGGGTTAGAGTCCCGACCATTTTGACCATTTTGTGCGACTGAAACCGCAGCGTGTCGCCAACCATCGCAATATCACTTTGCCAAACCCACGGGTCTTCATAAAGTTCCCGCATAGTCTTTCGAATCGCAGCGTTGGACTGTCGCTGAGCCTGTAAATTATCGTTACTTGGCTTCGGCGCATTATTTCCCGTTCCTCCGCCACTCAGCTGCGCATCCGCGTAATACTGCACCCAATCCATATCGGGCTTGACCCATATGCGATTTCAGAACAGTCTGCATGATGGATGAGCGAGCCCCTGAATTGGAGCCATTATTTCAGGATTACCACCCCAAGCTCCAACTCTGGAACAAGCGCCAACAAAGGCCTGATAGCCGGACAAGCCGTCCCGGTATGCGGAACACGACTTCATAGCCGTGCATTCTTCCTTGCGCCAGCCAGCGCATAGGTTTTGAAATGCGTGGCCATCCATGTCGCGTTCTTGATTGCCCGACGCGCAGGATGGTTTGTTGATGTCCACATTTCATCCCGTTGTTTTCTCACTTGAAAACCCGCACGCCGTTCGGTCCCAGGCCCGCCGGAGAGTTGGGGTCAGCATCCAACTTGGTTCATTGCCGTCAGCATTGCAGACCAGCCCGCCCGCCGCCGCAGATATGTTGATGCGTTCTCAACCGGTTTCGCGTAATTTCCGCGATCTCTTTCGTCAATCAGGCCGTAAGGCACGGCGGTTTGATTTTGTTTTGCCGCTGGAACATCCGCCCGCCATAACATTCCATTATTGAGCGGATTGAGAATGGCGGGTTGAACGAGATTTCCACGATGTGTCCGCCGCAGCCGCCGCGGACTTCGCCCGCCACCAATTAGAGCAAATTATCGTAGGCATAGCGGCTACGAAAAAACTGCTAACGGGTTTCAAATATCGTAAATTATGGATCAGCTCTTCGCGCGGAAAATCCTGACGGTTCGGGCCTAGCATCAGATAACCCCACCCCCCCCCCCCCCCCCCCCCCCCCCCCCCCCCCCCCCCCCTGCCCCAAGCCCCAAATCCGCTGCGATGGGTGAGCAGATCGCGAAGGTGAATGTCGCGCTCACCACGGGATCTGACATTGCGGAAAGTCCGGAAGATAATCAATTGACCTTTATCATCCAGTTCAGCAACGCCCTCATCGGACTAACACCGGCGAGCGCCGCCGCCGTAAAAGCCTTTGTGTCGAAGCTATCCGGGAACAGCGTATCTTTCGTGACGGGCGTCTCCTATCGGATATTACTGTGCCAAAACCCCGCCGCAAATGTGGACCGCAACCTTTATGAACGATCCAATCGCCATGCCCGGCGATCGAACTGTTTTTAAAGCTTTCTCCGCGAGCGCCTGAATGTCGCTGATGTCAGCTTGGTTTACCGAAGCGACTTCAATTGTGGCTGGAGCAGCATCAAGAATGGGCTTGTGCAGTGGGGCTCGCAAACAGCCCGACAGACATAACCGCCGACATCACGCCGCCTGTCATCAAATTGCGTTATGGTCATCATGCCAAGCGCCTTCTGGCTAATGTGTTTTATTTGCCCCGCCCACGCAGACGAGGAGGCGACCGCGTCCCGATGCAAGCTTTCCATGTTAAAAGGCGGAGTCCTTTCCAAAAGCCTCCGGCAATTCCAAGCTGGTCCACGATATAGGGCTGTTGTAACAGGGTGATCAGGAAGGGCCGCTGCCAGCGCCAAGATGACAGAAAGTGTGGAGCCGCCGGCGGTGAACAGCACGGTGAAATACACACCCAACAAGCCGGAATAGGAAAACACCATCACGGACAGGCCAAAACTAAGAGCGGCATTGGTCTGAATATTGCTGCCAAAGAAACATAATACCGCCATTCAAAAAACAAACGCGATGCCAACCACCACCCATAAAGACCTGCCCGGCGCGGACAAATTGCTTGTCCGTGCGTCGCCCTTTTGGACTCTTGCCAAGGCCGATAAAAGTCTTCGACAATTGACGGAGGACATGAGTTGAGACTGAGTTGATGGTCGAGATCGCCGCCGCGACAAACACCCACGTACTAAGCGCGATCCCCGCGGTAATTTCATTCAGAATATAGTGCATGAGACGGTGATTTTCTCACCGCCTAAAATTCACTATTCGCGCCGAGAGGACATCGGCGCCCATCAGCTCCGGCCGTTCATAGAAACGTGCAGAAGTTGGCCGATGGAAATGAAAATCCAGATCATGGAATAGCGACGACAGCCGAGACAACAAGGCGCGCGCCATCCTTCGCCGACTTACAGGTCAGAATCCGCTGGGTCATATCCTTGAATCATCCCGAAGCTGCGCAATACCGAGCAATGTCAGCCCTGTGGACCACCGAGCTCATTGGCAAAGGGTCGAGAGAAGTCGAAAACTAAAGTCAAACAAAGACAAGCTTTGTTTTGGCCGTCAGGCGCAATTTTCAAGCCCTCTAATATTTGTCCCATATCAGCGGGATTTGCGCTTCGCAAATGTAGAGCACGGCGACAGCGCGGCTGGTAGATCGGAATTGGATCAGGTCGCTCCAAAATGACCGAGTGTGATCCCGCCAAAAAGGTAATTGAGAAAGCGAGCGCCATCATCAAAAAACGTGAGATGATGATGGCTGCTTCGCATCGATGTTTTGGAAAAAAGGATCATCGGACACGGCGATAGGCGCCAAGAAACAAGCGCGATCGCTCGCGAAGACCCGGCCCGATTAGATACATGCCGCCGCGCGCGCATCGCTTGCGGGCTGAAGCGGATGGCGAGCAGTTTTCATAAACAGTCGTGACTTTGGTTTTCGTAGAATTTCGGGATTCAGGATGGCGGGCGACAAATATCGCGGCAATGATCGGTCCCGATAATTGTCGACAGATAGGTGGAAATTCCCCGCGATAGCCTTGGTCCGCGGCCGCCGAGGAAATGTAGCCGCCGATTGAGAGGTGGCTAAGACGGACACAGCCACAACCCAGAACGGCATCGTGTTTCCGCTAAGAAATAGTCGCGGAGTTTCGGATTGCGGCGAGACAGAACCCACCCCATCGCGCCTAAAGAACGACATAGGCTGCGATCACAACCCAATTCAAAGAACATGAAACTCTCAGCCATAAACGGGCCTCCCGTCCGCATCGTTACGGCAATGCAGAGGCTTGTGAATGGCTGTTTTGCGACCGCGGATGGGTCCAAATCGGCCCAAATCTCACGCGCCTCACCTTTAGACTTTACACGCTCGCCAGTCTGATCATTTTGTAGACAATTCAGTCCGCAACCCTCATAGCAAGCCCCTCTATGGCTTTATTGACTTTTCGAAACCGCGATGCGGCTTTTGACGCAGAAAAAGCATCAAGCTGTCATATGGCCTTGGCGATTGAAGCGCTGAGACAGAATGAAAAAACCCGCTGGCCTTTTTCTTTTTAGGAATTCATCGCCTCTGATCACGGACAATATGACTTCCAAGAGGGCGCAGCTGTGTGAATTCCCGCTCCAAAAGACACATGGAAAGACACGGCGCCCGCAGAAAGGAGATGGGTCTCCTGTTTCATGGCCTTAGCGGCTCTCCAAGCCTGCAAATGTCGACTCGCGCGGGACGTCTGAGGCCAATAGCTTCGCGAACTGACATTAGCGGCCACCTTCAAAGACTCGACGATGGCATATTGTCGCAGATAGATCGGATCTGTTATACAGCCGTACGGAGTCTACACGCCGCTGGGCCCTGCCATTGTTTTAGACGCGGCGGTGCCGCCTCAATTCCCAAATGGTCGATCCTTCCACTTTAAACCACGGGGCCTGCGCCCAATTTACGGGCGACATTTAAAACGCAAAGACGGCCTATTAGAAAGCTGTCTCGTTGCAAACCCCAATTTCATATCGGGCCTGGTTTTCGCTGGCCTCACTCGAAACGCCAAACCGCTGACAAACCAATCATCTTCACCGAGGTGGAGGGCCTATTCGCGAAAAGTCGGGCCGGACGCGATGGTCGGTTACTGCTTGGGCCACGAAGATCGCCAAACCCTGAAGATTTAGGTCGCTTCCTGAAGCCTTGACTGGCTTGAGAAAGCGAAAGCCGAGCCGCAACAAACCAGATCAATTATAATCGGCGGGATTGAAGGAATGTCGCCTCCGCCGCTTCCACCACCGTCCAATCCCGACAGCGATCACAAAGGCGCACGAAGTGACGCCCATTTTCATGTGTCGGTCTGCCGCGTACCGGGAACCACCTTAGTAGACCGAATAGTGTCATCTCATGCCAAGATTTGCCTCGGCGGGTGAGCTGGATCCTTCGCTCAAACTTGTAGAGCGTTGAAACTAGGGTCAGCGCTTAAACGCTGAAGCGTTCTTTCATCGGCGCAATGCGACCTTCATAAGATAGGCGATTTTTTACGCCAACAGATCGCGGAGCTAGCGAAACGGCACGACCTATCTTTATCGACAAGACCCCGATGAATTTTCTCTATGCGGGACTGCATCCTCAGGCGTTTTGCCGAATGCCCGCATTATCGCCCTTTCGCCGGACGCGATGGATGCTTGTCTGTCAAATATCGCCCATTATTTGCGCTCGAATTATCGACGCTTTGGATTACCGCGGTCGAACCTAGAGGACCACCGGCCGCCTATTACGCGCATTCGGTGGCTTGATGTCGCATTTGGCGACGGACCCTCCCTGACAGTCGATTCATGAAATAAGGCTTATGAAGACATTGTCCATGACCAAGAGGTGCCCAAACTCGCGCTTATTGGATTCTTTGTTGGCCTTGATGTCCGCCTGCTTTGGAATTTCCGACGAGAATACCGCCGCCGTTGAGACCGCGAGTTCCGTGCAAGTTCGGCACCTCTCTATTTCTGGGTCCTTCGGGCGTTGGCAGAAATATGAGGGCAAACTGAGACGATCTGGAAAGCGGCGCTTGGCGCGCTACGCCGATCAATAATTTACGCTAAGTTTCAGCGCCCGCCATCGGCTATATCTAATAATTCGCGACTTTCCGCCCCGATGGCTTGAGGACCAAACGTGATACGTTTAGGCGGCTCTGCGCGTGGCGGTGACCACATGAACAATCTGGCGCATTTATCTGTGGCAAGTGCCACATCCGCCGTACAGGCCATATGCCACCCGTGATGTCCGACATTAGCTGTCCCGCGAATAGGGGACAGCTCCGGGGGGTAAACGTAAAGCCCCGGGCCGAAACTCACAAAGTTGACCGTCTTCCACAGCGCCCGTTTTTGAACGCAAAATCCCAGGCTCTTTATTGCAAATCCGGCGTTCATCGCCAACCGCTTTGGCTAAAACAAGACAGATCGTCGAGACTTGGCCCGCACCCGCCCTGCGGTGACAGCAATGGTCCCATCTTGCCGGGCTCATTAGGTCTCAATATCGAAAATCTGAATATCGCCGTAAAAGACGGGGTTTGTTCCCTTCGAGCATATCCGGCCCGTCGGTCTTGAATTTTTCAGGACTGCCATTCACTTTACGTTTTATGCGTCGCGCGCGTCTGCGTTTGGCTTGACTGACGCCGGCCCAATTAAATCCAGCATTCAAGCCCATTGCGGGCCCAACACCATAGTTTTGGCGTCAGTTGATCAAAGCGCTGCCCGGACAGGGCTTCCAGGACGGTAGCCGCGATCCCGTAATTGACATTCGCATTACTTCACCCAACCCATTCGCCGGGCGCCCGCCCTTGAACCATATCCGTCGATAGAAAAGCGCCCGGATATCGCCGGTCCGGGCATTCGTCCAAAAGACGGCTTGGGGTCAGAATCCCTGAGCGATGGGACAGATGTGTCGCCAAACGTCACCGGAGATCAGGCATTAGTCGGGATTGGCGCAAGAGTCATTGCCCATCGGCCCGCTTAATTATCGACATCTCATGTCAATCCGGCCCGCCTTGGGCCATGGCCGCGCGCCGTCAATCAACACCAACACCTTCGATATAGAGGCAGCCGGGAATGGCGTGCTGGGACAATGAAGGAGCGCTTGGCTGCGATTTTCAGTGGGCATTCAAGACCGCTGGCAAAACCGCTCAGATGGTCCAGAACTCTCTGCCCATCCTGAATAACGAATCACGCCCAAACCGCCCAAAGGCGTCGGTTTGTCCAGAACAACCTTTGATCCTGTGTTCGAGAGGCGCAAGCCGAAAACCGCCGGCAGCCCCATCGGCAGCGGCTAAGAGGGACATGTTTTCGCGTCGGGTCAGGGTATATGATTAATCTAGGCCCATCCAAAAAATTCGCAAAATGGTCGCTAAAAAGAGCAAAACTATCTTGAGGGGAAACGTAGGCCTTGTGAGGGCTCGAATCGGATACATATAGCGCCCTGTCCGGAGGAATCTACCGCTTTCCTTTCTAGTAATGCCTCTATAACTCAAATTTTGAAACTATTAATCGGAAGGCAATACGACGCCAATCTTTGACCACATATTCGTGTATGTCTTGGCGGAGCCGCCTCAAGCGGATTGTTCAGAGAAAAAGGCGTTTGAGGACGATTGTGATAGAAGTCATCAGATGAGTCAGAACCATTTTGTTACTCAAAACGTCTCGAGAATCATCAAAATTGACCATGATGATGTACATCCGTTTTCCTCTTCGCTGAGGAATGTCCGAAGATCTGCTCAAGAGCGCGGGATTGACGCTGCACGAGAGTATTTCCGGCTCTGGGTCGACCGATTTGGACGGTGTTCGCTAAGCGAAGTCGCGTCCAAACGTTCAGCAAGTCTGCGCCAGTACCCGCAATGGCAATGGCCCCTTTGATTGAGGACTTCGTGAAGAATCAACGGTGTTCTTAGCATTACTCTGCCGTTACCATCGATCACGAAGGCGAAGTGCTGGAGTGCTTACGTAAAAAAAAGCGGTAAACCTAGCTTGCATTACGGTTTCTTGAAAGGAAAGCGATGAAACGCTACGGTCGACCGCGCATGATTGTCACCAGGACCAAAAACTCCGATCAATGGCGCTGCCTGGGGCGACAATCGGTACCAAGAAAGACCAGAATACGAGGCAATCTAGCCAATAACAGCGAGAGATATTCACACCAACCGTTTCAGACGGCGAGAACGCGCTATGACTCGGATATTAGGCAAACCGGCAACGCTCCACAAATTCGCCTTTCAAGGATACGCCAAAATCTGAGCCGCGCTACGCTCGCATAAATAATGCATAAAAAATCAAATACATCTTTAATAATTGCAGTTAAGCATTAGACTCGATATCTGGACAAGCATGTTCTGACCCGCCGATGCGACTAACTCAGCTGACAGATTATTTCGGTCCGCGTTCTGATGTATCTAGCGGTCATCGGGAACCGCGCTCTGTACCGTGTCTGACATTGCGGAAACGCTACAGCATTTCGCGCCATCATCTAACCAAGGTGTCAATCAGCTCTCGCGGGCATGGCCTTTTCAATCATCGACAGTCAGGAGGGCGATCCGCTGGGCATGCGCTTGTCTCGGGCGCGAGGCGATCGAACATTGGTTGATGGTTGTTCCGCCATTAATTGAGTCCCACGTCTATTACTTGTTAGAGTGCTTACCGGCGGCAAGGACGTGCGTGATCGCCGCCCCGCCTTTGATCGGTTCAAAGGTATCTTTGGCAGATGCGGCAAGAGGCGTTCTTCGCCTGTCTGGACGGGACCACGCTGGCCGACCTGACGCGAAACGAAGATCCGTGAGAGGCGCTCCTCACGGCCCGCACTTGGAGACGACTCATGACAACGGCCCCAAACAGCGGTCGCGACAGGCGCACGACATATCAGCCCGTGAACAGATCGTCGCCGAGGCGGCGGCCATGGGGAATTGACCGCGATTATATTTCGACCTCGTGGAGACCTTCTACAGTCGTGTGCAAAGCCATTGACCTGCTCGGCCCGATTTTCACGATGCGATTTCAGACTGGGACGCACATTCTTAAAACCATGAAGCGGTTCTGGGCGTCCGTCCGTTGGGAAGGCGGGCGAGTTATAGCGGCAAGCCCGTTGCCGGGCACACCGCAAGCATAATTCGACATGATTAAAGCCGCAGATTTCGTTGTGTGGCTTGGGGCTTTGTCGACAGACGCTGGACGAGACGGCGCCACCGCCAGCCGCGGCGAGATTATTTCATTTGGGTGCGAGCCGAAAACGCATCGCCAAAGCTTGCGTTCTCCGGGCATGTTCGGCACGCCAACGCCTTGGACCACCCAGATATGCGTAAACGCCAATTTGCCTTTATAGCCCTGATCTGCATCTGGATGGCGGTGTGGGCCTTGGGCGCCAAATTCTAGTAGCCGCGCCCGCGAAGTTTACCGTCACGACGCTCAGCACATCCAACTCGTCAGCGTGGTCGGGTGCAGTTCATCTTTGTCGGCTATGTGGCAGCTGTGCTGGGGCGGGCCTTGGCGGTGGCACTCATTTGGTTGTCGAAACGTACTCGGAAACAAAGGGACTGTCGGCACTATCGCACTCTTCGGTGCAGCTCTCCTACTTCTTGCTCGCATCAGCGCTTTGCCATTCACCCTCAACTGATCAGCGATCCATCCGGATGGCTTACATTAAAGCCTTTATGTCGTAAATGGAGGTTTGCAAAAGTGATCTGTCTGGCGGGCCTGGTCGGTCTCTATGCAAGGAAACTTGCAATGAATTCCGGATTCCGAGCGGACGCGAAAAGTCTATGCACAGTCCCCGATATTTAATTCAGGAACAGTCGTTGCCAGCTAAACTGACGCAAGCGCACAACACCAAAACCTTTGCGTTTATGGACGGCTAGAGTGCTGTCGGGTCACTTCGATACCGTCATCATCGGCCCTCCGAAACGGAGCGGAGCCTGTTCCGAAGGGGCGACGACGCCATTATCCTGCCCGAACAGAATGCCCACTATGTGGCCATTGAAGGCCCGCGGTCGAAGTTTCAGATCGATTTTATGAAATGATGTGAAAGGCTTAAGTTTTCGTGGGCAATAAAACACAGTGTTGTTCCGGTCGCAAAGGCGGGTTCCCGAGCGGAACGACGTTGAGAAGGCAAGGAAATCGAGAAATTATTCTTGCGGCAATAGGGCAGGTGAGTTCTTAAAGGGCAAAAAGACCGCCGAGGATTTTTAAGCTTGGGGGGACAAAAGGGCGGTCCAACGATATCGCTGAAACCCCATAACGGCGTCCCGCCCATTTCACGACGTTTTTAATATCTTCGTCTTGAGTATGTTAGCCGGTTTTCGTTCTCCAGGGGCAGATTACGTCAAATATTCGTCAAGTCTGCAAGAAATCCTGTCTGGGATATTTTCCAAGCTGTATTCGTCTTGAAAACCTTGCAAAAGGCTGTTGTTGGACGTTGTAAGGCGTCAAGCTTGTTTTTCCAATGGCAACTTTCTCATCAAGGGATCCAGCCGTCAGGTTTCTGCCAATCGATCGGTCTCTCGCTGACAGCCGCAAAAGCCTTGGATGGCGTCAATGGGGCGACGGCCAATTCGGACCCCCAAACGTTACGGACGCGCCTTCATCGAATTAAAGAATGAAACGCGTTAGGTTCCTTTAAGCCGTTTGCCTGTCCAATGCGTTTTCTGCCCAACGACCATCATCGATTGCATGATAGGGTATGACCGAACGCAATAATATCGTTGCGGGGCAAAAACGGCGTTAATCGCATCTGGACGATAAATGCTTGAGGCATGTTTCGATCGAAAACGTTCTGTCTCGTGGCCGTTAATGCGCGCGGAGTCTTCATAGATATCCAAGACCTCATCATTGGCGAGTCCCCATCGCGTGAGTGGTCACTTGTAGATTGGCTTTGTCCGGCCCCAATATGAAAATCTTTGAGGCACGGGCGTTTCGATTGTTCTGGACACCGGGATGACCAGGCTTCGTCACTATAGGGGGTCATGACAAAAAAAGCGCTGTGCGTGAAACGAGTTGATTCGTCTGATAAAGCCTTAACGCGCCCCATCGTCCAGTCGTCCCCCTTTGCCTCCGCAGGCAACGATTGCTGCGAAGCTTTTCCCAGCGCTTCGTTGCTGGTTAAAGGCCAATAGAACGTAAATTCAGTTTCGCCTTTTTCTCTCAACCTCTCGGGCCGTGTCGAAAATTGGCTCCACCCCCTGTTCTACCGAGTGAACTTGCGTTAAAAACCCTGCGGACAGGGCGTAACTGATGCCACTACGCATAACCTCATCCTGCTCCGCAGATGGACGTGTCGCGAAAAAGACCCGGCGAACCAATGACCTAGCATTGTCCTTCAGAATGCCATTGGCTTCACCATTTGCGTCCCACGTCGGATGACGCCGCCAGCGATATCTTGGAGTGTTCACGGGTTAATCCCGCCAAGGCTTTCAAGTGGCCACGCTATTGAGGCAGTACATATGTAGATCTGTACGGCGGGGAACTGCGGACCCAGGCGTGTCTGGGGTCACAAGCCATCAACCCAACTTTTTTGTCCGGCAGGTCCCCCGCCTTAATCTTTGTTCATTTCCCAACTACCCCCTTTAATATCCAAAAAAACGTCCTGGCCGCTCGCGCGCGGCTTTTACCAAAGCCCGGTCGGGGGCGGAAAAATTCCTGCCGGCGATGTGGGGCAGATAAAAGGGTCAGTGTTGGGAATTTAAAGCCCGATTAGATTTTCCGGGTGAGGAAAAATGGGTATGGGTTTTATCCCATAAAAACCCCCTTTGGGGGTTCCAATTTCTCCTCTTTCTTTTTTTTTTTT
>Ga0163217_1104490_pt1 | contig 12825 bp, 10 predicted proteins | sample SynspAceP_FD_185933 | JGI IMG/M metagenome (GOLD analysis project Ga0163217, IMG submission 185933) | Saline lake microbial communities from Ace Lake in Antarctica - Synechococcus sp. Ace-P (PacBio error correction) | ecosystem: Environmental > Aquatic > Non-marine Saline and Alkaline > Saline ... | reverse complement strand
CGTTACCAGTTTCATTAGTATTTTTATTCAAAAGTAGTGGAGCCAAAGCTGATTTTCTTCCACAGGGTTAATATTAATCAATTAACTGTATTATCTATTTATTTATATTTTGCATTTACAAATAATAAGTTGATACATTTAAATTGAATGCCGAAGTCATTTCCTTTTCAAATCCCCAAAATCTTCAAAAGGAGTTTATTTCGCTTCAGAAGATAGAGGGCGCCCACTTTTTTGATAAACTTCATCACATCCGCAGTTGCAACGTTACCGATTTTGGAGGGTTAAAGGAACAGTTTCTCAGATGGGGAATTATGTGGGTCGATGCCAGCCGGGAGATGTTCTTTTTTTGGGAGAAAATGTGGCGCATGTCTTTCGAAGTGATTCCAGAAATACTTCGAATTGGACAAGTGAATTGATTTGGGCAGGGAACACGGTATTTTTATGACTTTCAAGCCTTAGGCAAAAAGCGGTTGCTGGAGGTGGAGGAAATGAATTCCCCTGCAAAAAATTCCGAGGAAATGGACAGGGGAGTTGCTTTTCAAGTGAAAGGGGAGATTTGGGGTGAATTGAGTAAGATTTTAACTGTATTCTTCTACTTTTCAAGGATTAGAACGGTTTTCTTTTTGGGATCAAGTTTTTTTACGCTCTTGGATAAGTGCAAGCTGGAATTTGATCCCACTAAATCAAAAAGTAGTCCGAATCTCAACGATCGCGATGCGGAACGCGAATGAATCAAGTTCATGCAATTTGTTGTGAAAACCGATTTCAAGCGATCAGTTTGGATGAGGACACGCAGAAAAGGCAAATTCTCAGTAAAGAAGCATTTTGCCGATTTTTCCAAACTCCGTACTGGAAAGACTTTTACGCCAATACTTGCAGCAGCTCCGAATGCGGTAGGGCCCAAAAGTTACTTATTGAAACAGATTAGGGATTGCCAGAAATTGCTTTCAGAGTTATAGGGTATGAAAAATCTTCATACTTTCAACCGGAGCTTTAAAAAGCTTTGTTTACTAAATCTCCGAGGGGATTATTAGAGCGAGTCAGTCGCGAGCCCTAGTTTCTTTTTAGTACCATGAATTATACTATCCATCACATTTCCCACAAACAAAAAGCTCCCCAAGGTAGCGAACTGAAGTGCCTGAAATGTGGTTCCCGGGTCAGTTATAAACAGATTTTCCACTGCCGATTTTTCTGGGGGAATTCGGATTTGGATGACTTCCAGATGGAGCAGTAGGATTTGCCCAGTGCCATAAGAGGCAAAAACCTGAGCAAGTTGGATGTGCCTCCGATCCACAAGTTTCCTGATTCATCCAGTTTCGATGTTATCTACTCTGGTTCCAGTCTTGATATCTCCAATGTGTCAAATTCCCAGTTTTCATCTATCCGATAAACTTTTGACCAGAAAACCTCTTTCCGAGGCTACAAAAAGAGGTTTTTTGGTTGATTCAAATGAATTCCATTGGCAAACGATAAGATCCCAGCTTTGCATACTGCAATGTTCCATCATAGGAAGCTTACATGGAAGCTTTCCAGCGCATGTAGTTTTCTGCGAAAACTCCCCAGGTCCACTGGTATAGCCATGATCATTGGTAATAATAGAACTTTCCGCCCCACCATCACCAATCATTTGGGCTAATGAAATTAGCGATCGGTTGATGGTTTTTTGGTGTGTCAGCATTTCCCTCAAGAATAAAATGTTCAAACAGAATGCTTCCCATCCACATGATGATCGCCATTTAGGGCCATATGTCGCCCAGAGTCAAGTTGGAATAACTGAGGGCCATGCGGGAAAAAATGGAAAATCAAAGCTGATCAGTCATGAAAACTGGTTCAAAAGAAGGGCTCTCAAATCAAATTTGAAGAGGCCTTTCAAACCCGTTTTCCCTTCTCGCCTTCGCTTCGATTCCATCGACTGAAAGAATTAACAAACATCGGCACGAGCGATGGCCATTTCCTTCCACTCCCGGTAAAAGCTATGGTTTGGTAAATCGCGCCCAAAGTCATTGCTGGATTTCCACTTTTCGAAAGAACCCAGTGTAGGAAAAAAAGTATTATGCAAAAAGCCTCCAAGAAAGGGATCAATTAACAAAAAAGAGAAGGAATCGAAGAAAATTTTTCATTTGGATTGAGTTTAAGCTTTTTAAATATTTCTTAAATCCAAGGAGTTTTACAAGAACTTTAGGAGAAAACTTGTTCTAATTGCGGTTGCTATTTTTCAGTTGCGGGAAGAGCCCTTTTCCTTCAATCAGATGCTTTTTTGAGTGCGCTTTTCGTTAGGAATAATTCTGAACTTCGAGATTTCAGGGGAAATTGATTGCTCAAGCTAGGGTACATGTTGGGAAAATTAGGTTGTAGAAGTTAGTCTTTTTTACAGCGAGAATAATTATTGTTTGATATTATAAAGAATTGATTATCAATTAAGAAAATTAGTTCGGAAGGCTTTTGGATCGAGATTGTAGAGAATGCGCACTAGTTTTTGGAAAGGGGTCGCGGAAAAACTAACCAATATTGAAAAGCTAATATTTTCTTTTTGCCCTGCTACTAGCAGGATTGACTGTTCAGGGTCAACAAGTGCGCGAGCTTGATGAGATCAATTGATTGATAACTCATGGCTCAAGTTTGGATTGAATTTTGGGTGTGCCAGTAGGTGGGACTTAAGTAATTATTCTCTTTAGCTGTTGGAGTAGAAGCTGCAGCTCAATTTATGAGAACAGATAATTATGGCTTGGTATTACGACTGGATATACCAAATTACAATAAGGATAAGCCCATCGCTTGACGGTTCTGTAAGACGGATGGGAGCAATCCCTCTTGGATTGATGTTTCGTTACTATCCACAGCTTCCGGAATTTTTCGCAGGAACGAGCGTAGGATATACCTTTCTCACAGATTTCAATTCAAAAAATGCAGGTGGCCTTTACATCCGTCCACAGTTGGGATATCATTAATTTACAAATTTCAATGTCTGTGCCTTCTATAATCAAGCTATTTAGAGCTACTCCAAGTATTGATGTTCAAACGTCGGGCTTGGCGGTTACTACATTGAGATATCAATTAAAAAACTCTAAACCAGTCCCCTATGGGAAAAATCAACTAGTTAAAATTGCTAAAAGTCTATTAACGTTAGTCTTGATGTTACTAGGCAACTAGTGTCATCTACGCTCAAGATAAAAGGACTGAATATTAGATATTCAAATAGGGAAGAAGAAAACCGGTTTTGGTATCAGCAAAAACGTGGGTTATGGTAGTGGGAGCAGCAGTATTTTGCCTAGTACTGGTGCATTGCTTGAAAAATAAAATTCCCAGGAAGTAAATCAGGGATTTGAGGAGCTATGTATGCTTCAAAGAATTGATCTTATATATTAATTAACTGCCCAATTCGTAAGGATTGCGGCATTTTTTTGATCGTAGCTATCCAGTTCTAATTCTCCGAACTATTTATTTTTTCTTATAAAAAAACCCCAATCGGATGAGGATGGGGATTTTGGAATTTCTTGATAGTTTAATTTTTGGTAAGCTCCAGAAGAAATAGTTGAGTCATAACTGTGCGCTATAAATCTTCAATACAATACCGAAGGGATCTTCTCATATACCATTTTAAAAGCTTTTTCACCTGGGTAATATTTCTCTTATGGGCATCCGCTGCCTTTCCGCCATGCTTTCACGATTTTCTCTGTTAGTTCCTTCCAATTTTCATGGATTCTTGAACGCAAAAAGTGAAAAGTCCCGTATTGAAAGGGTTAAACGCAGGTTGCTCCCTTAACTCCGTTTGAAAGGAAATAACTCAATTCCAATTCCATCAGAAGTTAGATAGTGTGAGCGATGTCAAATTCCTCCCAATTCTCTCCAAAGATCGTTCAATTGCCACATCTGCACCGATTCGGTCTTTCCTTTCTTTTTCACTTGGATGGCTCCATTAATCACATTACCAAGCCCATTACTTCTTGATAGGATTTTACTGCTTTAGTTAGGTCTTGGAACATAATGCCAATATGGGAAAAGGATTTGGTAGTGGGTTTAGTCATAGGATAGGTGATTAGTGAGATAGCACTTTTACGTTTTGCCTTCTCAAAGGTTGATGAATTACGGTAGCAAAAGGTAGCCTCTGTTTTCGCGCATTTGGCGATCTTAAGATATTTTAATCAATAACATAATTGCAGTAAAATTGAACCTTTATTTTCTAAAAAATGATCTGATTTTTTTTTAAAGCTTAAGGAATGTTGAAATTAAAGCTCCTGGATTGATTTCAGGGGAAAATTCAAAAGGCTATAACCGATTCGGATCAGTATAGCTCTTAATTTAAAATTAGATGGAAAGTGGGTTGTTGTGGTTGGCCTGTATTTGCGTTTCTACTTATGCCCCTCCCGGTCTTCTTATCATTCCGTTTTCCCCATTATTTTTTCTACATTTCAAGAACTCCTGCTTTTTCAGTCAATGAAAAAACTTTCCACTTATTGCATTGGGAGATATTCCAGCCAGCAAGATCATCGACATGTTCGATTTTCCAACGGATAGCCGATCAACTTACACTGATCCCTCAATTCCGCACGGGCTCTGGTGTCATTCCTATATGGTCATCGCTGCGGGCAACTGCACCAGACTTTCTGTGCTGCCAGACTTACCGCAGTTTGATCAGTTTGGAGGGAACTGTTCAAGAATCGGAAAGGCTTCTGATTCGCCTCCTTGGTAATTCAATGCGATCATGGTCAGCAGATGTAATTACTGCGTGTGAATTAAATTTGATGCGCATCGAGTTCCAGCTTTCTAGCTGTCCAAGGAAACAGACTTTTTCGACTTCGTGGATCATCCTTACAAAACATCAGCAATCTTTTGTGCATTGCTAGCTTTGGCCGCTCCATTCTCACTTTAAGGGTTTCAGACTTCGTAGCAAACAGCCAAACAAGTTGAGGGCTGGCCAATGTTTCCCAAGAAAGTCCGCATCACTTTCATTCGCTTGAGCAAATTGGCATTTCCGAGTACCGCTCCTGCAATAACATCACTATGACCACCTATGAATTTTGTAGCAGAATACAACACGAGATCTGCGCCATGCATAGGAGCGACCAGAGTGGCCCCCATGTAAGTATTACTACGGCAAGTGAAAACAGGTGCATCTTGTTTGCCAAAAAGATCCGCGACCGCTTGTTGTAATGTTGATATCGAAGAGATCATGGTCGGTTGGATGGAGTTTTTCCAGGGTAAAAATCCAATTTCAATGGTCAGCTAGTCCAGAGGCATTACCATAGGCGATTACGTCTTCCAGAGGTGTCAGTTGCCGAACGGGCGGATTGTTTTGGATTCCGGTTTGATGGAGGATTAGTGCGCATGAAATGACTGGTACCTCGTAAGTAGGCCATGCTATTAGATGAGCAAATCTTCCCAGGCTTCAGCAGCTCGAGAAATACGTGCTAATCGCAGACATGCCCACTTTTCGAAAATCCGCGCAGTCGTCAGCATTGATTCCCAGAGGCAGAGTCGCTCTCCAGTAATTGGAGATTGGATTGTTGGGATCCGGGCTGTTAGATCAGACCGAAGATCCTCTGATCGGTTTTTTCTCTCTGAGTCCATAGGCTACTTCAAAAAATGACTTTCCTTCTTCTGCAGTTTTAAACACAAAGGTCGAAGTCAAGAAAAACATTGGACGAGGCTTGATGGCTCCTTCTTGAAGAGCTCTGGCTTTAGCCGTAGACATCATTAGACTTTCAGGATTGCATGTCTTTTTCATTGGGAAAGATGGGTTTATATTCCCCTAAAGTTCCATCAGTCCAGCCTCAAAAAACCTACTGATAGCAATTCTACAGGAAAACGAAACTGTCAAAAGCTTAATTATAGGACTGGAATTCCTGAATTAGGCTATATTTACGTGCAAATCAGGAAGAAATACGCTATGAAATAGATGAACTCGATTAAGGAAACTGCTGCAACTTTGGCAGGCTGATTCCAAGGCCAATGCAAAGAGCTTCGCTGCTGCACTCGGTTTGACAAAAACTCCTGTCTCATGACCGGGATTCGGAAAGTTGGAAGAAGCGGGATTGATCAAGAAATACGTGGCTGTTCTGAGGCAGTCCATGCTTCCTTCCTACATGGTCGTATTTTGTTCCGTATCCTTGGGAAAGTCAGAAATTGGAATCGATCGAATCAATTCAGCCGGGCAGTCTCCGATTTTTCCTGGAAGTGAAGGAGTGCTACCTTGATGGGGGTTTGCAAAGTGATTTTTTTATTAAATCATCGTGAAGGACCTGAACGACTACCACCAATTTTGTCCTCCGGCAAGGCTAGCAGCACTGCCAATATTTCCTCAGCATCCAGAGTTCCGTTCTGCTTCAACGAAGATAGAACTCCAACTGTGTGCCGATTTATTAGAAAGGATTAGCGTTTGGTTCGGTTTGAAAAAGCTTTTAAGAATTTTCGGGCTTTGCATTTTGGTGCGGGCGGGTACAAAGTTTGAATTTTTACTTGAAGTTCATTAGAAACACCAAGAGCCAAGTTGAACTTCTGCCTGTCTTGCATGCCAAAAACCCATATTATTTGTTTTCTTGTTAATTTTGTTTGTCTTTCAGTTAGCAAATTTCTTCCCCGCTAGTCAAAATAATGAGTGGAAAACACTATTCCAGTCTTCATTAAATTAGGATTTCGCAAATTGGGATTTTTTTATACTAATCTGAGTAGTCAAGCAAGTCAGCAAGGAAGGAATTTATTCCAATCTTTCTTCTTCCTAGAGCAGCAGAATTAGGCTACCAGTTGATCTACTTCCACCCAGATTAGTTGCCATTGTATCGATTGAGTTACCTTCCCCTCTTCATCCATTGGCCATCAGGTAGATCCAGCTATTATCGCAATAAGTCCCTCACGGATTTATGTTTCTCCAGGAATTATCATTCATTGCTTGATCGGGGCCTCATTGATAACGCTGAGGCGGAGCGGGTCATGCTGAAATTGGGCTCCCCACCATCGCCCTCCCATGATTCGGACTGTAATTGGCAAACCCTACCCGCAGGTCTCCGATATCCTTCAAGACTCCAACTCCGCAGTAACGTGTGGAGGCGTTTTTTATTGCCTGATCCGTAATTTCTTGTTTGTCTACCGTGGAACCGTAGTACTGTAAGTTGATCCGCTGGTCACAAAAACCATGGGAGCAGTCATGATCAGTTCTAGTACCGAAAACTTCCGCATTCCTTCTTTTTCCATTCATAGGAATGTAGAAAGACCTTACCCATAAAGTCGATTCCTTTTGTTCTTATCGGTTGGCGCCACCACAAATGCCGAACATCGGCTAGCCCCCCATTTCGGACGAAGTTGTGCCCAAATCCCCTTACTTTCTTGCAAGTATTGCCTTATCTATATCAGGGGATTGGAATCAGACACTAGTCTCAACGAAGAGCGCTCTGCTCTGGTGGCATTGTCCTGCCGTGGCTAGCGAAGTTTTGAGATCCAGCAACTCGGCGCGCTTTTATTGGCTGGACTTCTGCTGCGTCAAGATGCTCACTTCATCTTCTGTGTCGTGGTATCATGAAGGCAGGCAAGAAATATCGTGGTGCCGGAATGCGAAATACTTGGCTTCAAAGCAAGCCTGCTCTTACTTTCGGATTTATCAGCACTGCAGCTGCAACTCTGGCGTTGGCTTCACCCGTATGTCCTCCCGCAAGCGCCAACAGTCATACCCTGTTGCATGTGGGTTATTTGACCATGGTAGATCCATTGACCCAAACGATTCAGTTACGAATTTTCCCAAAATCACGATCCAAGCGACATTGCCTTCAATGCATTTTTGGCCATTTGCATCTTGCTGATCCAGCGAAATCCCTAGCGTAGGATCATTTCGGTCAGTGGCCAGACTAATCCCTTTATTTTCAGGAAAAGTCTTTTCTTCGTTCCTACCGTGTTGGGATTGGGGAACGGGCCTAGGTCCAGCCAAAGGCGTCCGGAAACAGCTTTGGGCAAGTAGGAAGACCCATAAGGACTTACAAAAGCTAAAGGCAGTCAACAGGCTCCGGATTGAATGATTTCCATACCTGTTCAACCTGTCTGTGAAAGAGTCGATCTTTCAGCTTGCAGCTTCATGGTGATGCTGACGGGTAGTCTCCATGCATCGTTGGACCGGTCCTCCAGTAGTACCCGTGCATATGTGCTTCACCATCGTCATGGCCAATAGGAATATATTGCATTGGAAGGCGAAAATTTCCTGCAAATCCAAGGTCTCAATCTGGTCATTCTGGCCACTCAAGATTCTACGATATACCTCTGACGCACATCGGATTACAAAAAATTGGCCTGTTGCTTTTAGATTGCTCAGTCTTCTTATCCTGCATCCTCTTTTGGCCCTGAAACTTTACCCACTAGTCACGCTGCGCTGCCGATATCAAAAAGGCTTCTTGAAGATGAGTTTTTTACTAGTCGTTGGTTGAGGGTCTTTTTCTACATTGGACTTGCGAGGAGCATGCTCCGCGCATTTTCCCACTTGCAGGCTAGTTCATGAGTAGTCAGACTTTCATAAGCAGGCTTCCCAGCAGCGTGAGTACGGTTTAAAAATTCGATGAGCTTCCCGTCCTTTTGCCTCCATATAATTCACTATCCCAATCAGTCGGCGGCATAGGCTGACCAACTCCCATTCGGGAGGCAGCAGTTCGGTGTAAAGTAACAATGTCATGCCTCCTTTCGAAACCCCTAATTTTTGTTTAAAGCAAATTGGCTTGCGCGTAATGGGATTGATCTGGTAAAGCCTTGACCAAATTTTCTAAAACCTTTTAGCCCACCAAACTCAGGCGTTCAGGTCTGTATAGAGGCTTTCTGATTTCCAGGCCATAAAAAGACCTGATGCTGATCCGCTGCGGACCAGCATAGGCTTGTCATTGTCAAAATAGGAGCTGGCCCAGGTTAGAATTGTGCCAACGATAAAACGATTCCAGTCCTTATTGGGTCACTTGAGTAGCTACATCTTGCTACCGTGGCAAGTGTTTGTTGTTTTTCTTCGTCATGGTGTTGCTCATTTTTCCAAACTTTTGATGAACTCCTGAGCATTGCTAGTTTTTTTTGCTGTGCAAAACAGGCGGTAAGGTTTCCGCTGCAGTTATCGGCCTTCACTGATTTTTTGCAGGCTAAATTGCAGGTTTTGGCAAGGTCATTCTGAATCCCTTCCCGCTGCGCCAATCTTGTGCTACAGCACTAATTTTTTATCAGGCAAATCCCAAATAAGGGATTGACTGCGACAAAATTTTCCATAATGGCCACAACAGGGAAGCAATTTTTTTGCAGGCAGTCGTAAGCGTGGCCACAAGACTTCCTCTTGGCTATTAGTTTCAGATTTTCAAAGATGCCCACTTTATTTTTTCGGTTAGGTTTTGATGTCTTTCATGAGATAGATTTGAAATGGGTGTTGCAGCCGTGCTAGATCGTCTCTTGTGTTTTTGTTTTAGGTCGGTGTAGATTTTCACGATTGATTTTGCTCAAGATGGCTCAATCACCTGAGGTTTGTCTTCAGACCATGCGGATACAAGAACGCACCGCTTCGATCAAAAACACCGTATTCACATACAATCCATTCCTTAAATGGATCGCCCAAGGCCCTTGGAAAAAAGGCGTTAGCCGACATCACAGGCCGCCACAATCTGTTAAAAAATACGTACTGCAAAAATTGAGGAGTAGGCCACCATTAGAATGGTTTTCTAGTATTTCCGGGACTTGCTAGAGCAGGGCACATGGCTCAGATAGCACTGGTGCTATTCCTGATTACAGCGTTAAAAAAATAAAACCGTTTACAAGCAGACGAAATTTAAAGAAAGCTCTCACAACCAGTTTTTGGACTCCCAGTACTATCCAGTGCGGAGGTAAATAGCCTTGAAATGACCCAAGGCGATAATGGCCCCGATGACTTAAAAAGGGGACTTTTTTTTACAGGATCAATTCCCCAGAGAATGGCAAAGCCTACATAAAGACCATGCCAAGAGAATTCCAAGTCCTATTCTGACAGGCGGCTACCGATCCTTTGGCGGCTGTACTTTGGATTGATCTGATCGTGTCAATCACGCTCCCAGGATGATAAGAAAGCATGCTGCCTTTATAAAAGAATGAGCAACCAAATGAAGCATGGATGCCGCGTTAAGCTCCGAATCCGCAGGTCATTAAACTAAAGCCCATATGTGCAATACTTGGAATAGGCCCAAAGCGGTCTTTCACCGAGGTTTGGAAGAAAGAAATATACTGAGGCAAATAGTGCTGTAAATCCTCCCAAAAACGATCAGCACCATTGAAGCATAAGGTACTTACTTCCATGACGTAGGCCATCCGAATAATGAGTAAAGCGTCCGGCATTTTGAGGGGAGCCCCGCATGGAGCAATGCGGACTTACCAGGCGTTGGTGTTTCCATTCTTCTATTCAGCCATCCATGTAGTGGGAATTGTGCAGACTTCAACAGTGCTGCTGCTGCCAGACAGTGCTGCGATTCTATATGCCCTCCATGTTTGACCTGTTGCAATTGCATTTTTCAATGCCGTAAAAAATATCTTCCAGATTGCCTGTCCGAATTGATTGTTTAGAGCATAGTACCACTGCCAGCAAAGGCAGGCATCCCCCAGTCGAGCAACAATAAACTTTTTGCGGAGCGTTACGATGGCTCCCGGTCTTTCTTTATAGAAAATCAATAACGATGAAGGGGAACAGACTCGTCAGTAACCCACGAAAGGAAAAGATTGCCGAGGTTACCAGAGAGCACAAAGAGCTGCACTGATGCGATTGGGGCCGCAATGAGCGAACCTATTAAAAGCACCTTGTCGATCGTCTCCGTCTAGGTAATTTGAGACTTTATAGCCGCCCACTACAATCAATCCAATTTATAGCGATCATAGAAACATGAGGATGCTTATCGAATTTCAAGTCTCAAGCTAAAGCCAAGTCCTCCAACGCCAATCAAAAGTAGTTTCCCAGCATTCCATAATTGAATACAAAAAAAAACCGCTTATTCGCGGCTTGATAATACTAACCACGTAGAGGCAACAGCCATTTCGCTTTACACGAGATGGTCGCAAGCCATACTCAAAACAAGAAAATAGGCGCGGTTGCCAAAAAAACTACCGGTGAAGTCAAAGCGAGATGGAAAGAAAGGTTTGATTCATTGCTTAGAATTTTTGGATTTAAGGGATTTGGTATAAATGACTTTAATGGAAATGTTCGAACTGGTCTTGGAAGGTTTCTGGTTCTTTTCCAGTTGATGAATCAATTCCAAGACACCTTACTTTGCTTCAATTCTTCCTGGTATAGCTCGGAGTTTTTGATCACATGCTTGAATTTGCCATAGGCGCTATTTCTTTTTGTCTGCCTGTGCAAAGGTTAGTATCTTTGATCCATATATTTGCTATTTATATTATTTATAGTATGCATAAACGATAGGTTATGAATTATACATTCATCAGCCTCCATATATTTCTTAAAGTCATTCAAACTCGAAAGTATACAAGGCATCAGAGGAGCTTTTCATGACCCAGCCAGCCGTATCATTCCAGCTAAAAAAAATTGCCAGGATCAGTTTTTGAGTTCCACTCACACAGGTGTAGGCCGCCAATGACCATCACGGATTTGGGAAAGAAATAGCGGTAATAGTGGGAGGCGTATCGTTCAGAAAATGGAGAACCTGAATTATAAAAACACAGGCTTTTCAAGGCATCATGACGGGAAGTGCGGATAGCTGCTGCTTCTACAAGGCAAGTATGGTGATCCCTTTATTTAATTCCGATTTTTTAGAAAAAAAACACGGGGAATTTAGACCTGGTGCTGGACGTGACAAAACAAAACGATGGTGGTAGAAAGTCTTAAAAAGAATGAATCGATTTTGCATTGGTTTCTGTGCTCCCCGATAAAAAAAAAAAAAAATATTTTAAAAAATAATTTAAAAAAAAAAAAATATTAACGAAATAAAAAATAAAGTTGAATATCGAGGAAGGAGGTCTTGATTGAAAACCAAACTATACTCTTGGTAAACCCAAAAATTGATCGCAGTAAGAAAATAACCTTGATTTACCGAGAGGAAGGGGATCTCTACCCAGAATCGTCTATTGGAAAAACTATTTCGCTTCTCGGGTGGAACAGCAGGCGGAAGCCAAATGGGAAACTACCTCCAATGAAGCGGTAAAAAACAGGCCGTTCATCGCGGGCTTTGGGTTACCTCTTATCATGCCCTTGATTGGTTTACAGAAATGAATTACCTCCAATCGTCAGAATGCATTATTTGGGAAGCGGAGGGCTTGCCCATCAGAGACGGAGTGGCGTTGATTTTGGCTGAAGGAAAAAAAAAAGCTAATCTTCCCGTTGGCCGGGCCAAAGCCTACCGGGACTTTGTACGAACCGGAAAAAGCAAGAAAAAAATACTAAACTGAGAGGAATTTTTGAGTTGGTATTTGAAACTATTTAAAATCTTGATCCTGAAAGATAAAATTGGAATCGCTTTCCAGGTGTTTGGGGCCCTCTTGGACAAGCAAAAGCTAAATTTCCTTAGCTTAGGTTAAGCTCAAAAAAAAACTTTTTTTTTTTCAAAAAAGGACCCCCAATCGGTAAGGTTTTTGCTCCCATTGATTCTTTTTCAAAAAAGAAATTAAACCTCGATTTAGGGGGCCTTTTATTTTGAAGGACCCTTTCTACTTGATGGTCCTTTTTTTAAAAAATTTCTTTTGCTTTCGTTTTTTTTTTCAGGGGGTTTTTTTTTTTTTTTTTTACGGGGAGGGGGAAGGGGCCCCCCCCCAAAAAACGTTTTGGCATAAAAAAGCCAATTACTTTTTTTCAAGCCAAAACTTCCGAAACTTGCTTCCGCATTGCCGATCGTTCGATCTCTCTCTTTT
>Ga0163217_1021533_pt1 | contig 12825 bp, 16 predicted proteins | sample SynspAceP_FD_185933 | JGI IMG/M metagenome (GOLD analysis project Ga0163217, IMG submission 185933) | Saline lake microbial communities from Ace Lake in Antarctica - Synechococcus sp. Ace-P (PacBio error correction) | ecosystem: Environmental > Aquatic > Non-marine Saline and Alkaline > Saline ... | reverse complement strand
CCGCTCCTACAGCAAATTCGGACCGTAAAATATTGCCGACCGAATTTCCGCATATGTCTGTGTGAACGCTGACTCGGCGAAGGGCGCTTATTCAGGTCTTCGTGGCTAGAGCATTTCGACAGCTTCAACAGTTCCACACGAAAGGGCGTTGGCTGGAGGCCAGCGCCGCAGCCGATGCTGAGGTATTGACTTCGAGACCCCCTACGGTCTGTATTTGTACTTTGCCACCAGATGAGTATCCCGAAGCCGTGACTGGGTCATCTTCATTACCTTCTTGAGCGTAAATCTTTCGATTGGCCACCGCTTAGCGATGATTGGGAGTTCCTGTTTCACTCTGATCTCGACCAATAGTAATTCGCCGGTTGTATCGGCACGTGGTCGGCTATACGCGGGTGTCGAGGTGCTTAGCCCAACGATCAAATACACTTTACCGAAGATCCGCGGCCGCACAGTGAATCGGCTTTGCGGGTGGACAGCGTTCTCGCGCGCGGGTTTTGAGGATTTGTTTTATGACGAAAGCCATACTGTCGTCATGGGCACGGCCTATGTGGTGGTGCTTCGACGGATTGGGGCCGTTCGGCCACTTACGTGCGAAACCGATTGTGGGTGCGGCATCCCCCGATGAATGTAGGCCGCTGGAACTTGATCGAATCAGCATTGGGTTTCGCAGGCTTTGCAGCCCGCGGGAGGTTTCAGAGCGGGGATATACGTTCCGCCCAACTGAGGAATCGTCTATGATATGGGCGAATGTGGTATGATTTCCGGCGGTTGAGGCGTGGTTATTGATGTGCGGAATGTGCTGGACGGATTCGTTGTGTCGCGCAAGCTTCGTGTTTACCTGTCGCGTGAAATATTGGGAGGACATTCGGGTCCGCGAAGCTCCGTCATCTTGAGCTGAATGTGAATGGCGACGAGACGTTTGTTCTTTTGCTGTATGAGCGGCCTGTGCGTTCTGGCAGAACACGGAGTTTGGAAGCAGTCAAGGCCTCATTGAGGCGGACTGCCTTTGCTGCGCCGCTTGTCGTACAAGTTCTGCTGCGAGACGGATATTGACGATGAGGTATGTTGTGTGTTTTTTGATGCCCATGCAATGAGGTGCGCAGAACACCCCGACGCCGCACCCCGTCGCAGCTTTGGCTTTGTTGGAGATGGCGGGCTGGATCGCGGGCGATGACGTTTGTAGTTAATGCGGTGGAGACTCTTGAACGGTATCTGCGTACCCTCGCGTCGTTGATACCTGCGATTGCATTGTGCGCTTTTTGGAACGCGTTTGATACGCCCAGTATTATCGAGACCGCGTCTCGCCCTCCCGCTGCCCTTTGGGATACTTGTCAACACCGCTACCAAGGTACGAGGTCCGGGGCGGGTTGTCCCAGTGGTTTGATAGCTCGACGCTGGGATGGAGCGGAATTTTGGGTGATGGTCTTGCCCCAGAGCCCCCGGCGTCGGGATGGTGTGTGAGTTATTGCCCTAATCCGGATTGAAACGCGTTGCGGAGGTCACCCCCGGTTGCGGCCCAAGCCCGCTCGAAGGTGTTGCGCGGCGAGAGAGTTGGATTTCCCCCGCCAATGTTCAAGGATGTGCATACGGTGGCGTATTGGGACAGTATGTTCCCCCGACGTGTTGCGCTTTGCTTTGGATCCCTGATTTCTTGTTTGACCCGGGGCGGCAGCTTTTTGACGAGCAGGGGCGCTCTTGATCCGATTTTATATCGTCCCGACGGTGCTTTGATTTACCGGACCCTGTCGGGATCATGGTTGTGATTCTTCGCGTGACGCCAAGTTCGTTGGCTGGTTCCATTCTCGAGCAGATTTCGCCGTGGAAGGCTTTGGTGCAGATGTGTTTCGAGGGCTTCTGGGCTCCCCTGTGGCCAATGAGCTTGTCGGAAGCCCGGACGGGTTCGGGTTGCGCGGAAAAGCGGCGTATGTCGGATCCGGGTGCTTCGTCTGGTTCATGGAGCATGTGAGCGCGAGTTGGCACTTTGATAAGCCTCTCCGCTCTATCTGAGCGCGTTTCGGCATCATGATGTGGAACTAATGCCTCCGTTTCCCGGCCGAGAGTTATTTCTGTCATTGGGTGATGAGTTGGTGGCGAGAGTTGCCTGTGTCCGATATGCTGGGTTGGTCGACCCTTGATGCTATCTGGTGTCATCCGCTTTTGGCTATCGAAGGCCGTGAAGGATGAGTAATTCCGAAGTTGGACAGCGGGGCTGTTTGTTCGCTAGCCATACGAGGTTCTTGTTTGCCGTATTGCTCCCGTTCTGGTGATTTCGCGGGCCCGGTTGTTAGGTCAGATTTTCCGCTCGGGGTTGGATATTGGCAAATTTTGAAGACTTGAGCCTGATTTTTTGCCAATGTTGCTGGAACTATTCTGGCATTCGCCCTGCTGCTGTTGCGGTCCTTCGGACCTTTCGGGTTTGCCTACGCTGCTTGCTGACCAAGATACAGTTTCTACGACCCCGAGTTAAGAAGCAATAGTGATACCCGGCGCGACAGGGGTTGTCGGAGCGCTGGTGTTTATGGACATGTTTTCTCCGTCAACGCATGTCTGATCGGATCGCTGGGCGTTCCGGCGGTGTTTGTCGGTTTCTTGGCGGGTCGTGAATCGAGACCGATCTCTTAGCCTGAAGGGGTTAGGGCGATTGGGTTCGAGGCCGGCCGGTCCCAGTCGGACTATACGGTTGATCTGCACCTTGTTCTCTGTGTTTTGCTTGATCGGCTGACGATGTGGCTGATTCTCGACTTGTTATGTCTGGATTTATCCGCGCCCAATCGACTTTTGAATCGTTGGTGATACCCTGAGATTGGTGTGGCGGAACACTTGCGTGGCGGGCCCATGGGTGGATATACATGTCGCCGACTTGACCCGCCCGCGCGTTGGCAATACTTTTTGCGCAACCGCGGGGCTATGGTCGCTGGATATTCTCTCTGTTTTGGCCTGAGTTATGGCCGGATTCATCCCAACGACAACGATCATCGTAGCTTTAGGCCGAGTGGATGTATTCTCCGATCACCAGTTTATCTGAGATGCTTTGCCGGCATTTTTCTTTCGGAAGCCCCCGGTTCACCGCCGATTGTGGAGTTGCAATGGCCGATGTTGTCGGGCGTGCTGAGGATTTGATGGTATGAACCGAAGATATTTGTATTCTGGCAAGTCAGAAACGGCCTGTTTGCGTCAAGAGGTTGGACGCAGGGCTGGTATCTGGCCCGTGATGCGTTTTTCTCAAACCGGTTTATACGACACGACGGGCCCGATCGAGCTGCGCTACGATGGACCATGGCTGGGACCCCGATGACCCCGCGCGGTCCCAGTGCTGGGCGGGATCTACGGGTTTCGGCTAGTTACGGTTCGTGGCTGGTAGGTAGTTTTGCTGACAGCTTGATTCGGATCACCAGCGTGGCTTCAGGGCTATTTTCGGCGTTGGTTGTCGATCTGGTGTTTCAACGGGATAAATCGAGTTGTGGTAGGGGACACGAGCCTTGATTATATCATCATCCCTCTGTGGGCTCTTCGATTTTTCGATGAATTTTTGTTATTTTTGGTTTTCTGATGTGCTTTTGGGGGGGGGGGTGGTTGTAGGACAGCATGGTGGCGTGTTTGCGGGCGAGTTCCTGCGTGGCGCGCAATTTGAGTTGTTCGCGCCCGCCGGCGCTGTGGGTGTCGAAGCGACGATCATGTACGCCATGTTTGTTGCCGAACGCCCCCCGAGGTGGCGACCCCTCGGTAAACCATGTTGCATTTTATTATCGCGGGCGATTTGGAAGCTCGGTCGCTGGACTTTCTGTGTTTGGATGCGTCTCGTGCCCTCGCTGGCAGGTAACTTGCAGGGCAAGCCAGAATGCCAGCGCCGTGTGTGAGGGCTTTCACGCGTTCTTACATTCCCCTATTTGCTACTTATTGTGTTGTCTTGAAGGCATCGCGACGCGTTCCCGATTCTAGAAAGTTAGTTTAATGACGCGCTGTTGAGGTGAGGGGTGAATGTGCCTGGTTACCTTCAAGGTCGGGCCGGTACTATGCGAGTGCGCCGATGTCAAGTTCTGAGGGTCGGCAGTAACGGCGAGCAGGTTGCGCTGGCGGCGAGAGCGGGTTCGGCAAGTCTGTCATGGCGCTGAGCACGGTTGGTATTTGTTTGCCGTTGGAGCGCAGGAGGTTCGGAGGCAGCTACCTTCGCGGGGGTGAGTTGTCGGCGTGGACGAGACGGCGCTGCGCAGGTTGCGCCGGTAACCGATATAGCTTATCTTTTCAAGAACCCCTCCGGATGACTCCCAGCTTGACCGCTGACACCACGAGGAAAACAGTTTGGGTTTGGAACGTGAGTGTTTCAGCTGACCGGCTTGCAGCGCGCGTGACGGATATCTGGTGTGAAGTGTCCCGGATTCGGTAGCTAAAGCGTTCTGAGCGCCTTCCGCACCCAGTGTGGAGCAACGCAACGCGTGTGATGCGATGGCGTGGCAACGGGTCCGTGATGCTTGGTCCGGACGATCGTAACAACGCGTGGATGTGCGATTCAAAGTCAGATCCTCGATTGCTGGCCCCCCCGACTTGAATACCCGCGAGGGTATTGAGCTTGGCTGTTTGATCACCATTGCCTTTGATTGTGCGTAAAATTTGCCCGACCGGGTCTGCGGTTGATGCAAGGCTCGTGCGAGATTCGTCGAGAGGGCCCACGGTCGAGATTTCGCCCAACCCTCGATCCTACCACAGAATGCTGCCTGCCGTCGTGTCGCGTGGATCGGGTGCCGAGTGAATCGGTGGAAATCGGTCGAGATTGATCCTGCGCATCTGTTTATTCCCGGGGATTGTTTTGTTTTTTCTGCAAAAACCCCCGTGGGGGGGGGGGTGGGGGGCAGGTGGGGGGTGGGGGTTTGCTGCGCCGCACGGTTTGGCATGTGAAGCGGTCTCCCAATGCGCACGCTGTCGGTCGCGCGGCCGAGGGACGTGGGTTGTGCGTGGTGCGATGAGGGGTCTTGGGGAAGACCACGCTGGCGATGGCACCCCCCCGGTGAGCGGTTCTTTGTAATCCCAGGCCGATTGTACGTTTCAGTGGCTAAGAATCTCAGTTGTCGTCCAAGGCACTCGCCCGATCCGCGTTGACAGTGCCCGATCGGTTTGTCAAGACCCGTTTGCAGCCTGAGCACGCGTTTGTTTATGGACCGTGGCTCCGATCATTGCGAGGTTGACGATCACGAGGTCGATCCGCGTCCCGTGGCGCGGCGATTATGGTGGCTGGAGATGTTGTACGGAAAGTAGGCTTCGATCCGGGCGATAGATGGACCGCTATCGCAGAGTTTCGGCGGCCAACGTAGCGGAGGCGCCGATTGCCGCCAGTGCGGATGTATCTGCGCCCCAATAACTGGTTGGTTTGGCGTAGACGACGAGCGCGCTGGATATGCGTGTGAGTTGGCAGATCGTTTGATTTGATGCTACGAATTGCAAGTCGCAAAATCGGTGCGGGTATCTGTTTATTAGCATGATCTGAAGTCGGTGCGGGCACTGACCCAATGTTCATTGGTGATGAAGCAGGGTTGTGGTGAAATGGGCGACGTGAGGCCCCTCGGTGTTTGACAGCGCCGCAGACGAATACAGCGGAGCTAATGCGGCTGCGATTCGATTGAAGGCCCGTATGGCGTTGTGGGAAAGCGCCTTAGATCCCCCGTGCTTGAGTGGCTTTTCCCTCTGCATCTGTAGGTATCGAAGATAGCGGATAATTTCCGGTTCGGACGTGCCTTCTGACCGAATCATTTCCATTGCATCGGGTGATACGCATATTGGGACGCTCGGCGGTTTATTGACCGATACATGGTCCGCTTGGCTGGCCGTGGCTTTGGTTGGGCTGCAAACTCCTCATGATGCTTGGTGGAATTTGATTTGAGATATTTGCACATCAAGGCTTCCGATTCAGCCGCCGGGCTGCATGAGGTCTTCGCCTTGTGAAGGCCTTAATTGGTGCCAGTTTTTTTTGGCCGTGGAAAATTCGCCTGCGTTGGTTGCTTTTTTGTGTTTGTGGCCCGCTCGTTGAGTGGCGTTTGGGCCCCAAAGTCGGCCGGGAAAGGCGAGATGCGATGCCGAGGACGTCAGCAGGGTTGCTTTGTCGTCCACGGAAGCTTGGATTTGCGCCGCAGAGATGTCGGTGCGCTGGCCGATTTCCAGACCCGTCGCTGGTCTTGCGGAAAGGTCGATTCCGATCTCGCTATAAGCGCGTCCACAAGATAGGCCGGCGCGCCCCAGTCTCAAACGAATTGGGCGTTCTTCGGCACGGCTCAGCCCCCCGGTTCAGCGGGGATCATGTTGCGCCGCGCCATCAGGCATTTCATGTGAGCATACCATAAAAGCGCGACCCTAGTCCCCTTGGTGAACGATACAGGCTTTTGCACGGAAATTCGGGTCATCTTGGGCGGAGGTTTGGTGCCGGCAGGCCTCGTATGATGTCTGCATTCGGTGTGAATAGCCGCGTCGCGAAGGCTCACGGCTTGGCCCGGTGATCTCGAAGTCTGGCTGCGGGCCGTTGACTTCCTGGGATTTCGGGGTCAAAAATGTCCCTGAAACTCCGATGGTATGGCGATTTTCTCCTCGTGTCGGCAGCGTATAAGTGGTGGCTTCGTCAATTCGTTGGGTCCATCTCGACGGAGATCCAATTCGTTCGTTGAGCTCGCCAACTGCCACCCGCCATTGCCAGTCGTGCATATATGGGTCGGCCAGTGTCGGTCGCGGCCGCCACCAATGTGGTAGCGTTGCGATTTTACACCTTGCGCAGAGCGTCCGCAGCATTGCATAACTTCGTAAGCAACGTGTCCAAGGTTAGGCGCGCCGTGGTGCTATTGTGTTCGTGCCTTGTGTTGCGGAGGCGCGAACCAACAGAGGCTGCGGCAGAATGCAATTTGCAGAGAATTTTTTTGAAACCTTTTTTCGTGTCTGGTGTCGTTTGGCCCAACCAGTCTGAGGTAAGCCGCTCGACCCGATATCGGTTTTGAAATGCGTAGCTAGTCGGAGAACTGTCTATACGTGTGGACGCGCGGTTTCTTCAACCAACCCAAACGGTGAAAAGCTGTGTTTTAATTTTCATGTTTGTCTCGCAATGCCTCCAGGATATGGGGATTTCTTTGACCCGATCAGTGGACCTGAATGACCTACCTGAAATTTTGCTTCCTCTTGAGAAAAACAGATGCTCGGATTCGATATGCGTGCGCGTGTGGTCGGTGTGAGACGTTATGAACTGTCGGTTTATGTAATATATATATCGGGCACTATAAGCTGCAGACGTTGTCTGGTCAGGCGTGATATTGAGTTTGTGATTCGGTGTTGCAGAATTGCAACGCTGAATGCCAGAATGAAGGACTGGGCCAGTCAGATGGTCGGTCTCTTTTGCGTCTGTATTTTTTTGGTTCGCCGGGACGACTTATTGCCCCGTATTGAGTGTCATTGCGGACCTCATGACCTAACGCTTTGTTGTTTCAGAAGGAAAGTTTGAGGTTTGAGTGACTTCTCAACCCGCATGTCGCGCAGCGCTTGCTGGCAGAATGACGCTGGGAGTGGACGCCGCCCGCGAATGGATGGTGTTCTGGGGCGCTAAACGCCCGCGAAAAGATCGCTAGCCTTGATGCGATGATTGACGCGCGACGCCAGGCGTTGAGCCTACCGCGTGCTCCTCTTCACGGTTCGAGTTTGCCAGACCCGTGAAGCGAGTTGTGTCGACTATTGGGCTGACTGAGACGGTCAGTCGGCCAGGTGCTGGCCTGAAGGGCGTGGTGTTATTTGTGGTGGGCTAAAGCACCGTGACCGTTTTCCTATTTTTGCAAGCCCTTATGACGAGACGGTGATTGACTCAGCGACGGTGGGTTCTTGGTCTAGCGTGGCGGAGCGCCCTGATTTTGGGAACGGGATTTCCCAACAAGTGCGTTGCGGATAGTGTCGAGCCCTCTGTTCCTGAGACATTTGGCGTATTTCCTATGCCCCGACGCGTTTGACCCGTTTTCTTTGCTGTCGGGGCGCTTCGCTTTGAGAGATGCCAGGAAATATCCGCCTCAACCCAGTTAGAAAGCTCATCTTCCGACCACCGCAGTTCTTTTGAATGGATCAAGGGTCCCAACTCGCTGGACATCTACGCGTTGAATGAACGAGTGTGTTCCGGAGCGGGTCTTGCCTATCGGTAAGGGACGAAAAATGTTACTATTATTAAGATGATCCTCTTAGGGGTCTGTTATTTATGGGGGCAGTCCATTGCTTTGCGGAATTTTGCACGCGTATCTGCGTATCGGTCTCCATTCGATCATAATGATTTATATTTCTAGTGGCTGGTGCCTGTTTTCTGGACGTCGCAAAGGGGCGAGCCGAAAAGGCCGCGGAATGGGGACGAAACATTGGATTGGATGTCATCCGTGCGGGGTATAGCTCGCATCATTCTGGGGTTGACCGGATTTTGTCGGAATCGTATATTCGCGTTCCAGTGTTGGCGTTTTCCGGTGGCTCAAATTATTTGAATATGGGCGTGCAAGGCGTATATGAACTTCGAACACTGCTCGGCCACTGTCACAGTCAGCAAGTATTTTGAGTTGGGCAATTGCCTTGATCTGACGTCTTTCTTATCGTGCAGCGGATCTCGGCGTGCGTTTTGGCTGGCACAATCTCTCGTGGTTTCGTTGTTCTTGTGGCTATACAACCTGTTTCATCGTACTGCTCGGCAATCTTCCTATCTACTGGGCGAAACCAGTCGAAAGAATACGCCTGAGCTGAGTGGTATGTTACCTGTGGTAACGGTCGTTTGGTTGCGCCTATCTGCTGGTCTTTTTGGGCGACGATCTATGAACCGCAAAGAAAGCACATCTATGTTGGCAACTGGTTTTTTTTGGGCATTGTCATCCGGTGGCGATGCTGCATGATCGTAACACCGTCGTGCTGTGTCGTCTTTGGCTCTGCGCTCTGTCTCGTCTTTGGGTGTGCAGGACTCTGAATGTTGCAGTGGTTCTGGTACGGCCATACGCCGTGGGCTTCTTCTGGACCGCAGGCTTTCTTGGCATTGTTGTACTACTTTGTGCCAAGCAGGCGAACGTCCGGTGTTTCATGCTACAAGCTGTCGATATCCACTTCTGTGCGCTGATTTCTGTATATTGGCGGGTCCGCTCCACTTTGCACATACACCGCTGTTGCCGGTACTGGCTTCACCCTGCGGCATGTGTTTCGATCGTTAGTTGAGCTTCTGGGCGTATGAATCATACGCGCGGTCTCTGACGCTGTTGGCGCATGGGGACAGCTTTGCACGATCGGTGATCGCATTTGAATGGTGGTCTACTATACGGCTTCTACGCATGTCACGTTCGAGGCCCCATGATGATCGATCGCGCCTGAAACTCGTCTTGTCGGCACTTACTGGACTGCCTGTTCACGTCATCTGCCGCTTACTTGGGCTGGAACGGATGAATTTACCTTTCGCGCGCTCTAACTTCCTTTGGCGAATGAGGAAATCAAGGAGGTTTGTATCTGCGCGGTCTCGGATGGTGTATTTGGCAACTTTGGCTCGCGACAATCGGATCGTTCATTTACGACCTCATGTGGGTGTTTTTCTTTTGTACTTCTTATGGTAGGCCTTTAGATTTGTTGGCGTGAAGTGTGGGTTGAATGCCAAACGGCTTCCTCGTCGAACTCTCTGTGTTTCGCCGGACCTTTTGTGCAGCAAATTCCCGATGTATGTCGTTGCGTTAAGCTTGGCGTGGTGTTCTTTCTGACGGGTGCGTCATCATAGTGTGGTTTCAGACCTCTGGCTTACCAGCCGTCGAGGCACGGCGAAAGCCGCCGCTCCGTGGGCCCAGCTGCTGCTGAATAGGTTAGGACTAGACAATGCAAATCTTGTAAGCATAACCTAGAAAAGAACGTCACCGTTCTGCTGGTGTTCAGTTCTTATGGTGTGTCTTCCATCGGTTTCTGCATCGTTGCAGATCGCACGCTTTGTCTCTACCTCAGAACCACATCGAGTGAATGTCTATGAGGGCATGCGCCCTTTACTCCCGCTGGAGTTGACGGCGTCGAAATCTACATCAGGGAGGGGCTATGGTTGCTGACTCTTCAGAATGATCGCCCGATGCGAGTACAGTGTGAACGACTACGTCACTACTCGCTGTCAGCGGAGCGAAGTTATGACAATTCCGTTTCCAGTGGGCTCCAAACTGACCGGCCTGATCTGGCGCGTTGTTGTTGGGTACGGTATTCGGAACGCAAGTGCATTGTGAACACCTCGTTGTATCGCAATCCGTGGTGCGAGAGTTGTGATTGCCGAAATTATGGCTTCCTGCTCAACAACGTCACGACGGCAAGCTATGTCGATGAGTGTTGGCGACCCACTTGATGGTCGGTTGCCCTACGACACACGTGCTGGCTTCGGCCAAGTAGCGACTTCGCGTTGCAAGCGGACCCTGGATGGGGATTGGCACGACATGGTCGGCGTTATCCCAAAAGCAGTGACGTAACTTCGATGGTCGGCCTGAGTTGACCGAGATGGATCGCGCTGACCGACTATCTGCAAATGCTGGGCAAACGCTTGGGATTGATGGTCGGGGACTTTCGACCTCACGTGACGCTCAAGCGCTAGGGAACGGATATGCGAAACCTATTCGATCCTGCGCCAGTTCGCAGACAGCTGGGGGCTTTTTTCATGTATCGCTCTCTTGTCTCCGTCATCCTTTCTGAGCCTTTCGTCCGGAGAAAGGCAGGCGCAGAATGACAGTGCCTAATTTATCTTCCGAAATTGAAAGCAGAGCCGTCCTGAGACCCGCGCCACACAACAAGGAGGCAGCGCAATGATAAGAAACCTGAATCAAGAAACCAAATGAGGTTACTCCGGATACAACTGGCACTCGTGGGACGGTTATCTAAGAGTTTTAACAATCGCTGGACCTCGCGAGCTGAGTGGCTTGACCTTTACGTCAACGATTTTCTGGGGCCATCGGTACTCCGTGCCTACCGGTCATTGCCGCTGATGCTAGAAGGAAGCAACACCGGTGTCTGTTGGGCTACTCGGACCGCGCAGATTCAATGAGACATCGATCGTTGAGGCAAGCTCGGAAATGCTATATCACAAATGCGCCTTGCTCGGCTGAGTTATCGACCATGCCGATGATCCAGCGCTGCAAAGCTGTACGCCACAATGCGTTGGCTGCTGTGTTCGTTATGGGGCGCAGTGTCCACGTCGGGGTGCGGGCTTGGGGCAGGGTGTATATCTAAATCTTGCTGGATGTAATGAACTTGGTTTGGGTGGAACGACCGTTCGAAGAGGTCCACTACACCATTAGCCACGGCATTCGAACGATTTGGATTTCGACCGCCATGGTCGGGCAAAATGCCCGCCTTATGGTGTAGATATTCACGAAGACGAATCGGTGCAGTGGTTCAAGCATTGAGGCAAATCTCGGGACCAAGTATCATGGATGCAGCATGTCAGAGACCGGGCAGTTGTTTTTTTTTGGACAATTTGTGCGGCATGCACCGAGCTGGGTATGGGGACAGTTTTCAAGGTGCGGCCGTCGACCTGACAGATGCATTTGCTCTACTGGTGGCTCGATGAGGCGACTTGTCGAGGACTCGGTGACCAAATGCGCGCTTTGGCGTGATATGCCTCACGTGGACGTAGCGTTCTCGAGTGCGGTGAAGTTGCCGTAGCAGCGCCTATGTCACCAGTTGGGCGGCCTAGTAACTTGCCCCTCCTTGGACCGACACCGATGGCGTAGCTATTTGTCGGCTCGGTTTCGGCAACCGATGCTCCCCGATCTGTTGCCGTTTTCCTTGCGGTCTGTTGCCCGCTTTCAAAGCGTTGTGCCACGTGTGCCGCAGAGGACGTTTGGCTCAGGCCTTCACCTCAAATAATACTTGTATTGAATCATACACAGATTGACTCAGTGTCAAGCACTCGGGTCATGTTGAACCTACAACAAAACAAGTGATAGATCGTTTCATTACGTCAGAAGACAGACACCGCCCGCTGTCAAGCCTGATCCAAGCCCGCAAAGCCTTTTCCCGCAACTGCTATCCGAGTTTCCAAGCGCGTCACGCAGTCGCACTTCAAGTGGTGGTAGCATGTGCATTGACAATTGGGGTCTTGACTACCTGACCCATGGCTTCGGTGGACCGTAAGGCCCAATCCTGCCGGACCAAGCTGTTCTGGGTGGATTTCTGGCCAAACCGGCCGCTTGGCTTCTTCATTAATGATCTAGATTTGGCGACGAGTTCTTACTTCGTCGCGGCCTTCTGGATCAGGGCTGGGGCTTGGCGTTTCTATTCCACTCTCGGGCGCTGTGGCGTGGTGTGTGCGGCTTGTATACCTGTCCGCAAACGGTTGGACCTATCTGTTTATATTGTGAGCGCTGGGTAGGGCTCGACGTGCAACAATAGTTCTGGCGCATTCAGCGCGCGCTCATGGTCGCCAAGAAAGTGCGTGTTGCGCATGGACGAAATGACCAGCTGGACCTTTACGCCATCGCCACGGGCTGCGGCGCTTGGTTGTCTATTTTCACCGGACGCCCGACGCTATTGTGGATTGTTTTGCGACCTTTCTCGGCCATTCGTTGCCTTACACGAAAATCTTTTTGTTCTTGACCGCGACAAACATGCTATTTGGCCGGTTTTTCGCGCGCGAGCAGGTTTGCATTTCTATTGATGTGCCCCTGTGTGCCCGCATTGAAGGCCCGCTCATGATGGACCGGAAGGACCCACATCACCGATTCGGCTTATTTCGGACTAGTCGCTTCTGCCAGCAGCTGAGCTGACATGTCCAGCATTAATGTAATCGGCAGGAGAACTGCGATGACATCAGCTCGATTTCTCTAATTTATACGACCGGCT
>Ga0163217_1010118_pt1 | contig 12826 bp, 15 predicted proteins | sample SynspAceP_FD_185933 | JGI IMG/M metagenome (GOLD analysis project Ga0163217, IMG submission 185933) | Saline lake microbial communities from Ace Lake in Antarctica - Synechococcus sp. Ace-P (PacBio error correction) | ecosystem: Environmental > Aquatic > Non-marine Saline and Alkaline > Saline ... | reverse complement strand
GGAGAGTCACGGAGCGTTTTTGATGATGGCTTCTTGCGGATCTGGGGAGCACCCCACCCCCACTTGAGCATCCGCGCCAGGGCTGCGTTGAAGCTGCCTCCGACTACTCAAAAACGCCGATTCCAGGCCGATGCTGCGGCCTCCCGACCTGGTGGATGTCGGTGAGTCGGCAGGTGACGGCCCTCAAAGTTCGGGCAACGAGCTGGCGTTCGCTTCCGCCGCGGCACCTATCCTGCTGCGGGGCGATCAGCTTCAGGCGTCCGCCGAGACCGAAGAGCTCCAGCGGATGAGGCGGACCAGACCCGCTCGGCGGCTGAGAGGGCCCCGAAGTTGGACCACAGAGACTGAGGCGCGGCCAGCCAGCAGGCTGCGGGCGCAGGTTCCAGAGATCGCCTGGGCGTCAAGCTTCTCGGCGCGGCGACTGGCCTCATTCCGGTAGGGTCCACTCCAGACCGTGACCCGCACCAAGAACTTTGGCGATCGGCAATCTGACCCGCAGGTCTGACGGCCCGCGGGCGACCAGACCCGGTATTTGCAGAGCCAGCTGCCAATTCGTGTCGCTCAAGCGGTTGATCCAGCCAGCCGTTGCCATTCCTGCAGGCAACTGACTTGGTGGCTTCAGCGGCTCGCTCCGCCGAAGCTGGAAGAGATGGGAAGACAAAGGGGGCCCCCGCCGCGGTCGCGCCGGCAAGGTGAACTCCGACGTCGTAGGCCAGCCCTTGCCTCTTCGCGCAGGGGAACACGAACAGGCGACTCGACATGCCGATGGCCCAGATGGCACTGGAGCAAGCGCAGGGCCAGTGAGCGGGATCGGCCGCGAGCGGAACCGTGGACGGCTCCCCAGGCATCAAAGCACCAACTGTTCGCGTGTCCTGGGCCTCACGGCCGAGGGAGGCGGACGCTGCGCCCGGCAGGCCGGTTGCCCATCGCCGAGCAGTGGTGGGCCAGCCATCTCCGCTGGCTCGAGAAGGGGCCCGAAGGCTGGGTTGGCGGCTTGACCGGCGGATCACCAGCACCGCCTCCCTGGCGGCCGAGTTGGTCGGCCGGCCTCCAGCAAACTGGGGTCGCCCCAGGGCGGCCAATTCCTGTCCCACCCGACGGGGGGTCATGGCCATAGGACCGTCGCCATAGAGCTGTGGCGCAGCAGATCATGGCCTGCTGGAAGTCTCCGCTGGGCGATTGAGGCCTGGAGTGTTGAGCTGGCGCTCCAGGCTGATCTGGTCGTTTGGCCAGCCAGGGGTTGCGCACCCATCGTCTGCAGCGGGGCAGCAGGGCCGGGCTTCGGCACTGGCGCACTTGCAGGCTGATCAGCAGCGCCGTCTTCCGAACGCCTTCGCAGCGCAGCTCATCGCCCAAGACCTTGCAACCAGATCGGGCCAGGGGCCTCACCACTGAGGTCACGCAGGCCCCGGCTGAGCAGTCCGGCCAGCAACTGGGCGCGCCCCGTTGTCCGGCGGGGTCTCCAGAAGCTGCCGCCCCGGATCAGGAGCCTTGACGGACACGATCGCCGGGCCCGGGCCTTTGAATCACCCAGGACCGGGCAGCCGCCTTTCAGCGCTTTGAAGCTCTCCGGCTCCGGCCAAGGCGGGCGGGGTGGGGGCAGGCTCATTGCCGGCAGACAAAGCAGCGGGCAGTTCCAGTCGGGATTCGTCGCGGCACATCTGCTCCTTGAAGCCGCTCCACGCTCCAGCCGGCGAGTTAGCTCAAGTGGGATGGTTCAAGCGGAGTGCAGCCGCCCCCAGAGGCCCATGGTGGCCGGTCAGGCAGCCACCGAGGAGGGCCCGATTTCCAGGCCGAAGCGATACCGTTGGAAAAACAGGCGCCCGCGCGCGCTCCAAGTTCCTGCTCGGTTGGGGAGCTGATCGGCGAGCTCACGCAGCACCTTGGCGATTCTCGGCTTCAAACCTGCGCGGGCCTGCTTCCGCCTCAAAGACGGCTTCGAGCATGGCCAGGCTGCCGGCCTCCAAGCACGTGAGATCCAGGTCGATGCTCTCGACGATCCTGAGGTCTTCCCGCAAGCCGTGTGCCACCAGCCGACTGCGCTGCCTCGCCAGCAGGGTGCGTGAGCAGGTCGGCGCCGGGCAAATGGCGTCGAGATCGGCTGCAGCCGGAAACTTCCCAGACCATTCAACAGGCGGGCAGCCTCAAAGCCGTGTAGACGCAGGGTTCGTTGGCGGCCGCTTTGCAGGGTTTGCAGGCTTGGAAAGGGTTGCCACCGCCCGGATCCCTTCGATCAGGAATCGTTGGCGGCGGGCAGAGTGACCAAGCACTGGCGGCCAAGCATGGCGTCCAGGCCTCCAAGCGCCCCGACCGCACCGGCCAGCGCCAGGCTGCAGTTCTCGGGCCCCGGTAGGCGCCGCCGATGGAACATGGGGCCATCCGGTTGCGGGTCATGTCGAGCAGGGCCTTGGCGGTCGCGAGGATCGCGACGGCCATAGGGATGGCCGGGACAGGCCAGGGCCAGCAGCGCTGAAACGCCACCTCTTCAGGCTTGGTCTTCGCTCTGGGCCAATTCCTCCAGCCACCACCTGCTTTCTCCATGCCGAAGTCGTCGGCGATGGAGGCGGGGTTCAAAGCACCCAGATCCAGCAGCAGGCGAGGGCTTGTGGGCCGCTTTCCGTGAATCAGGGCCACGAGTGATAGGCACATCGTCGAAGGCCGGTTGGCGGCGTTGCTGCTTGCCACCGAGGGCCTCGATGCGCCGATACGAATTCACCGGCGGCGGAGCTTGGACCGCTTCCTTGAACACCATGTGCTCAAGGAAGTGGGCGAATCCCCGACTCCTCAGCTGTTTCGGTGCGCCCTGCCGCACACCAGAAACCAGGCCAGACCACCGGCGCCTGCCTCCTGCGGGTCGGACGCTCACCACACGCACCCCGTTGGCAAGTTTGGAGCTGTTTGGGGCGCCGGGAAAGATCCGGGGCGAATTCGGCGGAAGCGGCAAGTGGGGAAACTGTGCAGGCAGAACCTGCAGGCATTGGGAGGATCTGCATTCTGCTGGCTGAAAGCAGCGTTCGTGACCAGAACCGCTCCCCACGCCGGAAGCATCCACCCCTTGGTGGATGCCCTGGCTGACCAAATCCGCGAAAGCATGGCAGCAGCCTGGCCGGGTTAGCTCCCCTGGCCGATTCGCTCCCAGACCTCGAAGAGCGATCAGCGGCACCTCGATTGGCCGAGAAGTTGTTTCATCCGCAAACGAGTTGAAGCAGTTGCCGGGGCCTGCGCAAACTTCACCTCGAAAACAAAGCCCGGCTCGGTTGCCGGTCTGGCAAAATCCTTCACTGCGTGTTTTTCCCGGGATCCCCGCTTCGATCTACCGGGTTCGGGTTGCCGACATCGTCGCGGGCCCGGCACGGTGTCTCCGCCGCCATTCGCCGATCTTTTCCGCCCACCGGCTTGCCACCATGCCTGCCGGGCATCGTCACGGGGCCTGGAGGCGTTGCCGGCTCCACCCGTTCAGCCAGCCGCGCGAGCTTGCCGGCCTGGGGCCACGATCTTCTCCCCTTTTCGTGCGCTTTCGGCGGCGGTGGACCCCCGCCGAAGAGGGCTGCAGTTCATCGAGGAGGTTCAAGGGGCTCCTGGCCGTGCTCGGCAAGCGCCGTGATTGAAGGCATGCGAGCAGCCCCCAGACCACGCGGCTAGCCTGAATCGCTATCACCGGCAGCTGTCGTATTGCCAGCCCAACAGAAACGCAACGACAAAGACACGACGGGTCTGGAGAAGGCGTTTCAACCCAACCTGGGCGAACCGTTACATCGGAGGAACTCCTGTTCGACGACCCCGAGCCCGCCGCCGTCCCCTGGGCCTGGTGGCAAGCGTTCGCTGGGCTGATCGCCTTGTTGGGCTTACTCGTGCTCGCGCGCTGGGGCCTGGTCTTGGGAAGCTGGGCCAGCCATCGGCCCCGCCTGGCAGGCGGCCCGCCAAAGCAGGTGGTTCAGCCGAAGCAACCGTGTTCGGCCCTCGGCCGGCTTGAGGCCAGCCGGAAAGATGTGCGCAAGCTCGCCGCCCCGATTCACCGGCATCGGCGGCAGCCCCGGATCACCGCGTTTTGCTGGTGGCAGGAGGCGACGGCGTTTGTGCCCGGCCAGCTGCTTGGCCCGCTTGTTGATAACGGCCCTCCGTTGGCAGCGGAAACAAACAGTTGCTTGCGCAGCCGCATTGAGAACCTCAGCCGCCAGTTGGTGGGTGATTCGAGCGTGACATCAACCGCTATTCGCCAGTTGGGCCAAGGCAGGCGCTACCGGCCGCGGCGGATCTCTGGAGAAACCGCGAGCTGCGCTTGATTCGAACTTGAAAAGTGCAGGGAAGCCTGCGGGAAGCCCCCGACGAGCTTCGTCAATGGGCGAGGCCGATCTAGGTCAACACCGTGCTGACGGCCCCCGATCGCCGGCACCAGTGCTGCGGCTGCAGGCCAGGGTCGGCGAACGGCCCCGGCGATGCTTTGTGGCACCTTGAAGCTCCGGCGCCGGCGCACCGAGATGGAAGCGGTGGCTGAGGTGTTAATGGGAAAGTTGACATCAAACCGATCCAGGTGGTCAACCGGCCACAATCACCAGTGAGAACGGCGGTTTCAGCGGGCACCCTCAACGCCAAGGTGATCCGCATCAGCCCCCAGGTTGCGGTCAACGGACGTGCTCGTCCACCGACCCCACGGGCGACGCCGGACGCCCGGTGGTGGGGAAGTGCGGCTGAGGCCTCCGATCCAAGAGGGAGGGTCCAACGGGTGCGCAACCTGGTGGAATGAAACGAATCACCCGTTTTTCTGCCGGTGAAGCGGGGCGGGGCTGTTGGGCCGGCTCTGGGGGGCCGCGGGCCGATTCCGCTGGCCTGGCTGCTGCTCACCCCCGCCAACCGGTGCGGCTGCAAGGTGGCGCTGGCCGGGCATCAGCTCGCCGGCATCTTTATGTTCATGCAGGCTGGGCTTCCGCGACGGGCTGTTCGATTGCCAGCGTCACGATCCACAAGGAGTTCGACGCCGATTTCCTGGTGCTGATCAGCCCCGCGCACGATCATTCTCGGTCAGCATGTCCGGCTTTCCGAGGCGGGCGGCTGGTTGCAGAGCCTCCCGATTCCGAGGTGGGGCAGGAATCACGCCGGGTGAACTGGAACCTGATGATTCTGGCGCAACCAGAAAACCGCAAGCACCGCTCGATTTCGGCGATTCGGGCTTTGAGCCCCAACGATCGCTGTTTCTCGACCCGGAGCTGAAGATCAAGCCCAGGCGCCTCAACCCAGCAGCGGCCGGGTTCTCTTCGATGAGCAGTCAAGGGAGGAATTTCGGGTCGGTGGGCGGAGTGGTTCCGCGAAGGCCGCCACCGTTTGAAACCGAGGTGGACGCAAACGGAGTGCGCGTGGCCGGGCTTGGTGGCGCCTGGGGCCCCTCGTTTGGTGCCGACGCAACACCTGTGATCACCAGCGCGAAACCTTCTCTGCGCTGAGGGGCCGGCACCGCCGGCGGGAGCATCGAGGTGGCCTGATCCGGGTGACCCCGGGGCTGATTCCGGTCGCCGTGCAGCGCGCTTGCAGGGGCCCTGCTGCCCCAGGACGTGTCGGTGCTGACAAGAGCGGAATTCGAAAGAAGCGAGAAGGGACTACTGGCGCAGCAGCACCGGCGATCGGGTTTTTCATCTTCACCCTTGGCGCTTGGCATGGGCTTTGTGGTCGGCTGCGTATCGTTCTATCAGGATCCTCTACAGCGACGTTCAGCGACACCTGCCGGAGTTACCCACCTTGATGGGCGATGGGTTATCCGCCTCGTTCCTGCTGGGGGTGGTGGCCCGGGAAGGGCCTGCTGCTGGCGAGCTCCGGCTATCTGCCGGCCTATGGCGTGGGCCAGGGCTCTATGATGCCCTGGTGCGTGCCGCCACAAATTGCCGGTTCCGAGCATGAACACCACCCGAGCGGTGGTGGTGTTCAGCCTGATTCGGTGGTATGTGGGCTGGGCTCAGCCCGACTGGCGATGCGCCGGCCTGGCCGACGCCGATCCAGCCGAGATGGGCTTCTGATCGGCCCAGAGGCTTCAGAAAACCCATCGCGGCCCCCAACCCTTCAGCCCATGGCCTCCTCCACTCACCGCAATGGATCCCAGGCCAATGGATCAAATTCCGACGGATCCAGCCCGGCGACGGTGGAAGGTTCGTGCCTTTGTCATTGGTATGGCGAAGGGGAGATGCGCCGCCAGGTTCTCGCGGACGTCGATCTCTCCATCCACCCGGGCGAGGTGGTGCTGCTCACGGGCCATCGGGGATGCGGCATGACCACGCCTGGCTTCACCCTGGTGGGGGGATTGCGTTCAGGTTCAGCAGTGCCAAAGTGCGGGTGCTGGGGCAGGCCCTGAAGGGATCGAGCCGGGGGCCAGGCCAGCGCCTGCGCCGCCAGATGGATGATTTTCCGGGCCACCAAACCTGCTGCGTTGTCTCAGCGCCGAGCAGGAACGCTGCAGACTGGGCTTCCGGTGACCTGCTGCCGGGTCTGAGCTTACCGGCCCGGACGTGATCAGGCGCGCGAATGGCTTTGGCGGGGGGGCGGTTGGGCTGGGCGACCACCTGCCAAAGGCCCCCCACGGACCTCTCCGGTGGCCAGAGCAGCGGGGGCGATCGCCCGGGCGCTGGCGCCCACCGAGGCTGCTTGCTGGCCGATTGAAAACCCACCGGCCGCCCTTGGACCAGCCGCAGTGGCCGGGATTTGGTGGATCTGCTTCAAAGGTCTGGCCGCGAGCAGGGCTGCGCCGTGCTGCTTGGTGACCCACGACCGCGCCATTCCTCGATGTGGCTGATCGGTTGGTGGAAATGGAGGATGGCCGCCTCCGGGCTCTCTCCCCTCGTCTGCTCCACTGGCTCCCTGGCCTGATGGGCCAGAGTAGGATGGTTTTTCTATTCCCAAGAACAAACGGTTCTCGATGGCGAAACGCAAGGGAATCTGAAGAAGGAAAAAGCAGGAACGCAACCGGCTCCTACCGCCCGTAATTCAAGAAGCGCAAGTGGCGCAACGGACGCGGTCGCGGTGAAGGCGCTGGCACGGCGTCACCGGCACGGCCAACAAACGGCGGCGCCGCCGACTGACCCGCAGACGCGATGTTTCCAAAGCGGGTCGTCATCTCCACCCTACAACCGGCGACGACCTCGAGGAAGTGGTCTGCGCGCCGTGGGAGAACCAGACCGGCCGCTTCGGGTTGATCGTTATGAGGTCGTCGCGTTGGACGGACGGCTCCACCGATGGCACCGTCCGAGTGGCTTGCGCAGGAGGCAGCCAGTTTTCCCCATGGCGGCCTGATCGAGGCAGGACCATGCGGATGCCGCTGCGGGCGCAATCGCGGTGTGGATGAAGCCCGCGGAGACGTGATCGTTTTCATCGTCAGCGAATCTGGTGGTTGACGGCCGGCTTCCTTGCCGCCCATGCCACAGCCTGGAGCGCCCACTTGGCGCCAGAGCCGGTAACAAACTGTGCTTCACCTACGGCGGCGGTGAAATCAACACCAGTAACTTCGCCGATCCCAGCAGCGAGCCCCACAAGCTCAGCGATCACTCCTGGGCCTATTTCGCCACCGCAATGTGGCCATCGACCGGCGACCTGCTGGAGGCGCTCCGGCCTGTTTGACACGGGGCTTCCGGCTCTCTATGGCTGGAAAGACCGGAAACTGGTCGTAGAACGGCTGCGGCGGATGGGCGTGGTGCTGGTGCGTGCCCGCAGGCCCCCGGCTATCCACTGGCACCCGGCCCTGAAGCCTTGGAGCAGGTTCCCGATTTCTGCTGTGGCGCCTGGAGCAGGAACGGCCCGGATGGGTCTGGTTTTTTTACCCGGGAAACACCCCCACCGCGGTGCGCTTCATCATCCAGTTCACCTGCTGCATCGGCTGCCTCTGGGAACTGCTCACCGCCGGTGGCCCTTGCTCAATGAGCGCAGCCGTTCAGGCCCTTGCTGCCCTGGCTTGCTGCGCCGTGGCCCATTCGACCTGGCGATGGAACTTGTCGCCTGCCCGCTACCGCATCGGTGTGCGCGCCCTCTTCCGCCGAAGCCCGCGCCCGCTGGGCTCAGCTGAAAATCAGCCAGCAAAGCGCTTGGTAGCTTGGGTAGTCCTAAAAACACCGCCCACACCTGTCGTTTCGGTGTGCTCAGGCGAATCCCGGGCCGCTTTCCTAATCCCCACTCCCCACTGGAGGCTGGCGATAGAGCTGCTCCGCTCTGATCCCGGCAGGTGGAGGCGAACCGAAACCCCACCCCTTAACCATGGCTGTCGTAACCCTCTTCCCGAAATGATGGAGGGCTGGGTGCCCACTTGGCACCAACCGTCGTTGGAACCCCCAAGATGTTCGCGCTACACTTTGGCCTGCGCAACGGAGTTCAGCATCATCGATTCTCGTGCAAGAACCGCCATCGTGCATGAACAACGCACTACAAAAATGGACCCGCAGTGCCTCCCGCGCTGGCAAGGTTTTTTGTTCGTCGGGCACCAAGAAAGCAGGCCTCCGAGGTTGATCGGCCCTTGAAGCCGCCCGCTGCGGTGGCCTCCTACGTTGAACCAGCGCTGGTCTGGGCGGGCATGCTCACCAACTGGAGCACGATGCGCGCCCGCATCGATCGGCTCAAGGGATCTTGAGCGGCATGGATCGTCTGGCGCCATCGCCAATGCGCCCCAAGAAAGAAGCCGCTGTGCTGCGGCGCGAACTGGGACGTCTGCAAGAAGTATCTGGGCGGGTCTCAAGAACATGCGCCGCTGGCCCGATGTGGGGTGATCCTCGTCGACCAGCGCGCGAATCCAACGCGGTTCTGGAAATGCCGCAAGCTCGATATCCCCCTTGGTGTCGATTGCTGGACACCAACTGCGATCCCGATCTCACCGACGATTGCCGGATTCCTGCCAACGACCGACGCGGTGCGCTCCGTTCAGGCTTCGTGCTCGGTCGCCTCGCGCGACGCGATCAATGAGGGCCGCCACGGGCGACTCCACCGATCAACGGGCCAGGCGAAGACGCAGGAGGGCTGAAGGCCCCGGGGCCGTCCGCCTGGGCGGCCCTCCCTTCACCCATCCCATCACAGCTCTCCTCCCCCTTCTTCTTCTCCTTTTCTCCCCATGGGGCTGAGATTTCAGCAAAGCTCTTCAAGGAAATCTGCGCGACAAGACCGGGCGGCAGGAATGATGAACTGCAAGAAGGGCTCCAGGAAGCCAATGCGCGAACGATGACCAAGGCGACCGAGTGGTTGCGGTCAGAAGGGGATCGCCACGCCCGAGAAGAAGGCGGGTCGCACGCTCTTGAAGGCTCGATCGGCCAGCTACATCCACACCGGTGGCCCGGGTGGGCGTGCTTTTTGGAAGCTGAACTTGCGAAAACCCGATTTTCGTCGCCCGCGTGATGTCTTCCAGGATTCTGCCTGCGCAGACGTTGGCGAGCAGCATCGCCCGCCTGCCCCAGCATCGATACGTCAGCACCGATCAGGATTCCAGGCGGAGATCGTTGAGCGCGAGAAGTGATCGAAAGCGGGCCGCGACGCACCTCGCCGTAAGCCCGACAAGATGAAGGAAAAGATTGTCGACGGCGCAATCGGCAAGGACTCAAGGGAGCTGGCCCTGCTGGATCAAACCCTTCATCAAGGAACAGCTCGTCACGGTGGCCGAACTCGTCAAGCAGGTGGCCGGCCAACTCTGGTGAAAACATCCAGGGTTCGGCGTTACACCCGCTACACCCTCGGCGAAGGCATTGAGTTCGAGCAGAGGACTTTGCTTGCCGAATGTGGGCTTCAATGGGCGTCGCACCGCCTGAGCACCTCCTTGAGCTCAATCGCGCCGAGCACCTTCGCCTGGAGCGCCCAGCCCTCTCCTCCTCCCCCATGGCCTTGGATTCCAGAGCCACTGCATTGACGGAGGCCACCGGACCAGCTTGAGCGGCTTTCCAGCGGGCTGTGGAGGCAACGGGAGCTTTGTACAGGGATTTCTGGCCTCTACCTGCAGGTTGCTCAGGGAAGGCCTGCCGATGGCGGTGCAGCAGGCCACCTTCCATGTGGCCACCCAGCTGGTTCCAGAGCGTTATGGGTGCCCTGGGCTGAAGGCCGGCGTCAGGAGCTGCAGCAGCGCTGGCTGAGCTGGTGAAGCGCTTGCGGTTGCTTGGCTCACCTGGAGCAACTGGATGGTGTCGGCCAGCAAGTGCGACGGGAGCGGAGCGCCAGCAGCGGCGGGAGCAACAGCGGCTTTGGATTGGCGTCGATGCTGGACGGCCGGGCGATTCAGAGACGGCTTTCCTCGCCTGCGGCCAGGCTCCCTTGCCACCGGGTTCCGGTTGCGGCTCGGGCCCTTGTCTGCCCCTCTCCGCTGAGGTTGTTCGCCTCGGCCTGCCGCGGGCTGCGCGTGTCTCACCGACCTGGCACCTTGGTGGGACCGATAGGTGCCTCAGAGGCCGCAGTCGCTCCAGGGCGGACGTTGCCGTTTGACGACAGCGACGGACGAGGGCCTAGGCGACGAACGACAATTGGACGACTCAGGCGATGAGATGAAGGACGGTTTTGACGACGACGGACTCTGAAGATGGACGACTCAGACGTGGTTGAAGTCCTAACGCCGAACTGCTGGGAGAAACGGAGCTGAGCCGAAGGGACAAGCGGAGAGGAAAGGCTGACGATCAGAAGGAACGCCAGGGAATGGGGAGACCACCGAAGCGATCAGCCCTCGCTTGTGCCCCGGCAACCGGCTTGAGGCTGCTTGGGCAAGTGGTGGGACTCCCTCGATCGGCCCTGGAGCGGCGGCTGCGCAACCTCTCCCATGCGATCCAATCTCGACCTGGCTTCGCCTCGGTCTGACCCGCAGCTTGCTGCCGATCAATCTTCTCGACGCGCGTGCTGGCCCGCTCAGGTTGAGGCGAGCATGCCCCAGCCAACCTGTTTGCGGCTGATCGTTGCCCTTTGGCCCTGACGGCATGGGCCGGCCAACTGGAGGGCGATCGGTTTTGCTGTTGCGCCAGTGCTGATCTGGAGTTCGATTCAGCCCGGTCTGCGCACCTGCCGCCGCCGGTGGAGCGCAGACGGGCAAGATGTGAGCAAAATGGCCGGCGTATCGCCACTGGCAGCGGCGGGCCCGGTTCCGCTGAGGCGGAAGCGCAGTGTTGGAAGACAGCCCAAACCAACCTGCCGACTCCTCCTTGAGCCGCTCCCCAGCCTGGGGCCGGACCAGCCTCTGCAGGCCAGGAATCGCGACCTTGCAGAAGGCCCTGGAGCTGGAAGCCGCGCGCGGTTTCGCAGATCTCGAAAGGCCGCGGGAGCGCTTCAGGCAGACTTCCTGTTCGCGCAGCTGCCAGAGCTGGCGCAAGCCTTGCTTCACCCAGCCTTGATGCTGCCCTGGCCGCCCCTGGCGGCGGGATTCAGCGCTACGCCAAGCTGAGCCCCAGCGCCCGGCAGAACCTGGTGCGGTCTTGCCGCCGAGCGGCTGCATGGCCTTGCGCCGGGGGCAGCCTGGAGCCGGGCAACCCCTTCGCCCCCGCCGCGCCTGCGGCTGGCTGCGAGCGACCGTGAGCCAGACCAGAGGCCACCCCGCTGGCCGACGCGATCGGGCCGGACACCCCCTTGGCCGCAATTGCGGCATCGGGCCCCAGACCGCCATACGGGCTGGCTGGCCTTGGCCTGTTGCTGGCCCGCGACCTTGCTGCGCCATTACCCCCGTGACCTTTTACTCGACTTACGCCCCATTTGCCTGCGCATCGATGCCCTGGTGCCGGTGTAGACCGCCACGATCGTGGCCACGGTGCGGCGCTGCCATTCCATGCCTTTTGCCAGTCCGGGGCAATCCCAAACCTCTCGATCTTGGAACTCAGCTCCAGGACATCACCGGACGGTGCGGATCAGCAAATTTTTCGCCGGGCAAGCGTTTCACCTCCACGGGCTGGCTGAGGTCCCAGGGACGCCTGTACCCGGCTGGGCTTGGCACCCTGGCGCGCCACCTGGGGGTTTTGGTCAAGGAAACGCCTTACGGTCCCCAGCCTGCCAGGAACCCCTGATCGGGAAGTGCTCGAAAGCCCCCAATTGCGCCGGTGCCGCTCCAGCCAGATCGGTCGTTCTGCTGCCTGTGTATGGGCTCACCGAGGCCTCACCGCCGATCGCCTTACGCCAGGCGGTGGCGCGGTGCTGCGCGCCGCCGGCCCCTGGGGCGAATCCCCTGCCCTCTGCCCTGCGCCAGCGGGCTCGAGTTGATGATCGCCGCAGGCCTTGCAGGGAATCCATGCGCCCCACAGACCGGCAGGCAAGCTCAGGGCCAGCCGGCAACCGCCTGGTGTTCGATGAGCGCTGTTTGCTGCAGCTGAACCTGCTGCAACGGCGCCAGCAACAGATCAGCCGTTTCCACCAGCCCCTGGTGCTGCCAGCGAGCCCAGGAAGCCTGGTGGCGGGCCTCCTGGACTGCTATTCCCTCCCGCTCACATCGGCCCAGCAGGCGGGGGTGCTCGCTGACATCCGCGCCGACCTCCGTCAGGAGGCAGGGCCATTTGGGGGCCGTTTTGCTGCAAGGCGACCGTCGGCAGCGGCAAGGCCGTGGGTGGCTGATCGCGGCCCTGCTTCCACCGCCATCGAGGCGGGTTGCCAGGGGTGCCCTGATGGTCCCACCGAGGGGCTTGGGCCCAGCAGCCACCCGGGCCCCGCAAAGCTTGGGCGAATGGCTGCCCCAGTGCAACATCAGCAAACCGGCCCCCCTTGGCTCCACCGGGCTTCCACCCACCGGCGGGGCCGCGGGCCGCCGGGAAAACTGCTGGCAGGGAATCTGGGCCCAAAAACGGTCAGGTTAAGCTTGCTGGGGTCGGGGGGGCCACCCCAACGGCCTTGCTATTCCCTTTCCTTTTTCTCCTTTTTTTGT
>Ga0163217_1089926_pt1 | contig 12827 bp, 12 predicted proteins | sample SynspAceP_FD_185933 | JGI IMG/M metagenome (GOLD analysis project Ga0163217, IMG submission 185933) | Saline lake microbial communities from Ace Lake in Antarctica - Synechococcus sp. Ace-P (PacBio error correction) | ecosystem: Environmental > Aquatic > Non-marine Saline and Alkaline > Saline ... | reverse complement strand
CATGTCGCCCCCCATCTATCGTTGGGCCATAGGAGGCGCATCCGCTGCTTGCAGTCCAGCACGGTCCATCTCCGGCGTCGCATGTAGAGCCACCTTTACGGGCCACGGGTGCCTCCCATCCGAACCACGGCCCCACTCCCTGCAATGGCTAAGGCTTTGGAGAGACAACGAATGGGACTTTCCCTCGGCCCGTCTGTCCATAGACCATGCACAGGTCCCGCTCAGCGAAACCACTCCCCCGGCAACCGGCTCACGAGTGGGGAGGGTCCATCCCCCATGAAGGTAAACCCCATAGGCAGAAGGGCCTTGGCAGGTCCGCTCACCCCATTCTCACACCCTTGTCACTAGTCACGGAGGAACGGCTCCTGTTTAGGAGTGTCCATCGACCGGGTTATCGGAAAGCGGTTCACGCTGGGGGTCGCGTGTTGCACAGATAGCGGGCAGAGACATGATGCGCGTGGCTCAACCTCCCACGCCTCCAAGCCTCCGCTTGCGATCATGATAGTCGTAGTGGTTCGTAGTGAACGAATAGCCCGCCCGGGCCCCCACATGTGTTACCCAGCAGCGCTCTAGCAGGTCGCGCCCTAAAACCCCTTCTTCGGCAAGCCGGGTGGCAATGGTCCGGCGGCAAAGCAGAGGGCCAAAGCTGGGGACTTCACATCCGCTTTGGCCATCTGTTGCAAGCGTGCCGGCACGCTTTGGGTTGATCGGATCGCTTCCGGTTTTTGTCGGGGAATACGTAGGGATTGGGGAGTCCGTTCTGTCGTTGTCTCAGGAGGAGCCACGGTGCGAGGTCCAAAGCGGGGAGTTGAGCCCCGGTGGCTCTTGGTTCGATCAGGCGGGAGGCGTCCCACAGGGCCGCAGCAGGTCCAAGCTCGTCCCATTCACATTCCCGCATATCCGCCGCGAACGGGCAGGGAGGAGGAGGCATAGGTGAAGGCATATCCGCGATGTCTTCTGAAAGCCCGTCCGGCTCCACTCACCCGCCCCCACAGTGGCCGCAAAAGCTCACTATTCGGTCAAGTGCGCCTTCGGGACTGAATTCTGTGTTGGCTTCACGGCTGAGGACAGGTTGAAAATCGACATCCCTTTCTCCACCGCGAAGGGAGAACAGGACGGTAAGGTGCGCGTGCGCTATTCGCCACGCCCCTGTGCGCGCCGTCTGATAGTGTCTAGCAGATTGGACACATCCACCGCGTCACTGGCGTCAAAAAAACTGGCTTGTGACCCATTCTCAGGGAGAATATTGGAATCTAGCTGTTCGAATAGAAACCCTTGTGTGGGACGGGCGTTTCGGGGTGAAGGCGGCGGAGAACTGGCGGGTATGCGTTCCGCAAGGGCCGCGACTGTATGGGGACTTTGCCAACCGTGCCGGCTCTTGGCCTGCCCCGGCTTTCTCCGCAAGGGGTCGGCCCCCGGTCCCGACAAGGGCCAGCTTCTCCCTCGCCACCATCACGGGCCTTGTTTAGGGGCATCTTAGTCCGCTTCCCCTATCTTCCATCTCCCGCGATGTCCGGGCCATCATCCCGGTCAGCGCACGACAAAAGGGCTTTCTTCCCACCCTCCCGTCACCCTCAGTTGCAAGCCGCCACCTTATGCGTGCCGGAAAACGTTGCTGCGGCGTGGCCCCCACTTTCGCGGATCATGGATTGGGTTTAGCGTGGGCTTCTCTATCTCTCGCGACTTGGCTCATCGGTCGTTCCTCTGTCGGTCTCTATTGCGGGCGGGCTCTTCTCAATGGGGTCGGGTTTGGCCCCGTGCCCACAACCGTGGCCCACAGTTCGCGGGCAGGGCAATCACGCTTAGTCAATCGCCATTGCAGGTCGGGTGCAGCTAGTCAATCTTGAATCACATGGGTTTATGTTAAGGGACGATTTGATTGCGGGATGGATGGAGATTGGACTAGATGACAAGACTACGGCAATCTAGGCGTCGGTGGGTTTCGATCCTCCCAGTTGCGCCCATCCCTTTTTAGTGCTTTTCAAGTCCACTTAAGACTTTGAAAGGTAACCGATATTTTGGGGTTCGAAAACCCGTTTTCGCGGGTATAGGGCACTTTGCCTGTAAAGGGGCTAATTTAGCACCATTACGACGGTTCTGCGAATGACCCATTTTTCCCATATATTCCAAGGCTGAGAGGAAATCTGCAAAGGCGAGTTTCGAACATTCGCTATTAGCCTCTCTTTTGGTGCCCATTAAAATCCGCATTTTTGCACGATTGCGAGCTTGTCTTTGCTCCATCTGATTGATTTATTCTTCAATCTTTGAGGACGACAAAGCGTATCTCCGTCTCAATGAGCTTATCGACTAGCTTGGACATATCCGTGTCGAATTTTCGTGATCTGCGCTTTCAGTCGCGTGATGCGTCAGCGGTTGAGATTTAAAGTTTGGAAAAATCCCAAAGGTCTTTGAACATCTTGCCTTGCTTATAGTCAATAGCTGTTTTGTGGAGCTGTTAGAGCTTTCAGGAAGCGTTTCAAATTCACCCTCGAGTTGTCTCGAACGAATAGGACTTTCGGTAGGCTGAGCAGCCTTTCTGGTGGCAGAGGTAGTACGGATGCTTTCTTGCCCGTCTTACTCTTTGCCTCAGCAGGCCGTCAGAGGCATTGCCGCATCACCGCAAGCGAACCAGCGCCGCCAAGATGAAGTCACTGCCAATATTCACGCGATTTTGAACGGCGTTTCTGCTGACCAACAGGTTCTTTGGTTTTTTTCAAAAAACATCTCATAGAAATTATCGGTCGTGGTTTGGCCTTTGATGATGCCCATTTTCCAAACTGCCGTGCATCAAGCATACCTGCGTAGGTATGATTGCAAAGCAATACGGATTGCCCGCTCATGTGTGACTTCGCCGCTTTTGGGTTTTGGGAATTCTGGCTTGATTCTTGTAGAAATGGGCGCACTTCCCCCGCAGAGCACGAACCGCCCCGTGTTTAAGCCTCTCAAGGCTTCTTGAACAATGGAGGCGATAGGTTCGTTCCAGCCACAATCTCTTGCCGTTGCCTTTGATATATTTGTAGCTGCAAACAGGTCTGGCTTGCAACGTAATAGCCATTCCGTAAGCGTTGTTTCATGCGCGAGTTGTCCTGCTCTCGGTTTCTTTTGACGAAAGTGTTGAGATGAACTGGCGAGGACATTTCTCGATAAAATGGGGAGTCGGGAATCATTCGCCGAATTTTACAGACGGACTTTCAAGATTGCCGCCAGCTTTGGCGATTGAATCTCTTAAACTTCCAATGGCATCTACCCCGCGGAGCCAAACGGCTAATGTCGTCAATGAGCACAACATGGGGCAGGCTTATATTCTGTTTAAGGAAGAGCGGCCAGCATAATTCCACTGCCCGGGGAGCGGCGCACTTTTGCTTCCTCGTTCATATCGTCAGTGAAAAGTGGCGGACCACGTCATTAGCGCGAGCTTGCGCGTGGAGAAAACAGACAGCGTTGAGTTTTGGCTCTCTAAACCAAGAGCCTTTTATTTACCTGTTTTCTTAGATGAGACACGAGCATAAATTACCGGCAGCACAACACTGTTATTTCATTCTTCATTGTTGATCCTCACAGTCTAACACGAGCAAAGGTGCATCGCTTGAGATTTTCAAACTTGCTCAATGAGTTATCACAGGGTCGAGGCCATGCCATATCGCTAAAGCTTTTCATGATGGCGAATATACATTTCTAAGAGTTCGACTTTTTCCGCTAACGTTCGGTCATCATAGTCGTCGCCTTTAAGCTCATCAGGTAGTCTGAGGCTTGCGGTTGCATCTATTAGAGTTGTTGATGCTTATCTGCATCCGAGACATGTTGCGTGAATGGTCTGGCTCATCCCTCACTTTGCCCCGCTTTCTTTTATCCGAGTACTCTGTACCCATAAGTGATAGGTTAACATAATCAATTTAGTGTTCTGCAAATTCGTCAACCATGAATAGTGATGCCTTTACGCTCATGACTACCTGCCTCCACGTGGTTAAACCCAGACTTCGCTTTGTGTTTATTGAAGGCCTTGCCCTTGATTGCTAATTCATGTTGACGTCAGCGACCATAAAGGTCTGCGGCGTCAACATGCTCTAAGCGCGTTTGAGAAGCGTTTTTGGTCTGCGCATCACTTCCATACGAACGACGCTTTCGGCACAAGATGCTGTTGCGGCCTTGGGCTCTCTATTAAGTTCCCGCATAATGGAAGCCGCTCTGCAACTTCACGGTCACGGTTGGCTGGGGTTGAACCCGCCCAAAGTCTTTATTCACTTTCACGATTATCTCCTATTTCAGGCAAAACTCTCAATTGCTCGCGCTCTGCATTAGCACGTCCGTTCTTTATCTGGTGTGGAACTGGCGCAAGGTCGATAGGAACGGGACACGCGGCGCACAAGGCAGGGTTTCTCTAGGACGCGCACTTGAATAGTGGTTACGAGTGAGGTGATTAGGGTTTGGGTAAAAACTGTTCCCGCTTTCAGGGCGATCATAATAAGGATATTATATTTAATGATAGATGGGCGGTAAATTCTTCCAGAGAGAAACTCGGATGGCCTCGTCTTTGCCATAACCAAGGACTTCGCTCCCGGGCGATCATAGCTCTCTTCGCGATGGTTACTGCGTCTTCGTATCTGGCCTGCTACCACCCTCGCTACTGCGTCACCTCCCTTTTCGAATTTGCGATTCTTGAGTGGGTCACCGCTCTCTCTCTCGCTGATTCAATCAACTCCGTAGTTGCAGTAGTAAAAAGAAATTGTTCCTCAGCTTAAGACTTGTTCGCTGTCTCACTTCCCTTCCTTAGGAGTTATTCGGTATATTTGACTGATGACGTCAAGGGGACAGCAAGCACGGTATCTAGAGGGTGGTTTTTCAGATTGAAAAAAGACAACCACGTATGCCGAAACGAGAGGTCTTTGAATTCGAACAGACGATTTCTTACTTCTAGCAAGTCTATCCAACCCGATTAGAGCTTTGGGTTGTGCTGCTCCAGAAGTGAACGAGTAAGGAGTGGGCGGAAATGAGCTTGAGAAAACGGTTGAAGGTGAATCCTTCATCCTTGCGGCTTGGTCAATGGAATCATAAAAGCCGCTACTGTCTAAATCCATTTATCCTCAGGAAATTTCTCCATGAGGGGCGACTACTGGTAGGTTTTTTCGCATACAAAAAAAGGATAAAAAATAATTAGGATTAGCGTCTTTGTAAACTGAAGCCTTTCTCTTTTTTAAACGCCGACCTTTTTTCACCAAAGACGAAGTTGTCAACTTCTCCCATTGAGAAAGATTTTGGAGTTGTTTTTGCAGATAAAAGGGTTTGGCTGTATAATCGGCATTACCCTTAGTAAATCGATTACTTGATTTTCCGCGGTCCCTTACTACCTTAAGGGTATAGTCGATAAGCTGTCACGCCCCCTAAATACCTTTTCGTCTCTCGGCTCGGAATGCCACCACATGTGAAAATACCATATTGATGTAAAAAAAACTCTCTGGAATTTCACCTGTTTCTCCTAAACCAACGTGGGCATCATTATTCACTACAGGGAATTATTGGTGTATGTCCATACAAAGCTCATTCCAATTTTGCACATGTGAGGTATTATCGAAAAATAGCGCCAAGAGATTGGTTTGAACGGTTGTTTGGTTAGAAGCATTCGCGAGCTTAACTTTTTGTAGTACAGTGCTGTTTAAGAGTTTTGTACTATACGCAAGATGTAGTTTGTATGCAAACTCTCTGCCCAAAGGGATGTAGCGCCCCCTGTTGGATACCAGCCTTTGGCACAATTCAAACCCATGAACTCCTGCTACGCATGTGATTCATTAGGGTGTCATGTTGCCAATCAAAACGTATCGCGTTTTCACCACTCGTCAGGAGGTTTCATTCTCCCGACACCGATTGCCAATTTCATTGGACGGCAATCAGCGGGACATAAGCGTTTACCTGCCCTACGAGAAACCCAGACCATGTTCATTGGGAGGACGCTTTCAGCGCGACATGCTATTGAGCCAACCGTACGCCGACCTGAATGCCGCAATGCTTTCGCACTGGCAAAACACAAAGGGGCTATCGCGGCACACCTTTTGAAACCACTCGCATTCCATGCAGAGCCAAAGAGAGCGCCGCGCTCGTTTGTGCAATCCCATCGACTTTTATATCCGCGTTCGCGCCTTCCTTAAATCGCAGCAACGCTTAAATTTGTTGTTTAGCACTTATTTAGAATATTTTGTGGCGATTGAAAAAACTGCCTGTGTATCAATAATAAAGCTCCAATACGATCTGAATAGGACAGCCCTTTTATGACACGATACCCATTTTGCAGTATTACGGCTAAACGAATTGTTTAAAAGCAACATCAGCCGACGGTGGGAGCGACTATTCACGCTCGTTTTTGACTTCATGCGTTTGATTTGTAATCCGCACCCAAATTTGGAGCCGCACTAATTTTGCTTTACGTTCGCCAATTCGAAGGGCGTAATTTTGGCGACGAAGTTGGGTTTGGGTAAAACTATTGAGGCAGGCGTTTTACTGTTGCCAACTTTGGCCAGGGCAAAAGAAACGAAAGCTCTTAGTCTTTGCCAGCATTCATTACGAAACAATGGCAATCGAATTACAAGAAAAAAAATCACTTACCATCCATAGTATTGGAAGCCCGTTCATTTAAAGGCGCTCGCAAAATCGCCGGCATCAAAGAACCCGCTTTCTCACTCGAAAAACAATTGTGATTAATCTGCTCCTTTTTCATTTCGCCAGCGAATGAAAGGATTGTTCGCGCCGTTGATTGGGATTGTTACACATCGACGAGGCTCATAAGCTCAGAAACGTATATCGTCCAAGGCAACATAACAGGCCAGCAATCTTAGAATGGGCAGTTGGATCATTGTAAGAAGGTGCTTTTACCGCAACGCCTTCCAAAACTCACTTATTGGAAATTGTATGGTTTAGCCACTCTCATGACATAGGTTTGTTTGGGGATGTGTCATCTTTCCGCTTCGCCCTATAACAAACTCAGGTGCGGACTTAGCAGACCCGAAAACGCGAAATTAGCGCCGTTTTGCAAACGAACGCTTGCGCCGCAAGTTCTTGGAATATGTGCCTTACAACGAGAGAAAAGCGCTCACACGGCCCATTCAATCCGACTTTACGAAGAACAAGTTCTTTACGATGCTATTTCAAGTTTTCTTGGGCGAGGCAAATAACTTTTGCGTCCCGCACCGTCAAAGACAATTAACGTCCTGATATAAAGAAAGTTACTACCGTCATCATCGTTCGCCGTTGCTGGAACCACTTCGAATATAGGGCACGGGCTTGGGGCATGTTGGAAGACTTGCCACAAGAGACATGAATTTGTGAATTCGCTGAATATTGGTCTGACGAAACTGGATTGAAGACGTTGCTGATGAAATTCAAATGTTGTCGCAATCTGATGACGAACGAAGCCCGACAATGACAAAGAAGTTAAAGGATGGAAATTGAAGATTGAGGCAAAATACATTTTGAAGATGGACGGGAATGCAATATCAAAAAACTTGATACTAAAGTCTAATCCCTTGCCCCGTTCGCTCCACCGACCCTCGGCGCTTAGAAGTTGGCTTCGGAAAGTATGGGCAACTATGGGCGCGAAACAAAAAGCACTGATATTTACTGAAAACCCGCCGCAACGCAAATATATCTGCAAAAACTTTTTAGATGAAAATGGGTATAAGGGCAAAAATCTCTCTTTTAACGGTAGCAATAATGATTCAGGACTCCAAGAGATTTATTGAGAATTGGGTTAGGAAACACAGCGCTCAACGGGCGCTCATCTGGGACAAGGTTCGAGTATGATATTCGCCACAGCCCTAACTGAAAAATTTTAGAGACGAGCAGAAATTAATGTATCCGCGAGCGGAAGCGGCTGCGGAAGTATAAACCTGCAATTCTGTTGCTGGTTGTTAATTACGATGCCTTGGAACCCGCAACGCGTTGAGGGCCAAACGCATTGCCGCTGTCACCGTTACGGGCAAAAGCATGTGTGGTTGTTTATCAATTTCCTTAACAGAGAAATGATTGCTTGATATTCGAGTTCCAAGTGTTGCTTGAGCAAAAATTCAGCCTATTCCAAGGTGTTTTCGGCGCATTCTGATGAAGTGTTGGGGGCATTGAGTCTGGTGTCGATTTCGAAAAAAACGCATTTTTTTTGAGATTTATGAGATTGCCGCTCGAACGCTGAAATTGAGAACCTTTAACCCTTTTTACATCTGAACTTCGACGAAAGCATCAATCTTCGGCTTGAAAGATACAAAAAAACTGTTGTTCGACAAATTTTGACGAAAAGACGTCACGCTGAGGTTGAAAATGCGGCCTTGTGATGCGAAATGCGAACTCAGTTAAAATTGAACAACATGTTTGGGAAACGTCGAAGGTATGCCTGAAAGATTTAAAGCAGCATTCGAGATGATGCGTTTATCCTTTGAGTTGACTAAACCTTCCGTTACGCTGGAGCGCGAAAAGGCGTTTATCAGCTGATACGCAAGGACAGCCGATATATTTTGGTCACTTCCTTTATCGGCTCCTCACCTTGGGGGAGCATGTTATTGACACAAGCCTTGGCAAGTAACTTCCTGCAAAAAAGTTGTGTTTAACATATCAGACCATCCCACCAAAATATCGCATGCATTGTGCTCTCATAGGCATCTGGATGGTTGATGCTTTCATTAAGGTTGGTATTAACTCAGCTTGATCGACACGAAGAACTTGTGTTTACAGCGATCAAAAGCGACGTTCAATCTTGGATCAAGAACGCTGTGAAAAGGGCTCCTTCATCTGTGCTGGGCAGAGGGCAACGGATAATTCCTCCGTGCCGCTTCCATTCTGACATTCGCAACGTTCTTAGCCAGGAATCCGGAACGCCGTAAATTCGATCAAACGCTTAACCGCGTTATTTGGAAGCGCAATAACACGTTTTCGTGAAGAACAGTTTGCGAATAGACAAATGGCAGATTGACATGATATTTGGCAGCGGCCGAAGAAGAGCTGAAAGACATTAGACAGGCTTATAAGGCGACTGGAAGGCAAATTCAGATTGGCGGAAATGTGGCGAGCAAGCCCCAATTGCAAAAAAAAGGAATTGAATTAACCCGAAAGCGCCGCAAACTAAGAAAATAAACTTGATGCTGATTGGCGAAGACGCTATTGAGGACAAAGCCCGCAAAATGCGTAATGATTTACAAGCTCGGGCTCAACCAAAACTGTTGAAACCGAAGTCTTTTCACGATTGGTGGATGGTGCGCATAACCGAAAGATTTGATGATGGAATACTAAAAGCCGTTGCAAAACCTAAGAACTTCAAGCTTTCAGCAGTTAAAAGGGCAGCTTCGCGAGATGTTCCAATTTGAATCGCAGGAGATTTGGACTTTGGCATTTATCGCGTGATGAACAAAAACGTGAAGACGTGGAGCCAATTCTTGACGGTCAGTTGCTTCCAGCAAGTTCCGCGAAAAGTGTTACAGGGCTACAGCCGCAGGTATGGAGGGGCGCAAGACGGTTGAACAAGATGTTACGAGCCTCAAGGACGCAGGCGTTGGGGGAATTTTTCCCCCAGGGGAAAAAAAAAACGGGTTTTTTTCCAAAAAAAAGCTAAAGTGCCAAGAGCTGGAAAAAGCTGACGCAATCCGTTGATTTAGAACAAGCTTGGAAAAACGAGATTTATTCTGATCTCTATAATTTCTTTTAAGCGCTATTATTCCGACGGCGATTTTCATGTCGATGCGCCGCTATAAAGAAGGCGTGTACGCGCTGCCATCATGAGGCGAAGAAGTTAAACTGCAGTGGGCGAACATGCCGCTCTCTCACTTCAAAACATCAGCAGATGAAAAACTTCACATTGGTAAAGCCGCCAATGGCAAGGCGCGTAAGATTTGGAGGTCGTTGCAGGCGGTTCAGGAGACCAATAACAATAAAGCCCAAGGCAAAGAGCGGTGCGTTTTATTCTCTTTCATGCCGACCCCCCACCGGAATTAAAAAGGCGACGAGCTAATCATACGGTTTTGAATATCGACCTGACGCGGACAAGCGAAACAAGAGGTCTCAACCAACAAACTATTGAGGCGCTTAGGCTCGTTGGCAGAAGTGCTAAAGCGGATGCTGGAGGCTTTCGCTCCGACCGAGGAAAAAGAAAGAAACGCACCGTTCTTGAAAATATTTGACGGAATATACGCAAAATTCAAGCTTCGATGTATTTCATTCATAAGGGACTTGGGGTAGTTCCTTACCGTCGCGAATTAGTACTTTTATATCGAAGAATGGAAATCTTCCATTTGGATGATATTGGAAAGATGAGGCCGCGCCGCAAAGTTGAAGCTATCTGGGCAAAGTTAAGGCCATGCGCCAAGTCGACAGGGAAATCATTCATTCCTTGCCCAATTAAGAGACTTTCAAAAAAGCTATGGCTAAAAGAAGAAATTGGTATTGGAAACACATTATGTGTCGCACGCGTGGATATTATCATCAGCAGTTGAGTTGCGGATGAGGGCTTCTGCCAACATTGCGGCAAACGAAGCCCAAAAATGCTGAATGGGTGAAGCTATTCGCAATTTGGACTGATTTGGCATGGATACGCGAAAACGCTTTCCGTCGATTTTTTAAAGAATAATGAACAAGTTCATTAGTTGCATACAAAATTTTTGACTCAGCCTTTAAATATCATTTGCTAAGCGTCGTTTAACGATCTAGACAGCAAACAAACGGGCTGACTGATTAACAGCGAAAACTTCAGGCTTTAAGATCTATTGAGGCGAGATATCGGGAGGAAAATACAACTGCATATTATATTGATCCGCCCCATTTACAACAGTGCGGATCTTGAATAATCATATATAAAATGTTATAACACTCTTCATAGGCTTAGCCTTGATGGAAAATAGATATCAGGCAGTTCACTGGCTTGGATGTCAAAAAATGGTGTTATCTCCAACGCTATTGATGGATGTTGAGTTTTCATGTCTTAAGGCATGCAAACCAAGTCTTTGGTGAAGTTAACCACGTAACTAACTTAGCCATAAGCCATAACCCCAAAAGGTAGAGATTCAAAGTATGTTGCTGCCTTCGCATGAATACACGATTCTAATTTGGCGAAGGACAAAGTACACTTACTCGTAAATCGTCTTAAGTTGTTCCGCTGATGCTGTTTCAAAAAAAGTTACCCTAAACAAAATGGTTTGAAAATTATCGAAGCTGCATACGGGCGCAGGGGTTCGTGAGCATCTCGAGAAACCGGACTTTTATGTATTTCCCATTTTAGCTTGTGGGAATCAAGGAACTGGGAAAATTGGTGTAATTAGCAGTAAAGATATCAGAATATTTTTTATAATAGGTTTTTGATGGACCAGTATGTGGCTTCGTTGGAAAAAATTTTATCCAACAAACGGATTTGATTCTTCATTTACTCCTATTCAGAGACGATGATAGTTTGGGACGCTGCGATGGGAGTATGACCGTGTGAGGAATATGTTAGTAAAGACGTTTTTTTCTTTAGAGCAAAACCAAACACAATATATGCTAAAGATTATTGCTATAGATAAGCTAATCTGCCCAAAGTCTTGTTGGTAAAACAATCGCTATGATGCTCTACAAAAAGGCACAAATTTGCTTTAAACCACTGATAACCTAATAATCCTTTCGACTATCGAGAGTATATTTGCGGTAAGGATATAGTTTCCCATGAAAACTCGGACTCATGAAGATTTAGGTCCATCAGATTATTTTGCTGGTTTCCGGAACAACCGCTCAGCTGTAATTTAACTTAATCGGAACGACAAAAGCTTTGGAAAAGAGGAAGTATCTAACTCGTTGAAATGGAGAAGCATTTTTGTCTGTTTACATTTCCCGGGAGAACTCTGAAGTCCTCCATTTTCAAGTGATGGAAACATTGGTAAAACCCAAAAGACATGACGGATTCTCCCCATCTAATCAAAACCTAAATATCGCATGAGCACTACGAAAGATTTCATTTAGACATTTAGATTTCCAAAGTTGACAAGCACAAGGCGGCCTTACTTTGCCGACCAATCAGTCTTCTTAGTGTGGGTTGATGACACCTATATTCTGGAGCTACATGATGGAAATCTGGAACAGCAAGGCTCGCCATCCTTACTCAATAATTAGACTGCTTCGCAGACCCTTTCTCTATTTCAGCTCGCATCACCGCATCCTGATGGACACCCACATGGTGGACGTTGATTATTCTGTGTGTTACTTGCTTGGCTTAAACCGTTCGGAACGGTTGACCGCGGACAAAAAATGGGATTGTCACCGTTGTCGGGACGACAAGTCTTGATTTGATTGTCTGTCTTCATTTGGCGCACATGTTGAAAGACGTTGATAAGCAGCGCCGTTAATAAACATGGTTCAAGGCAAACTCGAAACTCTTATCCAAAAGACTTCGACCGCCACTTTACGTTATATTGATTAATAATATGAAGGAATTTGGAAAGTCGACCGGTTGAACCGTTGGAACGGGTGCGCCTCATACGAAGGCCGAGTTTTCGGTTCTGATGTTCGACGTGCAGACTTGTAGGCAGAAATGGCAAAGGGGAACAACCCACGCTTCCTTTTTTTCCGCAGCGGCCTCCGTATTGAACAACTATCATTCTAAGGGGCCTATTTCGGCTTAGAGAAGTCTCTGAGCGGAACTTGTTGCCCATTTATAATGAAACAATCTGAGAACCGAACGGCTCTGCCGGAGACCCCGTGTGGTCAAAAATTTTCCATCACGGGCACTTATTACAGGCTCTACATATTCGGGGCGTTGCTTGATTGCGGATGCATTTGCGCTGGGCTACGACAAAAATTGTAGGACATACGCTAGCAATTCTACTCTCTCTCTT
>Ga0163217_1068934_pt1 | contig 12827 bp, 19 predicted proteins | sample SynspAceP_FD_185933 | JGI IMG/M metagenome (GOLD analysis project Ga0163217, IMG submission 185933) | Saline lake microbial communities from Ace Lake in Antarctica - Synechococcus sp. Ace-P (PacBio error correction) | ecosystem: Environmental > Aquatic > Non-marine Saline and Alkaline > Saline ... | reverse complement strand
AAAAAGAACGTACGAGTATGAAGATCGCCATTCCCACCGCTCCTGCAGTTCTGCAATGTCGAGAAACTTCCGGCGCTGAACTGATGGATCGTGAATCAGGAACCTGGCCCTGCAGCTTCATTCATAGGCGTGCAATAATAAAAAAACCGACCATCCTGGATCAGAAAGCTATAGCTGGGGAGAGGTAGATGCGGGGAAGACGCTCAACCTTGCTTTGCTGCTGGCTTGATTTTAAGGCCCAATTCATTGGGAGGCAAGAAGCACCTCTGTTCGCCCGAAAAACCGCCCATTCCTCTTGCAAACTCATGACGAGCTGTCAGCAGCAGCTGATTACGTTAATGGAAACTCGCCAGCATCCACGAGGCAGGCCTAGCCCGCTGTCTACTGCATTATCGAGCCCCAGCATTTGATCCAAGACAATCGGCTTCTTCCCTGGAACCAACGTAAATTTTGCAAGCTTCCTAGCTGCTGGCGATCTTAATTCTCTAGTCCTGATTTGCCAATAGAGTGATCTACAAAGATTGTGACGCAGTTCTTCTTAATTTCGGATCCAAGCTCTAAATGAGTTCAAAAACCAGCCTCAGGCTTAGCTCACCGCACCAACTACTGTTATGATTGACATCTGGTGTCCAACGATCCGCTACCAAAAGTCGGTCAGGCGCAGCATGGGCCTAAAATCTTCCCACTTCCAATTGGCGAGAGGACACAGCCGCCAGAATAGGGACTTCAATGGTTTTATGTGGAAATCCTGGAAGCAGACCGATCTGGGAAGCGCTGTTTCTCGTACTCTGCAAAGACATTCAGGCTATTTCTGCCCTGCCCGCGAAGGAGTCTCTTCGACGGCAAGCCTCGCCTACATTATCTGCCGGGCAGGAACCAAGGCGGTGGCGAAACAGCACTTGCGGACTGCGAAAACAAGACGGCTGGTAAGTGACGAAGATGTCAACGGCCTCCAGCCCAACAGGCTGAAGCTTTCGGGAAAAGCTATGGAGCAAAGCGAAGCAGTTTCAGCAGTTTACAGAAGTGCAAGCTTTAAGGCTCCGCCGCCCGATTCACTAGCGGCAGCGCTATGGGTCCCAACCAGTTCTGGCGGTCGGCCAAGCCCAGTAGGTCTGCCACCAGAGATTCTTTCGGATGCTGGGAAAGAGATTTCCCTACTCAGTACTAAGGGGCGCAGTTCGAGATTCCTCCAGCCTGACTGTAGTTATCTTTCACACCGGCCCGGGTCGTGATCGCTACCTGAAGGAATGCTTTACGGGCTGGGGCTCCTTGAAAGTCATCGCAGCCGCGGCGGCTATGGCACTTCAGGTGGGAGAGATTAACGCATCCGAACAAGCCACCCCAGCGTAGGTCAAATGCCAATGAGTTACCTCTACAGTGCTGTGATCTTGGCGAAAGAGCTACCAAGGCTCGCATGAGTCTACCCGGTTAGAACATGTGCTTGTTCGGGTTCTACCCGCTTCACGGACCACTTTCAAGAGACTCATGTGGAGTCATAGGCAGTGTTCATGTCCAAGCGCAAACAATAATAAGGCCCGGAGTTCAAACGGGAGGCCGTAGTAGAAACTGGCCGTTCGGCTCAGGCACCAGTTGTCGCAGATAGCTCAAGGAGATCGGGTGGCGCCAGCTTGCTAAAATCGCTGGGTGCGTGAGGCGCGAGCAGCTGAGAAGCTCTTTTCGGCACAAGGGCAACCCGCGAGATGAGAACTTGCCCGCCTCAAGCGCTGAGCTGGGCCCGACAGTGACGAAGGAACGTGATTTTTTAAAAGACGCCGGCAGGCGTACTTTGCCAGGGAATCATCGAACGGTAACGTCGGTGATCCAGCGCTTGCCGCAAAACGGAGTACCCAGTCCGACTGATGTGCCGTTGTTTTTTGAAGGTGTCTGCCAGTGGCATTACGACTGGCAAGATCGTGAGCCAAGCCCACGCGCTCAGGATATGCCCGCGCCTGATAAAGCGATTCGTGAGATCCATGAGGATAGCCGCAGTGCAATAGGTGCGCCTCGCATGCACGAGGATCTCCTATTCGAAGGTGAAACCTGGCCAGCCTGAACCCGTGTTGCTCGCTTGATGGCCGCAGAGCAAATTCAAGGTTGGCCGCGCAGGAAGAGACGTGGCTTTGGCCGAAGTAACGTCTGCCGCCCAACAGGTGTTGGAAAATCTACGGGGAACGCGGACTCAATGCCTTTGGAGCCGGAGCGCAAATGGGTCACGGATATCACGGAGATAGCCACGCTGGAGGGCAAGCTCTTCCTGTGTGGTAGGTGCTGGATCTGTACAGCAAGCTATGTGAATTGGCTGGTCGATGCATCCATCGCCAAATAGGCAAGCGATGGTCACCGGGCAGTGAGATGGCGATTTGCAGCGTCAGGTAACTTGGTCGGTCATTTTACACATCTTTCGAACCAGGGGGAAGCCAATTTACCAGCCGGGTCGACGATCATGCGCTTTCTGAGCCGAAAAAACACTAACACCACAAAAAACCACGCTGGGCGTTTGCCAGCATGAGTTCCTTGGCCCCAATTGTGGCGATAACGCGGGCTTGGTGGTGGCTGGAGGGCCTCTCTCTCTTCGGCAACTCAAGCGCTGCTGCGACGCGTGGTTGATATTGCTCATCATCAATCGTCCGGACACTACTTGATGTGAACAGCCAAAAATGCACGCGAGCGGATCTGTTCGGACTATATTGAGCGCGTTTCATAACCACGAATGCGTCGTGAGAGTTGCTCAGGCAAGATCTGAAGTTTTCGGCTCTTTTAAAACCGTCCGTGTTAGCGGGTAGAACCCTTTCCGCCCCAGAAACCTACTCATCCTGAAATCGATTGCATATTTTTGAAAATCTATATCACCCTCGTTGAGCTTACCCAACCGGACGACTTCAAACCGGCTCTGCATGAGGTGATTTATATGATTCCAGGACTGTCCAGCATGTCAGTCCACGAACGGTCCCAAGCGCTGCCCACTATGGCAAGCAGATCGGAGGTTCCATTGGGGCTGTCGCAGGTACCGTTCAGCGGTTTTCGCTGGTCGTACAAAAGGGGCAATACAGGGGGCCCGTGTAGCGCCACGCCTGATTGAGTTCGCAGGCCGGCGGCAGGCGCTCCGGTGCATGTCATAGGCGCTGTCGTTCAGTGGGCGGAATTATGGCTGTATCACAGGTCTTTTGTCTGAAACTCGGTGCCCTGTTCGACAAGATCTTTTTTCTTTCAGTATCGATGCGTGCAGTGCGCACGCATTTCTAGCCAAATTCACCAACCTTGCTGAAACCTTTCCAGGATAAGCATTCCGTAGCGTTCAAAAACCCCTTTTTTCGCGTCATCAGCGTTCGGCGCCTCGCATACACGCCGGACCAAATGTACCCCCATCAAGCATCAACCCTTTTAGCCCGCACTCTACGACAGTATCAAAGCTCGGCAGCCAAAACTGACCCGGAACTTTCTGCTGGGTGTGTGCCAGAGAGTCAGGACTTTTTGCAATGAAATCAGAAGTCGATTCGTCCTGGGAGCACATCCCGCCCTACGGCTGAGTTAAACACCCCAAGGATAGGACAGGAAGAATGGCTGATAACAAAAAATCTCCAGATTGGCCATCAGGCGTGCCGCCCCGCTGTTGGTCGGGCACCCATCGAGGTCCCGTGCTGGCCGCTATGCTGCGAAAAAAAACCTGTCGCCTCAGCGCAGCTTCTCCAGACGGCCAGACAAGTGAATTCCACACCCGCCCTTCTAGGACAACCATCCTGGAGCCATTTCTGGGTGCCCAGCAACACCATAAGGAAAGCCCTGCACCACCTTATACCCCGGCAGCCAAACCTCGCACCGTTGATACTTGGTAAGTATCCGATCCTGAACATCCCTACGTCGAACTAAAAGGCCCTCAAGCAAACAATACGTGAAACATTCAAAAGCAGAGAGGCCTTTACTCACGGCGCTGCTGCAACAAAGCCATGCGGAAACGGCCAGCCGTAGCCATTTTGCTGGGCGGCGAGGATTATCTTGGATCCAGTCCGGGGAACTGCCTGCACTGGACATCGACCAGTTGCTTAAGGACAAACCCCACTTGGAAAGCCTCGTTACACCGCCTGGAGAAGGTGACCGTACGTTTCTGATCACCTGACTCAGGCCACCCTGAGCCATGCCCCTTCCTGCAGCGAACATTTACGCCCCCACGCAAAAGGCACCGGCTACCGAGCCGTCAGCCACCAGAGTTCGGCCATCACTTCGGCTCGCAATGAGCTATGCGCAAGTCCATTGACATGGGATCCCCATTGGCAGCCATGCCAGCCTCTCTACCTGTCCAGCCCACTTTTTAGTGATTAAAGGAAAAGACCATATGAAGCAGATACAACAGATACAAAGAGACGTTTTTTACAGACTGACCCCGTACTCCCGTCGAAGATCAGCCTGATCTGGGCGCAGGAAATCTTGAAGCACGTTTTTACACGCACACTTTCGACCAGCCCCATCATGGTCCAGGGGATTATCTGCGTCTCGCTTTTGCCAACGGAAAAGAGCGGGAAGTGTTCGGAAATAATCATGCTCGGGAACAATCAAAACATGGTCCGTACTGGGCTTTGAGCGCCTTTTTTACGCGAAACAATTAGACTCGCAAGCGTCATTCCCCGAGAGGTAATCAGACAGTAACTCAATGCCAAAACGCTGCTGCGGTTGATACTTACTCACAACCACCCAAAGCGGGCAATCCGAGCCCAGGCCAAGCTGATATCAGTCTGACGAGGAGGAATAAAGGTCGCACTGGAAACCATTGACGTCCGTCTTCTTGATCACTTGGTTATAGGCGGCGTTTCCTCGGTAAGTCTCGCTGAACGAGGTTGCTTTAAACTTAACTACAATTAGTTCTTCACTGACTAATATCTGCCACTTCACGAATCCTTGCAATTGCCTAGCCATCTGAGAAAGTACGCTACAAGATCATTCATCGCAAAAGTCCTCCTCCAGGAGCTTTGTGATTATAGCCTAGAACCCGCAACCAGCCCGATTTTTGATTGGTAATTTCTAAGGGAAGCGCTCAAAAGTGCGGATGACTATGATTTATCAAAAGAGAAATCTAATGAAAATGACTGAAGCAATGAATCGCTTAATTTGTGAGACCCCCACCGACGAGAGCGGTTTCCGCATGTTCTGAAGGATTGCCGTTGCCAACAACAACTCAGGCTAATCCTCGTTACCTACGAAGGGCAAGCACCTTTCATCCACAAACGAAAAATTGCTGCCCGGATGCAAATTTGACCCTTCCTACTTGGACATAAACTGTCCCAATTCAGCGGGAGTACGCCAAAATTTTGCACTCCAAAGCGCAGTTCGCTTCCGGATTATTTTGCCGCCCTGAGCCGCTGCGCAGAAAATTCTGGCTATGATCTCAACAAAATATAGCCACAAACGGAATATTCCCACCATCTTGGGTACGGAAAGGAAAATAAACGCATTTGCCGCCCTCCTGATCTAACGCCAGCGCTAAGCTAACCTGGATCATTGGACTTGACATCGCTAACCAAAACTCCCAACATCGTCAGGTGACCTTACCGGCACCATGAAAGCAGAGGAATTATTCTTGCGACTACCCTCATCTAAAGGCTTAAGGACGACACCTAATCCCACCCCACGCGACGCTGGTTTTAAATATAAAATCTAATCAGACAAAACAGCCAAAGCATGGCCAAAGTATGGGCCGGCCGGATTATAAAACGAGAAAAGCCCCGGTTAAAATGGGCTTTTTCTGTCTAATTATGGCGGAGAGTCAGGGATTCCGGAACCCTGGGAACTGTGCCAGTTCAACGGATTTCGAATCCGTCCCGTTCACCACTCTCGGCAACTCTTCCAGTGGCGCGCATCTTAACCAGATGCGGCCGGCTGGCGGAAAGCGTTGAGAGCGGATCCCTGCAGAAGTCAGGGCAGATCGACGCCAGGCGCTGAAGCAACTTCTTCGTAGGCTTCGATACGCCGCCAAGACCCTGGCGGAAGCAACGGTCCTTGTCCATCTTTTTTGCCGGTTTTCTGTGCCCACAGGCGGCAGCCGTCTGGACTGAACTCGTCACCAGGGACGATCTCACCCTTGAAACAGAGCCAAACATCCAGTTTTTGGAAGTCCCACCAGCATCAAAAACCTGGCCAGATCGAACAATGGGTCAGAATGGCGTGACCATCAAGGTCAGCTCCTGCATACGGTCAGCTGTGCGGCAGTCGCCCAACGATGGTGACCAACGTGCGAGGCATTGATGAAGGGGTCGCCTTTGGGCGTCATCTTCATAAGAGTTCGAAGGTCGGCGCACCAGTGCAGTGCCCTCTTCGATACCCAGGCGCTTACCAGGCTTACCGGCGGCGTAGTTTACGACTACGCACTCGACGGGAACCATATCCAGTTTTTGACCAATACCTCGTTGTCGGACAAAACAGGCATCAAACTGGGTCGAATACGGCGCTTCCAGCTTCTGCATTGAATTGAAAGGCCATTGAAAACGGTTGTTGACCCATGCCCTTGCGGTCCAGTTGCTCGATATTACGCTTGCCATTCGAAACGCGAGGTGTCGTTTGCGAAACAGCAGAATCAGGCGATTCTGCGTCATCGGTGGTTTAAACTTGATTTGGCTTTGCCACGGTTAGAGTTCAGTGCGGTTTTTCCATTTTCTCGGCTCCAAAGCTACACGCATAAGGTAAGCGGGGCTTGCCCGGTAATATCCTGCCAGGGCAAGCCCTGATCTGTTCAGCCAGCATAAGCTGCGCCCTGCCCCAAACCATCCAGGCTTGCCCAAGCTCGCCCAGCGCCAGGTGGGGCAGTTGTTCTTTTTCACTGATGTGGGCAATGGGCCACATGCTGGAGCCTGCGCCTTGCGATGGCGCGTAGCAGTCCAGCCGCCTGCTGATGCTCAGATGACCCCAGATCGCCGCCCACCCTGGCTCTCAAGCTGGGTGGATAAGGCCCTTGCGCCAACATTGCGAGATCGTAATTGCCTCGAGAAACAAGGCATCAGGACCACTGTAAACGCTCGGGACAATCACGGGTGATGGCACCTGTGTCGGTCAGCACGCCCAGGCGCGTAACGGGCGTTGTCAAAAATAAACTGGCATGGCTCGCGCCGCATCATGCGAACAGCCACCGGCAGGACGCTCAGATCACCAATCGCAAAAAGGGCAGTCCCAGCGTCGATGCGTTCATAAGGAAGTTTCGAAATCCACTGACGCCCGCCGAGCGTGGCCTGCGCCGCTCATTATAGACCGCAGTTGATAACCGCCGGGCAAGGCGCTGCACGCCCGCTGACATGATCAGGGTATTGCTTGCATGCGTGACCAATATTGGCGCTGAGCTGCCTGGCGCTACCCTTACCGCGGCAGGGCGTTGCTCCGGTGGCCCGCAGACTGAACCCGCAAGTCCACCAGCAAATCGGGTCTGGGCCGACTCGACCACCGTCGCATTGCCCTTGCTGCCACGGCCCAGGAACAATAGCGCACGAGCTAGGCACAACCCATCAAATCAGTTGGTCGCGGATTGCGCGTTCAAAACAAGTGCCGGGCTCAGCCGTGTCGCTGCGGTTTCAATCCCCTTGCTCTACAGTCACTTGCACGCCGTTGCTGGACCTGCGTCAAACGCACCTGAAGGGCCTGTCGACCGGCTCATCGTTATCGCCGCGCCCAAACAAACCGACCAAAGAAACCGGGGCTTCTCGGTTCTTGGCTGCTGGCGGTGCGTCCAGTTCGACATAATAAACCACCGCTGCTGCGGTCAAGATCGGTCACCAATACGTTCGGCCCGGCCCACGCGGCGGTAAGCCGATAGCGGCCCAGGAAACGGTTGAAGTCGGCCTGCAGGTTCAGCACGGCATTGCCGGCACCGTCCTGACCTAGCGTTGCCTTTGCTGCCCCACCCACTCCGCCGCTGCGCTGCCACCAATGAGCTGCTTGCCCATCGTACGAGGAACTGCAACTCAAATAACTTTCCATTTTCGGCCAGCACCGACCGTTCCAGATTAGCGGTTGTCCGAGGTCTCTTGGCCACTCGTCTCGATCACCGCCCTGGCTGCGCGAGGTTGTGTTGTAATATGGGAAAATTTTCGCTGGTGCCTGCCTGCACACCGGGCTCTTTACACGCATGCGGAAGCGATGCTCCTGATCACGCACCGTGCGACCTTCGCCCACCCGCCGGCAGCAATGCGCCGTACCAGCGGGTTTGTCGTCTGCAGTATCCAGCGCTAACCAACCGTCTGTAACTTCGCAAGACTGGCGGGGCATTTCTTCGGACGCCACCGGCACTGGTAGTCGTTCCAGAAGCTGCCGAACAGCCGGCCAGGCATCTGCTGGGGCAAGCTGCGCATGCACCCACGAACGAGGCATTCTGCTGGCAGTGAAAAAACTGCGAGCATCCGCGCTCACCTGCATGGCCTTGCGGCGCGGGCATATTGAATTTACTGTACGTCCTACTGCCGGCTTATCTGCCGGGCACCGGAAGCCAAATCACCACCTGCTTGCTTCGACCCCCTCGGGTACAGTCATTCTGGGCTGGGATCTTGCGCCGCCTGGTAATCGAACCGCGATCCCGGAAGAAACCCATCTTCACCTTTAGATATTACCCCACAACCACAAGACTGCCTAGCAGCACGGCACCGTAGAGCACCCAGAACAGCTTCATAATGATTTGCCTTGCTGAAATTAAGTCGAGTCGGCTCACAACACACCGCATTCGCGCAGTGCATTACGGACCGTCTCATGGCAACGAGGTCGCTCAAGGGCGTCAACGGGAGGCGCATGCCATCACCCATCAACCCCATCTCATGCAGCGCCCATTTAACCGGAAATGGGTTGACTCTCATGAACAATGCCTTGTTGCAGTGCATCAAGCGATCATTGATTCCTTTCTTGCAGTGTCCACTCGCTTCAGCGCCGCGGCACAGAGTTCATGCATTGCCTTGGAGCGACGTTGGCCGTTACTGAAAATTTGCCCTGCCCGCCCCATCAATATCAGCTCGACGGCCTTCGGGTCATCGCCCGAGTACACCGCCATGCGGTCACCGACCCGATCGATCAGCTCACGGAGGCACGGTGCAGGTCGCCAGTCGCTTCCTTGATGCCGTGATGTTCGGCGTATCGCAGGCGCTCAACCGTCTCTGGCAACATGTCGCAGCCGTTGCGCCCCGGTACGTTGTACAGAAATCTGCGGGAATATCCACCGCTTTCGGCGATGAAGCGATAATGCTTGATACAAAACCTTCCTGGTGGGCTTGTGTAATACGGCGCGTCACCAGCCAGGCAGGCATCGGCTTTCACGCTGCGCGCGGACTCGGTCAACTCCACAGCCTCGCGGGGGACGTTGGCACCGGTTTACCGGCGATCACGGCCCACTCGGCCGGCAACCTGATCTACCACGCGGCCGAATGGCCTCTTTATTGCTCGCTCATGCGTCAAGGTGGCGACTCACCGGTAGTACCACAGCCACGATGCACTCCGGTACCATTTTCCAGATGAAAGTCGATCAGTCGCTCAAGGGCCAGCCAGGTCTAGGCCTCCACGAGAATCCATGGGTGTCACCAGCGCTACCAGGGCTGCCTGCGATCATGCAACGCTCCACCTGAAACATTGACCGCAATGGTACTTTTCGCCTGCTGCCAGGCACAAGGGAAGCCGGAAGAATTTTCCCGCTTAAAACGCGGCTGGAGCGCCGTTTTTCAAACCTGCATTAGGACTGTCGATTCACGCTGGCGCATTTCAATAGAAAGTTGAACCCTGGTGCCACAGCGGCGACAATAGCAGCCCTGACAGTCCAAAGCCGGACTCATCGATCAGGACCCTTCCTCATGCCAAGAGCAACATGGCCACCGCAACAGCCAACGGGACCAGTTCTTGGTTATCAAACGCCTTGGGTCGCAGGACCCACCAGTATGGCTGGACCACCCTCACCCGCCTTTGCCTGGATGCAGCGCTGCCTGATCATCCAGCAGCCGCATGCAAGCCGTCACGGCACATCTGCACCATCATTTGCTGTTGCAGGTTCAGCGGCAACTGGGACGCCCTTGGCGCGCCTGGAAGGTTGATGCTCACCGTCGCCAAACGTGAACATTCTGGACGCTATCGGATTGAACCGCAGTCATGCCCTTGGAAAGAACGCCCTCAGGCGGCTTTCCCGTAACAACGTTTTCGTCACCGCAGTCTCAACGCCCCGAAGGAGGGTGGGGCATGTGCCGAGCTGTGGCACCTTCTTTCAGCAGATCGAAATCGAGATGAAAGAGCTGTTCAAGCTTTTACCTATATGGCCCAACACACCGGCACCGCCATTTGCTGAACATGACCTTTCGACCATCCGCCATACCGGCCAGACGCAACTCAGTTGGTTGCGCGAAACAGTAAAATATCTGGATTTCTGTGACGAGTTGAACCTGGATGCGGTTATAGAGCCTTGGCGCCCCATCCACTAATTTTTGACGCCGAGAGGGAACATCGATGATCATCAATGTTGAGCAGCCCGTACCTGACTTCACCCCCAGGCTAGCCAGCGGGTCAGAGTGGCAATTTGCAGACCTTGCAGGGCACGCAGCTGGTTATCTAACTTTCTACCCGAAGGACACACCCCCGGCTGCACCACGTAAGGGGCCAGGAATTCGCGACCTGCACGCGATTTTGTCGCGCGCCAATACGCTTATTTTTTTTAGGTGTTATTTCCAAGGACAGTCTGCGCACCCATGAAACTCAAGGCCAAGCAAGAGCTTTCCCTTTGAACTGATCAGCGATTACCGATGAAAGCCTGTGCAGCTGTTTTGATGTTGGATCAAGCTCAAACAGATGTACGGCAAGGAGTACGAGGGGATTGAGCGCAGCACCTTTCTACATAGACAAAGAGGGTGTGCTGCGGCGGGAATGGCGCAAGGTCAAGGTCAAAGGGGCCACGTAGGCCGAAGTGCTACAAGCTGGCAGGACTCAATCAACTGATCAAGCCTCGGGTCGGACACACCCGGATGATCTTCCGGCGGCTCCTCATGGGCAGCTTCGACCCCGCGCGGCCAGGCGTAGAGCACGGCCTTGAACAGGGTCGCTAGCGTTTCGCGAAGAATATCCCCCAGAATTCCCCACAAGCGCCGAAATTTCAGCACGGCCGAGATTAATCGCCACCGGGTGAGTTGACCGCCTCGGAGAACAGGATGCGCACCAGCACGTTGCCAATCCCGGCTGATCACCGCATAGACGATCATCAGTATCATGAAACTCGTTACCCAGCCCCCCACTGAAAAGAGGGCCGATCAGCGCTACTGGAATGGTCGGCCACCGTAGCGCCGATGTAAGGCACGAGCACTGAAAGCCCGACGACCACGCGAGCAACGCCGCGTAGTTGACATTCAACACCACGAAAACAGATGTAAGCTGACACACCGTACGATAAGAATTTCGATCACCTTGCCACGGATATTAGTTGGCGAGTGTCTGCTGGTTCATTTTCGGTCCATACCTGGGTTCATCAGGCGTCGCTCGCGCGGAAGATGGCCGACCATCCAGCGGTTGATCTTCTGCGTTATCCATCACCCCCTGGAAAAAGAAACACCAGAATGGGCACCAGTACCAGATAAACCAGAATGGTTCAATCCAGCATCGGCAGGCCCGCGAGTGACTGGACAAGCAAACCACTGGCGAAACTGCCCAGTTCGCCATGATGGTATTGATCAAACCGCTCAATCTGGCCCTGGGAATCAGGCGGCCGGGTTTACTGCTCGGGCAGGCTGCTCAAGCTGGAGCCTGCCATTGCACCAGCATGCGCGGCCAGTCATTGAACAGATTGGTGATCTGCCTCCAGGGACCAGAGGACAACTACGGCCCAACAAGGCTTCAAGACCACGAGAGAAAACAGCAAGAAAACCAAGAGACCATGTCTGGGACTCCATCGCCTCTCGTCTGGAGTGCATCTCTTACTCGCTGAGAGATGTTGCGGGCTGAACTCAATGGATCGTGTGCATCTACGACCCGCGTTGGTATTGCTCAAGCTAGCGATATTACGCACACAGTCTATTCAAAAGCCTCGTAATTAGCCTAAGGCAGGGGCGCAAAGCTTGCCGCCAAAAAACTGAATGGATATGGCAAAGCCAAAGCGCCAGCACAAACGGCCAGAAACGGACCTGCCTCTTTCAATCGGAAAAAAATAGCGGTGAATCCCAGCCTTTGGAAAAAACCTTCAACATACCTGTGATCTCACCTCTTGCGTAACCCAATAATTGGAATTCGTCGGCCCAGTAAGTTATTCGGACCCTACCAAAGCTCGTTACCAGGAGAGTTCAGCAAAAGCGCTTGCATGTCGCGGCTGCGAACGCCCGCATTCGGTCGCGCAATACATGAGCACGTCGTTCACGGCCATTTCTTGTTCAATTCATCTTGGTTTTGGAGCAATGGCAGTGGGGCAGGGACCAGGCCGCGAGCATCGAGGGTACGGGGACAACATTCCTGAGCAATTTTTCCAGCCCATTTGAATCAAAACCCGCCAAAAAACTAACTCCTTGATAGCAAGTGTTTACAGTTAGCCCTGCAAGGTCTCAGGCAGGGGGACCACGCCCAATCCGGACAAGGTCCGAAGGTAATTCATGGATTTTCAAAACCGGTTAACCAACCAACTTGGCGGCTGGTCAAAAGCGCTGGGCTTTTGTGGTCATTGGACCACCCGCTGGCTGGCCCGGCCAGCGCGCAGGCGAGAGTTCAATTCTGCCTTCACTCGGCCGCAATAAACCAAAGGCTCCTTCGATTTCCATTGTCCCGTTTGAGCAAGGAAAGTACCAGGCTTTGGGGGGGCCCGCCGGGGCCCTGGGGTTGTCATTCCCTCCCCCTTTCCCTTTTTCCCCCTGTGGTTT
>Ga0163217_1090668_pt1 | contig 12829 bp, 18 predicted proteins | sample SynspAceP_FD_185933 | JGI IMG/M metagenome (GOLD analysis project Ga0163217, IMG submission 185933) | Saline lake microbial communities from Ace Lake in Antarctica - Synechococcus sp. Ace-P (PacBio error correction) | ecosystem: Environmental > Aquatic > Non-marine Saline and Alkaline > Saline ... | reverse complement strand
CGAAAGCCTGATCCGGAGCTCAGCGACCTTGAGCTGGTGAGGAACCCTGGACTGCGCAGGCCTCTTACCGGCTCAGCGATTTCCGGCCAAGCGCATGGGCACCTGGAACGGCCGCTTCCGCGACGATCCTGCGTCGCTTCTGGAAGGGGACGACGGACTGCAGCTGGCTGATGGCCGAGCGGACTGAAGCAGGCAGCCCGATCTCTACCGGCGGCGCCCAGCGGGCCGTGGGCGGGCCATCACCTTATTCACCGCCCACGACGGCTTCACCCTGGCCCGATCTTGGTCAGCTACAACGGCAAACACAACCTGGCCAATGGCGAGGACAAAACCGCGACGGCGACAACCACAACAAACAGCTGGAATCACGGGGTGGAAGCCCCTGCAACGATTTCACGCCATCACCGCCCTGCGCAACGCCAGCCAGCGCAATCTCCTGGCCCCCTGCTGCTCGACCCCGGGGTGCGATGCTGCTGATGGCGGGACGAGGTTGCGCCGCAGCCAGGGGGGCAAACAACAAAACACCTGGTGGCCAGAACAATTCCCTTCGGTGGATGCACTGGCGGCCCGATTGGCCGGCGATCTGGCCCTGCGTCAGTTCGTGCAAAGGCTGCTGGTGTTGCGCCGCAAAACTCGCCGGGCCTGCTCAACCCGGAGCAGCCCTACGTGGCAAGGCAAGCCGGGCCCGACCCCAGGCCTCACAACACCCTCTGGCGCGCAGTGGCACGCCGTCGAAGTGGAACGCCCGGGAACGGGGCACTGGTTCGCACAACCCTGGCCTGGAGCCTTACACAGCGCCCGAAGCGCGGAGCGCTGCTCTGGTGCGGGCCTGAACGCCTACAGGCAAGGCGATCCACTTCGATCTGCCCAAACCAGCGAGGGCTGGTTGCGCGTGATCGACAACAGCCTTGGCCCAGCGGCCAGGGACCTGCCCCTCACCCCGAAGCTCTGGACCCAGCGGGGCCCCCGCTGGAGAGCCGCAGCCTGATGCTGATGGTGGGCCCCGAGAGCTGCTGCAGAAGCCAGCCAAGCCGAAACAGGCCGGTGAGGCCGCGGCCAGGCCAGCGCTCAGGGGCCCCTGACAACCCTGGCCCACGCTCACCGGCCCAACCGGCATCATTCGCTCGGATCCGCACCACCCCCCTGGGCCGCGCCCCTTTCCCGCCTTGGACCACCACCGTCCCCTATCTCGACCTCCAGGCCGTGGAGGCCTACCTGGCCCCGCCCGGTCTTCACCAACCTTCAGCCTTGCGGCTACACCATGGTGGAACACACCGTGATCCTCGGGGCCGAAAACGGGTCAGGCAAGAGTGCCCTGATCAAGCTGCTGTGCCGCGAAATCTACCCGGTGGTCAAGCCGGGATCCTGGCTGCGCCTCTTCGGCCACCAGACGGCGAATCTCTGGAATCTGCGGGCCCGGATCGGGCTCGTCTCCCAGGATCTGCAGGGCCAACTATCGAAGGCGGCGTTGCTGCCCGCGATGTGGTGCTCTTCCGGCTTCTTCGGCTCAGGTGGGCATCGTCCCGAGCCAGCAGCCCACAGCCGCCCACAGGCTGAGGTTGGGTGAGCTGAGGACAACTCCGGGCTGGCCGGATCTGGCCGAAACCCCTTACCGCCCAGCTCTCGGACGGCCAACGGTCGACGGGCTGCTGCTTGCCCGCGCCCTGCGTGCACGATCCAGAGGTGCTTGGTGCTCGATTAGCCCACCAATGGCCTCGATATCCAGGCCCGCTCCAGCTGCTGACGATCCTGCGCGGGCCCTGGCCCAGTCCGGCACCAAACCCCTGCTGCTGGTGACCCACCAATTCGATGCAATCATCGGAAATCAGTCGCTGCGTGCTGTTGCGGCAAGGGCGGCAGGAGGGATGGCCCCGTTCCAAGCGAGCTGCCTGCAGGGGACGGGCCCCTCTCAGCGCCCTGTTCGCACACGCCCCTGCAGGTGTGCACAGCCGGCGGTTATCACCAGGGCTGCCGGGCGGGGGGAAGCGCTCCCTTGAAATTATTTAACTGTTAAAATGAAAGCAGACAGCTGCAGGCAATCAAGGAATTTCGCGGGATCATCAGCACCCACGGCTTCCTTCTCGATGAAGTCCTTTTTCGCGAAGCCCTTTTCGATCAAGCCTGTCTTTTTTCATTCACGGAGATAACTTTTGTTCCCTGTCAACTGCCGTTTCCTACTGCCTGCGATCAAACGCAAGGATTCAACGCAAGATCAACGGCCAAGATCAACGCCAAAGCTGATGCTGCCGCTGCTTGCGTTCGCTGGTGGCCCTCCCAGCAGCACATGCCGGCCATTCAGCTTTGACCCTGTGTCGTTTGCCGCTATGCCAACCAACTGCAGAAGTTGCGGGTAATTGATCTGGTCTTTCGCAACCTTCTCCCTCTGCGGCCAAGGAGGGCCAACGGTGGCTACACTGCCTGCAGGCGAGGTGACTGCGCCAAAGGAAAACCTGGCAATCAGGCGATTTTTTCTGCAAAACTGCGCTCCGTGGGCTATCACCCCAAACACCCGCAGCATCACCTTCGTGACCCGCTCCTGCGAGTATCGCAGCGGCAGCGGCGGATCATCGATCAATTCCGAAAAACTATTCCAGAAGGGCCTCGACACCCTGAGAATTTCACCAATTAAGCCAGCAACAATCATCAATTAGGCAGCAGGCAAGGTACCCAAAAATGCTGATGAGAAAAACCGCTGGATTGGAAAAGTAAGCGGACGGCGGATCGAATCCGCATCATCAAGCTTGGAAGGCTAGCCACCAATCGGCCCAGTCTCCTTGTTGTGCCTGACATATCACAACAAAAAATCAACAAACAAAAAAGCCATTTTCGTGAGTTACTTTGGTGAGTGCTTCCTCCTGGAAAGCCGTCTGGGGGCCTGGAGGTGCGTCCATGCGCCGCCGAGGCCTCTGGCCACAACCGAGGTCGCCAGCACCCGCCGGTGTTGCACTCAGGGCCGGTGTCCGCTGCAGTGGCACCTTGAGAGCAAGGAGGCCACCATCCACTGGCTTGATAATGGACGTAGAGTCGTGTATCGACCACTGCTGGCAAGATCCAAGGCGGTCCCGTGACCAGGAGTCCATGGCCCAGAACCATTTCCCGTTGATACAGGTAGGCACGTTCCAGGCGGCGATCGCCGCTGGGAAAAAGGCCTGGCCGTCGGCTCCCCGCTACTGCCTGCGTCAGGCCTTGCCTGCGGAAGGCGATTCAGAATCAGAGGATTCGTCGTTGGCCCTGGCGCCGGCGAGTCTCGAAACCCCTGCGGCCAGCTGGATTCGCTCGGCTCTTGCCGCTGTTCTTCGCGAGCTCCAGGCCACCCATGCCCCTCACTTCCCTCTTGTGGTTGAAGAATGCCGCGCCCAATGAGCGCTGGTGATTGGACCGTCCGCTCGTTATGATTCTACCTCGACACCCAGCGTGTGGTGCTCTGCTGACTCGAGGAGCGCAGCCCGCCACGCCCTCGACTGGGTTGGGCGCAAGTGCCGCGAACCCTTGATCAGCACGACTGGCTGATCCACCGAGACCCACAGCGCCCCTTGGGATCAAGCAGCGCCATCACGCGCCTCAGCCCCAGGCCCGCCCAGGCCGCCGAAGGGACCAGTTCGAGCGCCTTGCTGCAGGCAGGAGTTTGAACTGCGCTCGGCTTGCTCGACGACGCTTTCGTCAGGCAGCGAGCTGCTTCAAGATCCTTGCTCTCGCCCTGCGGGGCCGGTGATGCGGCTGCATTCTTGCGGTGGCCGCTGCACAGCCGCTGGCACCCAGCTGGCCAGCTTTGATGGGCGGATGCATGCAAGCTGCGGGCTGCCCTCGGCTGAGGCCTGCGTCAAGGAGCTCGCATGGGCTAGTGAGCTGAAATCAGGGACTACCCATGGACCCGATAGCCAGCAGCGCTGCTGGTGGGAATCGCATTCGATCCAGCCGTTTTGGCCAGCGTTCTTCCTGAAAACTGCTCCCGAATCCATTGAGTCGAGGTTCGCTTACTCCCGCAAGGGCCTCGGGATGGTCCTCAAAGACATTGGACGGGCCCTTGGCCGAAAACCCTGATTTGGGAAAGATAAGCGGGCGGGCGGAATCGGAACCCGCATCATCAGCTTGAAGGCTGAGCGTTTACCACTAAAAACTACGCCCGCAGCAGCCACAGAATGATCGATGCTGTGATCGTTTAACGCCTCACCCGCGCCACATCCCCGATCACTGCAGGCATTTATGGCCCTGCGTCGGAGTGCCCAGGCTTGAGCCCCATCCCAAGCGCCGAGTTCCCTCTGCTGAACCCGCCATTGCCGATTGCGGCCGTGCGTCCAGGGCCGAGCAGCGCGCCTGCTCTGCGGCCTACGGGCTGGGTGACACCGGCACCGGCATGGCGCGAACCCAGCTGGGCTCTAATCTCTTTGTGTTTATACCGGGAAGTCGCCGGTCGCCCGGCCTGGATGGCCGGGCTGGCTGGCTGATGGTGATCCAAGGTTCTGGGACGGCATACAACGAATCCCTTCGTGGGCTGCTCAGCGACCACACCAAGAGGCCGCTGGGGTCCGCGGCTGCCCTGGATGCCTGGAGTGCCGTGCCGGGATGGGGCTGGCGATGGCCGCCAACTGGTGGGGCCGCCCGGGCAGCTCTGGCAGAGTTCGCCTTACTTTCGTGGTGATCGCCCTGCTCTCCCAGGGACTTGTTCACCTGCGTGAACCTGCCCTATTCCGCCCTCCGCCAGCGAGCCCTCACCGTCGGGACCACCAGCCTGCGCACCCGGCATGAACACGGCGCGCTTCAACCGGCTGATCCTTGCCGGGACTCAGCGGCCTTCGGTGCTCGGCGCCCTTGCTCGGTCCGCGGCGGACCATGGGCTACCTTCAGCATGGGGCTCGCCTCCGGCCTGCGATCAATTTGAGGAACCCTGGGCTTGCGCTTGGGGTTCTGTCGCCGTTCACGGGCCATTGCAGCGGCCCACGGCGCATCCCGAGGGCGGATTGGACGCCAGTTGCGGACGCATTGGCGCCAATGGTCGTTTCCTGCGGGGTCCTTGGCCTCTTAACCTGCTGCTCTGGTGCGGGCCTGCAGGCTGATGCAAACCCCGTCATGTCGCTGATCTTTTTCGAGGCTGTTGATGCGGACTGCCCAAGAGGGAGCGTCTGGATCCTGATTCCTTCCAGCTCAGCGCCTGGTCGGGCGGCAGGTCTGGAGCCGGGTGTCCTACAGGCGCGGCGGGTGCATGCGCTGCGCTGGGTGGCCGCCGGCCTCTGGATCGCCGGCTTGCGGGCCCTCTCGATGGTGCTGGTTCCACTCGGAGGCCAGGCATCAGCCGCTCGGTTCGCTCAGCAAACATTGGTCAGCCCGGCCTGCTGGTGTCACGATCGTGCTGGTGGGATGGGGGCTCCACCGCCTTCCTGATCCCCTTGGTCGCTGCTTTCCCGACGCGATTCGATGCCGACCCTGACAAACCGGCGGGCCTCTACACGGCCTTGGATGTGGATCACCCAGAAACTGGCATCGGCCTGGCCGTGTTCGGCTTTGCAACCGTTGCTCAGCTTCAGCGGCTAATGAAAGCAGGTCTGCAAGGCCTCGCAGCCCGAGAGCCCCTGCTGGACGATCCGGTTGTGCATGGGCCTGATCCCTCGCCACCCTGGTGCGAGTTGGGGCTGCTGGTTGATTTTGCGCCGCTGGGCGGAGCGAGGGCTGCATTCTGCAGCGGGCACACGATGAGGACAACCCGATGAAACTCCCCGGGTCAGCCGCCTCGGCCCAACCAGTGCCTGATCGGCGGCCAGACGCTTTCTTCGGCGACGCCCCCCACGGGCCAGATCAATTTCAACGACCTCTCTTGAGCAGATGCTTAGGGCCGGGTCCTGGCAGTTTCCTGATCGTGGCGTATCACCGCCTGGCTGCCGGCACCGTGTTCAAACATTCCAGGTGGCAGCTGAACTGACGAAACAAGGGGCGGGATGGCCGTGGGCGGGATCTCTCGCTCGCGTCTGGCCAGGGAGATTGCGCCCCTGCTCACCGCCACCTTCTCACGGCAAGGTGGCCACCCCGCCTATGCGGCCCAGCTCGGAACCTATGAGGTGACCGAGCAGATCGATGCCATCAGATGCTTGCGCCACCGATCCGGTTGTCCTATCTGTGGTGCCGCGGGTTGGCTGGCCCCTGGTGATTCATGGCGCCGGTGCAATGCATGCTCTTTTTTTGCGGTCGGGGTAGATAGGTCGGGGCAGCTGGAGCAAGCACCTTTCCTGTTCTCGATCCCGCCGAACGTGTTCTGGAACTGGGTGCGCAACCTGGGATGCAGCCCAGTGACCCTTGCCCTCGATGCTGTTCAAAGCGGTGGTGTTCGGCCTGCAGATCGCGTTGATTGGCCTGTGGGTTTGGGGCCTCCACCACCAAGGGCGGGCCCGAAGGAGGTGGCACCAGCACCACCGGCGCGTCGGTGGATGATTCTGGTCACGTCAGCCTGATGGACGTGCTGCTCACCAAAGTTGCTGTTCGGCGACTGAGCGGCCGTAGCCCACATGAGAGGCCATGATTCCAGGCCATGACCACTCCCTCCAGCTCCAGCCGAAACAAGCTCGGCCGACAGTTCCCACCGACCAGGCTCGGCCCCAGCCCCACGCCCGCTGACCACCCAGGGGTGATCCTTCACGCCCCGTCCTGGGTTCCGCTGGGGGTGGTGCTGCTCGCCTGGCCAGCCTGCTGTTGCTTGCCGCGCTGGAGCGCGGGCGCTCTGGTTGGCCGGTGCGCTCGTGGCTGTTCGGCCTGCTGCTGCCTGCTGCAGACCGCCCTTGCTGCGGCTGCAGTTTTCAGCCCGATTGCCCTGCTGGTCTGGCTGGCGTCAGACCCATGTTGCGCCGCTTCCCCTAACGACGAATGGCTGGGCTGGGCCGTGTGTAGGTCGCCGCTACCGGTTTGGTGTTTTTATTCCTGTGAAACAGCGGCAGCATCCACCTGCTTTGCCGGTGTGTTTGATGCCACCGCCCTGCGCGGAGGCAGCTCAAACCTGCCACATCAAGCGCCCCGAAATGACCGATCCGTCCACCTTCCCCTTGATTCCGGCAGCCGGAAGTGCCGGAACGAAGCGCTCAGCGAAGCGCCGGCCAAATCCGGCTTCCCCCTGGCAGGACCTGGCCCTGACGAGCTGAGCGAGGCGGACGCCAGGCGCTGCTGGCGGAGATCGAAGGGCTTGAGGCCCGCCGCGATCTTGCATGGCCAAGACCTTGCTTGGGCACGGTCGCTGGAAACAGTCCGACTGCCATTGCCAGGCGCCTGAAGGGGCTTTCAGGACTATCTTGGTGGTTTTGCCCTGCAGGATCTTGGCCAGCCAAAGGCAGAGCAGATTGATCTTGGCGGTTGCCGCCGCTGCAGCTGCAACCCTCTTCCCTCGATCAAAATGGCCGCACCGGCGGCCAAGCGCCCGAAGCCCGCTGCGGCGGTGAGCCCTGGGGTGGGTCTGTTCAGCCAGGACGAGGCCCTGATCAGCGACCAGCTGCGGCTGCTTTCAAGGCACCCAGACTTCTTTACGCCGATCCCGGAAGCTTGCGCCGCAGGCATCGAGCCTCCGCCACGGCCCTGGCTTGAAGACTTGGTTCCTGCAAGCAGGGCGCCGCGGGCCCAGGCAGCAGCGGCAGCCGCAAACCGCCAAAACGCCCTGGTGGTTGCGGCCGCCGTTGCCATCCTCGGCGAGCTCTACGGGGACGTTTTCAGACCCTGGTAATGGCCGGCCAGCCCGAAACGCCTCGTTGAGTTGGCGCCGCGGCCTGCAGGACTGCTGGGCCTGGGTCGGGAGACTTCGGCCCAAAGCGCAATCGGGCTGTTCGAGCGGCCCGATGCCCTGATCGAGCGGGCTGATCCGGCTTCGAAGAACGTGGGAGTTGCCGTTCATCGTGATCGATGCCTCCGAGAGGTGGTCGACATTCCCGATTCCTGCAGTTCCGCTCTGGCTCGCTTTTCGCCGCCACCGCCAACGAATTGGCCCTTCGAGGGAGGGGACCAGCTCTTGAGACTCCGCGCCACCAGCCCGCCCGCAACCCGGACCCGCCCATGAACGCGCTTCGTGGTCCCCTTGGGTGATGCTGACGGCGATACCCTACTCGGCTCGATCCCATTCGGCTGGCTGGCGGGCACGCTGGTGGGGGGGATCCGACCTGGCGCGAACTGGGTTTTCGGCTCCCACAGGCGCCACCAACGTGCGCGGCAGAATGGGGCAAGGGCCCGGCCCTGGTGGTGTTCCACTGCTCGATGTGCTCAAGGGGGCAGCGCCGCGGGTTGCTTCGCCAAGCCCTGCTCCAGCCGCTCCTGATCAGCGACAGCAGCGACTGGTGGTGTGGTCGCCGCTGCCTGGGCCGCCGGGCCGGCCACATCTGGCCGATCTGGCTGGGTGCAAGGGGCGCAAGGCCGTGGCCACCGGCCTGGGCATGCTGCTCGGCCTTGGTGCCGGCCTGCGGGTCTGGCCTGCTTCGGCCTGTTTCTGGCCACCCTGACGGTCAGCCGGATCGTCTGCTCTCGAGCGTGGGTGGCCGCCCTGAGCCTGCCGTTGTTTTATGCAGGGCAGCTTCAGGACGCCGGAACCGCCTTGCGGCCGGCCTATCTGGCCCTGGCCGTGCTTCACCACCGTGTTGGTGGTGTGGCGACACCGCGCAACCTCGGCGCCTTGACGCCGGCACCGAACGAAGCTGGCGAGCAAATCCGGCGCCAACTGATCCAGCCCAGACAAAACTCAGCCTTCGGCCAGGCGCCGGCTGCGTTTCGCGGCCGCCAGCAACCGCCTCGATCAGGCGGAACGCACACCGCCCTGCTCCAGGCGCTGAGGGCCCGCGATCGTTTGTTGCCAGCTGGCTGCGCCACCATGTCCTTGAGCTGGCCGGGTGCAGCTGCTGCTGTTGCAGCAAGCTGCACCGAGCCGGCCATTCATCCCGCCGGCGAGCGCAAAGACAGGGCGCCGCGGCAGGCCGGCGGCCACGCCGCCATCCGCCAGCTCTCCGAATCACCACCGCCGCCAGCGCCGGGCCCGGAGGAGGCCAGGGGCAGGAAGCCATTCGCAGCTGGCTTCTCCGGCAGCCGAACACCTGGCCGACCGACGCAAAAACCAAGACCGCACCTGATTCACACTGCCTCCGTTCTGCACCCGCCGCAAACCCAGGACCAGGCCGGTAACTGCCGGCGGCCGCCACCAGGCAGGGGCGTGTTTGGGCACGGGCCCGAACCATCCTGGGCAGTGTGGGAAGGGCCTGCTCAGGCTGCCGCAGGGTCACCCCGGCGAGAAACCGAATCAGCAGCGGGCTTGGACCCGCCGCGAAAAGACGGGGGGCAGCAGGCGGCAAAACCCGGCCGTAATTGCTGGGTTGACAGCCAGCAGCACCACCGCTTCTGCCCAGGGCAGCGGGCTGGGATCGGTGCGGACAGCCACACCCACCCCCAGCCCGCCCGCAGGCGCCCGGGCACTGGCCTCGCTGGCCACACGGCCTGGGACCCGCCCCCGCAGCCACGGCGCCTTGCTCAAAGCCAGCGGGAAACCAGCAGCGCCCGGGCCATGCGGCCAGGACCCAATTCAACACCAAGACCATCACAATCAGGACGCATTCACACCGGGATCAGCCCCAGGCCGGCACCGAGATTCGGTTCGGCCCCAGGCAGGGCTGGGGGGCGGCCACCCGAATCGGCGCCGAGATCCTTTGGAGGTCCACGGATGGTGGGCGAGGAGGGCTCTTCCGCCGGAGGCCTGTGACGGTGACCACAGCTGGGGGCAAACAGGAAAATGCTTTCGCGACCCGTCCTGGGTGGCCATCGAGGGTAGGTTGCCGCCAGCCACGAAATCGACGGGCGCGCTGGGCCTGATCGGGCTCCATTCATCGTGAGGTTGATTATCACGGTCTTGCGGTCACGCAGGGCCTGAATCGCCGCGGATTTTCATCGAAGCTTGCGGGGCTCCATCCAGGGTGACTTCCGCGGCCCTCGGCGAAAGACCGGGCATGCCGATTTTCCACCTTCCCACCGCGCGAATGGATCCGTCCAATCGAAAAATTTCTGAGGCTGAGGCTCAGGGCGCTGCCGCTGCTGGCTCTGGCCAGCGCGCTTGCCGCGGCGGGGTGCTGGCGGGGCTGTGGCCTCACCGGCGTCGTAGTCGAGTCGTCGTCGTAGTCGCCATCGAGATAGTCGTCACCCGAGACAACCGCACGCAGGCGTGAGAACAAACGACACCTTGAGTTCCTTCGTGTGGTTCTGTACCTCATGCGTCCCACCGCCAGCGGGTTGGGCAACTGGTCACACATCGAACAATCCCGTCCGGAAACAAGCGATTTTGGCCTGGATCGGGCCGCTTCAGATCAGGACCGCTCAGGACCTGGCGCTCAGATCGGGCGTGCGACCGAAAACAGCGCCGAAGGCCAATTCGCAGCCAGTGGCTTCCGGCAGCCCACCGCTTCAGGCCAGTCACCCGCTCATGCCCATCGAGAGCTCCGGCAGTCCAGGCGTGCCGCCAGGGCCCGCGCAGTCGCGGTAACAGCGCCAGGCGCTCAGCGGCTTCCAGCCCCATCGGGCGCAATCGTCATCAATCCCACCACCGCAGCGGATCGAGGTGCCGGGAGTTCAGGCCAGAGCCGCTCGAGTTCGGCCGCCTCAAAGCCGGGTCTTGCCGGGTGGTCAGCCGCAACTTCACCTGCAGAACAGCCTGGGGCTGAGGCCCTTCCTTCGCTTAGGCGATTTGCGCTGCAGGGCGCTCGGCAGGCGGCGCTGTCGACGGAATGGATCGTGCCGAATATGACGCCAGCCCGCCCCTGGCCTTTGTTGGCCTGAAGGCGACCGATTGAAATGCCAGTCGAGCGGTTCGAGATCGCCAGTTCGAGCTGCTTCGCACGGGCACTTCCTGCAGGCGGCTCTCGCCAAAGGAGCGCTGGCACACCCCACCAGACGGCGGCACCGCTCGGGCCGGTGCCCCTTGCTCACCGCCAGGCAGCGGAACTGGCCCGCGGCAATGCAGCGTCAGGCGCTGGAAGCGCTGCTTCGAGGCCCATCAAGCGGGCATTCCACGCCTAGATGAAGGTCTGGTCGAACCTGGCGCCAGCCGCGGGAGGTGGGGCGCTTGCCACGCGGCGGGCCCGCGCCAGTTCTGCCTCGGCGTAGTGACGGGCATCCATCAAGGGAATTCCACCTCGAACTGGGCACTGGCGCGACTGCAGGGTGACCAGGAAAAAACATTCCTCTGGCGTAGAGGTGGCGAAACAGTCACGGCCCTTCTTTCCGGCCGGGACAACCCGATAGAGCAGACCGAAGGTGGGGTTGATTCAGAACGCTCCGTACTCGCGTTCTGCGCTCACTGAATGGTCTCTAGCGGCTACCAATCACAGCCACCGTACTGCCAGCGCAGTCCGAGCAAGGCGATCAGGGGCGGTTGCGGCGATCCAATCTTTGAGTGGGTGAGCCGCCCGGACCACCCAGCCGGCAGTTGCCGAAGGTGGCACCACTGGCCGCCCCTTGGCCATCAGGGCTTCGGCGCCCTGCTCGGCCCGCAGCAACAGGTTAGGCAACAAGCGTTTTCTCCCACCGCCAGAACGATTTCCAAGCCGCCCCCTTTCAGGCCAAGGCTGCGCAGGTTCACGGCCCGGGTGGCCAGCGAGCGGCAACAGGTTTCTGGAATTCTTCCTGCCACCAGAGGGCAGAAGCGCAGGCGCCAGCGGGGTGAAACCAAAGCCGATCCACCCGGGCAGGCCCAGCAGGCGCAAGGGGCTGATCGCCCAGGTTCAGGGCACCAGACCAGCTCCTCGGGCGAGGGGTGCTCAGCAGCAGGCTGTTGGCGCTGTGGATCAAGGTGGAACAAGGCAAGGGTGGCGTGTTGAGGCCCAGTTCGGCTGAGCGGCGTTGACCACAAAAGGGCCCGAGCGCAGCGGGCGAGTTGCACGGGCCCCCCAGGCGCAGCAGTTCCCAGGGTTCTCCCAGGCGCTGGGTTTTGCGGGCTGGCCTGGCAGCACTGGGGGCCAGCGATCAGCTCCTGCGGACGATCGGCTGATTCGGTTGCCGCTGGCCCACCGCCCTGGTGGGCAGCAGGGCAGAGAGCAGCCCCACAGCAGGACGAGGGCGAGGCAGAGCAGGAAAGGTTCCGGCGCCACAGCCGCCAGGACAGGACCGCTGAGCGCGGTGATCAGGCAGCAGCAAGCCCCACCAGGGCGATCCGCAGAGGGTCAGCAGAAATCGGCGTGACCAGGAAGGCCAGGCGTCCAGCCGAGGTTGATGGCGGGGATCGAGGCGGCGCAGGCCAACTCGATGAGCCATCGACGAATTTGGCCAATCGGAAAACTGCCCCGAAAGCCAGGTCCTCAGCGAAAAACTCTCACGTCTTTGCGCCATCAAACCCAAAGCCATTCAAGGACAGCGGGAGCGTCGGCGGAGGTCGGCCGTTTTAAATCATCCAGATTCAGCGGTATGCACCAGTCTTGGGAATCGCCCTGGAGCGGCACGGGAACGGGGAATCGGAACGGGAATCGGCGTGGCGTGGCGCGGGCCTGCTTGGCGGTTTGAGCTCCTTCTCCGCATCCCGTTTCTGCTTGCCACGCCAGAACAACTTGACGGGGCGAGCCATCGAAGCCCAGGCCTTCGCGATCTGCGTTCCACATAACGCCGGGTAGGTTTTCACCGAACAGGCTCGGATCATTCACGAACAGCGTGAAGCTGGGTGGCCGGGTGGCCACCTGGGTGCCGTAGTAGAGGCGTCCCTGGCGCCCGCCGCGGCTGGTGGGGGCGAGAGCGCCAGCTCAGCGCTCCTGCAGCACTTCGTCACACGAGGTGGTGACCGACGCCGGTTGCTGCCTTCCACCGCCAGCAGGGCCAAGGCAAAGATTGCATCTCTCTCTTTTCCCGC
>Ga0163217_1050182_pt1 | contig 12829 bp, 7 predicted proteins | sample SynspAceP_FD_185933 | JGI IMG/M metagenome (GOLD analysis project Ga0163217, IMG submission 185933) | Saline lake microbial communities from Ace Lake in Antarctica - Synechococcus sp. Ace-P (PacBio error correction) | ecosystem: Environmental > Aquatic > Non-marine Saline and Alkaline > Saline ... | reverse complement strand
ATTATGAATGGTGTAACACCTGACTCCTGCTATAAAACCTCACCTTATATATTCAATGCACCCCAAGCATCACGAATATAAGTTAATACCTGTCCAACTTCTAAATTCCTTAGTAAACTCTCGTTGTGACTATCGTAAATTTTAATAGTAATTTCAAGATGGCTCAGTCATTTAAATTGTCAAAAGAAAATGCGCTTTTTTCATTTTTGTTAAATGCAGGTGAGTTTTGGGAATTCGGTTTGCCTGTTCCAGGGAGAATTGTAACCTTTGGCTTTTGAACATGAACGCTAAATATGTGTACAGTTGTCAACAGATAATTTTACAACTTGATTTTTTAATATTTTTTTTTTTTTTTTTTTGGGAGGGGGGGTTTTTTTCTATTGTTATTCCTTGCCATTTCATATGGAGTATTTGTAAATCTTATGGAATTACAGTGTATCTTTGTGGCCCTTTCATGCAGAATTTTTAATTTTTATCATTTTAATGATCACCCAAGATTTTTTCTTCCTGTTTTGCTTTCTTTCACGAACTTGTAAGAAATTCATGTAGGCCAATCGTCTCATTGTGGACTACCTACTAAGTATTAATTAGTATTAGTATTGCTTACTATGTTCAAATACTTTTTTCAAAAATTATTTACGCTTACTTGGATAGAAGTAGGTGCGAGGAAATGCCCCCCAGTCACTTTTTAATTTTGCACCTCTCTTTAGAATGTATTCCAAACAATCATATTGTGGGTTTGCGTTTTCAGTGGCAATGATAGGAAAAGAAATTTTGCTATGGCACTATACCATTTGTTATCAGCCATGATAAAATAGATTTACGTGATATGCTTTCTTTTGTATTTGCTCATTCATGCAGCTGTTGGAGCTTGCCGGAAAGTCGGTTGGTTTTCATAAGAAAATAATTTAATTGATTTGATCTTGGTCTCTTTTAGTACGGAATTGTATCGCTATTTCTATTAAATTTTGGTGATTTGCCTGCTTTAGTATATAAGTGATTTTTTTTTAAATTTAACTGCTATTTGAGGCTTATTTTAAAATTCCATCCGCACAATTAATTACTTTCAGATTATAAATTAGGAAATAAGACTCCCCTAAAATAGTTTCATAGATCTTAAAAATAGTGCTTATTTAGTTTCAAAGTCTGCTTATACTTCATTAGGCGGTTTCATACTAATATCAATTTTTCTTTTTCTAAGGGTTAACTGTATCCTTTGTTCCTTATAATCTTCGTTAATTGGTAATACAGCCGTTTTGCTCTCTGGAGCCGTCACCCTTTTTAGTTTTTCAATACTGCTGATTTTGTAAAATATCCATGATTTTTTTTTTTATTTTCATTAAAACGTTAAATCCATCTTTTTAGGTATTGATACAAATTCGCTATCCGTGGAAAGAAATGGTTGTTTTTCCATCAAAGTTTTCGTGTTCCATCGATTGAGAAAGCATAAAGGCTATCGATTGAATCACTGTTATAGTTTGCATAATCGAGGGCAGCGGTGGCATTGCTACCATTTTTATATCTTCAGGTACCTGAATGGCAATGGATTGTATTATTTTTAAGTTTCTCGTTCCTTTCGCGGTTATACGCGAAGCTTCTCCTACATATGAGCGGAATTTATCAGCGATACGGAAAGTTCACTTTTTCATTCGTCATTAACCTGATTTCTGAACTTCTGACATAATGATACGCTTAAATCGAAATCTAAGATCTTCAATTCCGAGCTCATGTGTATTGGCCGATTTCCAAGATCATTTGTTTGGTTTACTATCCGACTACAAAAAATCTTAGCCCAAAGATCACAATTAATTTCGTATCGGATGATCCAGGAACTCTGTATGGATCGCACAGTATTATTTGCTATGAAATCCGTGTGTCCCATGATATATCTATCGGATTGAGCATGTGTGTGTAAAAACTGGAAGGGATCTGTAATCTGCAGCGTGCATAAGTTCCAAAAATGACTTTTTGTTGGTTGTATGATTTGGGGGTCACGTTCCATTCATAACGGCTTTTTAAGGGCGTCTGTATTAAAAGTTACCTGAGAATCCCAGGCTCAGTGATGGGCTTCAACGACCGGCTTTCCAAACGAGTTGATTCACTGATCATTTTCTGTACCAAATAAAAAACATACTGTTTGACTATCAGAAAAATAAGGACTGGACACTGAAATTAAATTGATTTTAGTTTTCATTTTAGTTAAGTTTTATTGTTCAGGCCCAGTAAGGAATTAATTATTGCCTTTCTTGATCTGTTTATGACCACATTTCAATTTTTGGGTATTACAGTTGACAATGTTTCAGGTAATCCTTTTTTTTGGTACTCAGGTTGCCTTTAACCATCATTATACGCGTAATCTGGTGCCCATCTGCGTTATTTACACGTCGGCAGTACCCTTCCGCTGTGAAATGGTTTCTTCGACTGAACCTTGTTTGGGTATTACTTTATTTATATTTGACCTTGCCTGGTTAATCACGTTTCCTTCTTTGCTGAGCTTGATTTACCCGCATTAAAGCTGCTTTGACGGTCGGCGGATTGGGATCCATGAGCACACTTGTTCTTATTTGGAAAAACCAATAAATATTCCGACATATTTGTTGAATCAGTATTTGAGTCACTTCTATTATTTTCCCGTACGGCGACGGTCAGCACTTCATTTAAGTCTGCGCTACAATCTGTCTTCATTGCAGCCTCAGAGAGCGTGCGAAGCGTGTTTTCAGGGTCCTGACTTCGAACAGATTATTGTAAGCATTATCTCCTGTATTTGGACGACCCACTGCATTCTGCAAGATGAGGTGCCCCAGTAAGCATCAGCGAGTTCATTCTTGGTATTTGATGATTCGCCTGTATTTCAGTATTTTTTCCAGCTTGGCAGTTCGAAACAAACTCAGCTTTGCTGCCTTTCTACGGGACTTTTATTAAACATCCTCGGCAAAGGTATTTTGGATATCCAAGTGTTATTGTGAACTATCCCAAAGTTCGGGTAATAACACCTACTTCTTCGGTATTATCTGGAACGATGACACAAAATGGTCACCAAAACAACACTGAGGACATAAGTCGCCAGTTACTCGCGTATTTTTTCCAAATTCGAGGGATTAGGTTAAATTTTTCTGTATCATTTTATTTTTAAAATCTATGGAGTATTGTTTTAATCTCTTTGTCCATTGAATCGTCTACGATCTATTTTGCAGGTACTATTTCCCGGTTTCTTTTTCAGGATTTCTTTTCGTCCTAAAATTTTGTTTTTATAGAAGCCAAATAACGAGACTTTTCTGTAGTGGGTTCAGAGGGAATCCCGTTTGTTTGTAACCTGAAATTGATTATTTGGAAAACAAAATTTAGCATATAAATACTAACAAATGAGAACGATATTAAAGTAATTTCTCAAAAAATTTTCTACTTTCCCTATATCTTTGTCTGGTTATATAATATTTTTACAAATTATTTTTTTACTAAAATGTTATCGATTCCGTTATTTCGTTCATATTATTTCTTACTGATTTTCCATCGATTTTTAATAGATTAAAGTGCAAATCCTTATTTTAGTAATTGCCTAACTTGATTTTGCATTGGTTGGGTTCGAATAAAGATTATGAATGTAGTTTAAAATCTTATCTGCAAGAGTTTTTATAATAGGCTTACATAACTTTACCTTCTTTTCTTATATGGTGATTATTCTAATTAATTATCATTTTTTGCCAAAGTAATTTTTGAAATTATAATAATTTTAATTTGCGGAATATTAATCAAGTTTGGGCAGGAGAGTGAATCATAAATATCAAATTTATTTTGCTCTCATTTGTGTGTTACCACTTAATAAAGTGTGTAAAAGCATAAAATATTTAATTTGGAACTATCTCACCCATAGATTTCAACTCCAGCAAGAAATTTAATTATAGCATCTCCTGAAATGATATCAAGTTTAGTAATTAAGATTCATTCATTTTTCTATGTCAATTTAATATGACTTCATTTGTTCCTACAATAGTTTCAAGTGAATTTTTATTTTGTCGTGCTTGACAAGGGCCATTTAAACGGTGTCTGGCCTGTAGAGTGAAGGGGCTTCTTCAATTCTAGCTTCATTAAACCGTATTTTCATTAGGTCATTTTTTCCGCCATTTTCGTCTGATTAATGAATTCTATCCATTGATATGTGAGGATTGAATCGACCTAAGATTTGCTATTACAGAGGTAAAATGATATATTTCTTTCATCTCCGCTTATATTTTTGTCAGTATTGAATATCATTTTATTAATTTTTTAAATCAGAAATTAACTGAAGAAAGAGATGATAACATAAATATTCTATCATTATTTAAAATAATTCATTTTATAATGTCTCGTAGTAACAAATAATATTTATATCAACATATAATAAAGCACACTAGCTTTTTCTTCGGTACACTATTTAAAACGTTTTATCACCCCAAAATTGTTTTTCCCTTAGGGTTCACTCTAGGATGTTAATTGAGTTACAGATACATTTTTTTTAAAAGATAATAATATATTTTATTTTAACCGACTTAAGCATAGTTCCAAAAAGTGTCTTGGATGGTTTTTAAACCAAGCCTTTATGATATTTTACAATTCATAATGTAATCATTCCATTATAAAGGGGAAAACACCTTGTCACTTTCATATTACTCGTATGAGTCTTTTCTCTCTCAATGGGAATTTTAAAAAACTAACAGACTTATAAATTATTATATTACGATGACCTTCTGGCCACTTCTGTCCATGTGTAGACAGGGAAAAATAGAATTTTTGGAAAATTTAGGCAATTGCGACTGTTAGGATAAAAATTTTTAGATCATATTTTATTCGTTTACAATGTTATTAAGCGATTTATTAATAAAGTTACTAAGTATTTCTTATCATGCTTTTTTTTAATAATACGAAACACTCGCATTAACTCCATTTATCTTTATTTAATATTATACAATATGGATAAGCGCGTTACATTAATGAACCAACTAAAAAAATTACGCATGAAAAATATAGTTAGAAAATTGCTCAGATTATTACTTCCTTTACAATATTATTTTATTCTCAATTAGTGGTAATCATGTCTAGTTAGCTGGTAGGATTTTAGCCGAGACATTAGTGGCAAATGGTCCATTCAATTACAGTTATTTGCTCCAGACCAGCATTAATTGGCTGCAAGAACGTGGAATCATTTTAAGCCTGAAAAAAAAACTTGCAGTCCTGTAGTATCTGGATAAAGTAATGTACAAGAACTTTATCTAACGGACATAAAGGCGAATGTTAACGGTCAGAAAGTAACAGTCACTATTGCAGATGGCGTGAAGTAGAATGCAACAGTAACATCGCAGATCTTGAAGCTCAAATGGGTTATCCACGTTGATTGACAGCCAGTGATAATGGCTAAATTAATTGTGATTCGGATTTTTCATAAAATAACCGCAATGGTTTTATTTTTTAAGGGTTTAAATGATATTTTTGAAAAATAAAAATTTAGTAAATACTTTTTATTAATATAGTTTCGTTTACACATTTGAACTAAGATCGTTTGAAATAATATTTGTTAGTCATCTCGACATTTGAGCTATTAGGACAAAATAGTGATGATCTGTCTTATTTCCAGTTATAAATCACCAAACTTAGATATTCAATTTTTAATTTTAGATAAATTAAAATCAATATTTTAATAATAATTTCCGAAGAAAATCATTATCCAAAGGCTGCAAAAGCTTTAAATTCAAAAAATCCTAATTGTGTTTTAAATATTTTTGGAGTATATTATTAATTCATGGTAAGTCTTTCAAAAAAAATTGATGTGAGTAGCAATGGCTGATGGATAAGCACAAGTCTAAATCCTCATTTCTTTATTATTATAAAAGTTTAGTTTAGTAGGTTTAATTTATTTCTTGAATAAATATTATTTTATTCCTAAATATTTATAACATTTTCTAATATACTTTTTTAAAAATTAATTCAATTTCCTTTTTACTTGATTTAATCCTTCACTCCGCTCAGTTTCGCATAAACAAATGACTTTAATTCAGTTTCTCGTAGACACTATATAATTCATTTTAGTTTTCTTATTATTCAATATTTTATCAATTGGCATCGTGTGTCAGATTCTCTATCTACAGCCCACCGTTATCAAAGAAAGTATTTTCCATTCGTTTAATCAGAATGTTGAGTAACAAAAAATGTAAATTTTTATATTGTTACGACTATTTGTTTTTTGGATTAGGTGTCATTGTAGATTTTTTTGCCTAGTCTATTTTTTTTGAAATAATGGATCATATTTTCTGTCTAATTTTTATTTTTAAATATATAACATGTCTATATTTTTGGTTATACTACACGGATTTTAATGGAAACGACCTTTGATTATTTTGATTGGCAAAGATCTCTGGGAGGATGCATCGGTATTGCTGAGACTGGGGGAGATTTTCGGTGTGTGTTGACACGCCCCGTTAAGAAAATGACTTAGTACCGAAGGTACGAGGGAGATTCAGTCATTTTTAGGTGGGCAAAGGCAGCACAAAATTTCCGCTGTCTCCCATTTCAATCAATGAAAAAGCTCCAGCGAAGAAGGACCGAGGCGGAGGGTTTTTGCGTGCCTGCCGGGGTTTACTTTTTGGGCGCAAAAAGTGCAAGGATAAACCTATTAGAAATGGATTTGAAGTGCTCAGAACGTTTAATCTTGCCGTATTTAATGAAACTTTAGTAAAATAGATATCTTACATTATTCTGTATTAGGATTATATTTTAAATCCAAAACTTGTTCTTCATTAAATTCAGGTAGGAACCTCATTATCATTTTCAACCCGGCAAGCGTAGAATACAGGCCTATCTATATGCTCATAAGTATCGGATAATTACACCTTTTGCGTTATAATTTATAATAATTCTTTAAACTTTAATGGGCCAAAAATTCTTTCACTTACAACCCGGCTTTCGAGTTTTTTGTAATATCGGACTTGATTTGGGATTTGGCAATCGCAGAAACATCAACAATTTTAATTCGTTTTGATGATCTCCTTTTCTCTGTTAACCTTCAATTCTGCCAAAAAACCAATCCTAGATTTTCTTTGGCCCGTTCCGACAATTGTCAGGGCTATCTTTGCTTTAAAAGGTATTTACAAAAATATTTTTAACGCTCAGTCCTGCCTTATAATGGAGACATTCACATTCTATTCATGTAATGGGCTGGAAGAATATCTAAAATTTTCAAATTTAAATTTATCGTTCATTCCGGATAGGTATCAGAAAACATTTACAGCTATTGGGAAGTGGGTTCAAGTGCGCTCTGTGTAAACTCCGCGATTCGTTAGTTAGAATGGAATTTCATAAAATTGCCCCATCAAGCGCTCGGCTTTTATTGGGGCATTTGAATTCTAAAGTTTATGCTATTTCACATGATTCTCCGTGCTTATTGGATCATAGTTTATCTTCCCAATTTCTGTTATGGTTTTTTTGCCCGTAGGGCATTTTTGGTAATACACAATAAAGCCGGCAACAAAGAAGATCGCGCCGAGTCCCTCGATCACTGTTAAACCAATCGTCTGTCGCGCCGGCACCAGCTTCACTGGAAATCGCAGATAGTATAAAAAGCCCATGGGAAGTCATTTGATAAATCGGGCGAAGTCTTCAAGCGACCGTTTCCAGCGTAAGCCTGAATCAGGGGCATTACTACATCAGCACGTCATTTGGCAATTCCACAATCAGATGGCGTTTTTGCACATAAGACCTATCAAGTGTAAATCAGACCAATTGTTTGATAGGGTATTATTATTCCAAAATTTGGAAGAAATTGCAGGCTACATTTGCTCCAAAGTCCCAATTGGCAAAGCCAGCAAAACGTAATGACAGACCAGCTTTCATAAAGGTGCAAAAGAGGACCAGACCAATTGCCAGGTAAGATTAAATGTCGATTTCCAAAGACAGTTCTTTCCTAATCAGGCCAGAGAAGTCTAGCATAGCTGCGGGCAATACTTCTGCTTTGCCCTTTTCAAGGTGCAGCGCTTGTCCACTACTATATCCAGTGCTGCATCCCATTGATTTCCGCGAGCGGAAAAGTTGTAGTGAGAAATCACCGGAAGCATTTTTCCACCACTTCATAGCTTATTAAAGCAATCAATGGGCCGATTCTTTCCATGCTTCTTACATAATATTGTTCCAGATTATTAATTCAGTCAGGTAAGCGGTATCCGCCTGCGCATACTCTGAGTTTCGTCCATATTTGGTAAGTATTGACATAGGTACTGCCATGATTAATTTTGACATTGTAGTAAAATTCAGTTCTATGGAACCCCCAATTTCTTAGCTTGTTTCTGGCCGTTAATGGTAACTGGAGGTTTTGCTGTAATAACTGAATTGCCTCGCGATTTCAGGTGTTGATTTTTGCCGAAGGAACTGCCCAAGGACTCCTTCAAATTTTGATATCGCCAGCGCAGATCCTTCTGCTCCAGATAAATGAAACCGCTGTGTTACCCAAACCTTGAATTGCGTGTGTGGAACTACCACATATTTCTTCCGGTTAATTTTGCTGCCAAACTTTCCGATCATTTGCCAGCATCCTCAAGCTGTAGCGAGAGTCTTTTCGTCATTACCAGTGGATCTTCTGTAAAGAACGTGCTGCATTGGGTTTGAATGAGAAGTTTGATCAATTCCAATCCTCCGATACGGGTCACGTATTGATCCCCTCAAGATTTCTTAAAAATAGATATTATTTGCTTGCTCAATGTTGTGTACGGGTTACTTTGAAGATCCTTAGGAGTTGAAGTGCACCGTAAACTCTTCCTTCATCTTCTGTGTGCAAGAAACAAGTTGGGAGTGGTCTGACAAAGCCATAAGTTTCCTGCGTAAATACACACGAGCAAAATCAAGACTAAAGGAGCTTTCTTTTGATTATATTTACCCGTTTGGTTTGTACTGCCGGTTGTACGTTCAAACACAAATTGAATTTGTAAAAAGAATTGTTTTGAGCCCTTTCCCATTTTCATTTTACCTACTGATGGTTCCACAGCCAAAGACCCAAAAGCGGAGTTCAAGCTCAAGGCTACAAAAGCGAAATTCATACGGAGAGTCGGCAAAGTGATCGAATTGTGATACCTTCTACCACGGATTCCGTAATCTACCGGAATAATACCGGCAGCCAAATCAGGCATCCCGCAATCTGGGAGCAGTGATGTTATTCATCGCCAAGGTGTCGCTTTCTTTCGCTGAAATACTTTTCGGAATATATGTAAATTTGTTGCCGCTCCACTACACGATTGGCATATCTACTTTACAATACGATCCGCTAATACGAACCAAAAGGTGTCGTGTATGATCGTAAAATCCCAGTAAAGGGAAGGGGAAATTAAAGTACCGATGATTGGAAACTGGGATGCAAGAACAGGAACTAAGTGGCTTCTCAACTTTTGCAAGATTTAAAGAAACAACAATGATTCACTCTACGAAGTATTCATTACCTTCATTGATCGGACTTCCACAAACGGATACGATCAAAAGGAACGTGTAAGCTATCGGTAGGAAGCTCTTTTTCAATTCTTCAAAGCGCATACACCCACTTCCGGCGTTCAAGGGCATTACTTCCGGTGTTGATAAAAAGCAAAATTGTGTTCTCGCCATAGCGTAGAATACTAGTGTAGTCAAATTGACCCATTCGATTTTGCTACATCTTTCAAGTAACAGAGATCCATCCTGAGGATTGTTTCAAGTGGTATGTCTTCTTACTTTTCCAGGCGTCCATTTACGGTAATGGATATTCAAACCTGGATTCGGAACTGCTCTGCATCTTCGATTTTCCCGCGCTACTGTAGTTTTGCTCTGAATGGCCGCCATAATTCCCTTGCCGGAATTTTACCGTTATTGAGCCAATGCAGGCTTCAACCAAACTCGCATTATGGAATCCTGACAATAGGGGTGATATCCCAAACTCGTTTACTTCGAAGTAGGGTGATCTTTTGATGATAAATTATTGGCATAATTTTGGAAAGGAGAATTTAGCATCGTGAGGAAAATGCTCTGGCGAAGTAATTACTCAACCCATCATAATGGATGGATTCGCTTTTATTACGATCACTCCCAGTCGACCGAATGTTCGGAAGGACGTCGCAAAGACCCTATTTTGACATCCAAAGTCGCAGGTTAATGTCCGTCCCTACTTCGAAGGTGACGTTCTCTGATTCTGACCAGGTACTGGTATTGTTTGAGGAGATATAGCATCCCCGAGTACCTTCCTTGGGTTTCTTATGGGTTGTTAGCTACTGTCTGCTCCACCGTCATGCATTGACCTGTGTTTTAGGCTGATTACGAACAGGAGGGTTGATATTAGGGATACTGTGTGATAGGGTAGAGTTAAAATGTAAAACCCCGACGATCACGATGACGATCCGGAATCACATGGCTGTATGGCGTTTTATAAATTAGTTGATTATCATTAGTTTAGTAATAAGCTTATTGAAAAATGATTTATTTGATTGCGTTATGCTTCACGTATTTATTGGATTGCCAGTCACACGTTTTGACCTTCTTGACCCCATTTCAGACGATGTATCTTTCCTATCTGTGTGACTGGATACATTTTTGCTGCTTTACCGTATTATCCGCACTGCACAACATTACACAAGTTATCGCCACTTGCTCTTGACCGGTCCGGTAGGAATCATGACCTTGCGTCCTATTTCTTCATTTGAGAATTGGTTTACAGTCTTTACCCCAGCCGATAAGCTGCGAGCAAGATTTGGGGGAATTGGGACACCGGAGATTGATGTTACCGGATTGTCTTCCAACAGCTCTGTCTATTTGTGGTGAATTTTCCCCGGTAAACGGATTAACAAACTGCCCGTCACTTGAAAAATTTTTTTTGATTCTAACAAGGAGTTCTGGGTTATCTCTGCTTCAGCATTTTATTAAATCGTGGAATCTCACGCGTTCCATTGATCAAAATTCAGGGAATCGGATCGTTGGAATGACAAGGTGTTTAGTTACTGTTGAACGGTGAGATTGAGTTCCAGTCTACTTTGGGAAATACTTCTGTTCGGGTCAACTGGAAGCCACTAGACTGATAAATTATAATCGGTAGCAGCTATTCGTATAGAGGGAATATTGCCAGGAAAGCTCAGTGCGCTTTGGCAAATTCAAGCATCCGATATAAGAGAATTAATTTAAGGGTTTGCTTTGCCCAGATCGAATATTGTTCCAATCCAGCATTATTATATAGCGATTACGTAATCTTTATTACAAAATCAAGCTGAAAAATTGAGAACTTCAGCAACTTTGACCAGAAGCTATTAGAAGGACCTGCTTGAAAGTGATGCTGATATTTGCATTAATCAGGGCGGATATTCATAAAGCTATCTGACACCTTTCTTTAATTTACTATGAAGTCATTGAAATGAAGATAGTTAAGGTAATTTTTGAGGAAGCGAAATTATTTAAAAAATCGATTTTAAGAGAGAATACAAAGTGTTGTAGGATAATTCGATTCCCATCCAATGATCACGGATCTTTCTTTTTAATCAATCATAAGAGTAATAGAAGATAAAGATTACTAGCGAAAATCCCGGAGCTGCTGTCCTTAGGTGCTTTTGCCAGCAAGAAAAAGCAGAGGATCAAGGCCGGCAAAACCAAGTTTGTTATATGATTCCTATATATAAAAATTTAATTGCTAGGTTCTAATTATTGATGGTGGCCTAATCTTTTTCTAATTCAAGTTTGGTTCCAAAACTGATAAAATGCATTTGTATGATTGATTTGGCTGTTTGAAGGTCAGTTTCTGCTACGAACAAGTTCCACATTAAGCTTGTTTTCCTTATCGTACTGCAGCTTATAAATGGTTATAGATTCCTCCGCATTATTATTATTCTTGATCAAATGCCATTCGTAGACACTATGTTGGTAATCGTCGGTGCCCCCGGGAATATTCGGTCTTAATTTGATTGCTAAGATTTTCATTTCTATTTCCGTTCTACTTGAAGTTTCGGTGATTTAGTTATTATGAATTCGTTTTCCACCCTGGAAGACCAAATTGAGTCCAGTGAAACCGGATAGCTACTTTGTATAAGTTGGAAAGAAATCAGGAGATTGATATTCCAATTGTATCGTGTAGCTGTTGTCAGGAGGTATTCCATTTTTCATATCCCCGGTCCCCCGGATTTATTGAGCGTTTGGTGAGTTTGCAGGGAGTTTGTACTTCCACCCGATTTGTCCAGGGGATTAATGGATCTGTGCATTCAGCGATTGGGCTGGCCCGACCCTTGGGCATCCAATTAATGACCGAAATCAACTATCTGGATAGCATCAATTGTTAGATAGTTCATACCTTCGATTCAAAAGGAGGTTTTGCCTTCGATTACGATACACTTTTAAATTGGGGTCCCCAATGCAATCGAGGGGCGCGTTAGGTTAATCAGTTTTGTCTTACAATTCCAGCAATTTTCCCAAATCCGGGGCTATAGGGCATCTTTTGTATTGCTGTTCTTAACGGACTAAGGGTTTTTTGATTCCCAGGAAATTTTCTTATTTGCTCCTCGGATATAGAAATGGAGTAAAAAAGCTTGGTCACATCGACCACTTGATATTTGATTTCCGGGTGCGTTGGCTATGTTTGATTTTGCTGCAGTTGTGACGGTAATATTTGAGGGGGGAATTTTGAAAGCGGGAAAGCTGATTTTCTCTTATTTGGAAAAACAAAAGGTTTTGGGTTCGCCTGAGGGCAAACCATTTTTTGAAAATTGTTATTGGGGGCTTTTGAACCCCCCCCAAAACGTAAAACAAACTGATCCCCGCCCTATTGGATTCTTTTGGAATTCTCTCCTTTTTTTTCCTTTTTTTTTTTTTGTTT
>Ga0163217_1101970_pt1 | contig 12830 bp, 8 predicted proteins | sample SynspAceP_FD_185933 | JGI IMG/M metagenome (GOLD analysis project Ga0163217, IMG submission 185933) | Saline lake microbial communities from Ace Lake in Antarctica - Synechococcus sp. Ace-P (PacBio error correction) | ecosystem: Environmental > Aquatic > Non-marine Saline and Alkaline > Saline ... | reverse complement strand
AATGTCCATAAATACCTTATTTTGAAAACCAACGTGCCGGGAACAGTCATACCAACAGGGATTAAAGAATTAAAAAACGGGAAAATGAAAAAACTACACAAAACAATGCGGTTAACGGCATCAATTATATTTGATGTTTATTTCCAATATCCCTCTTAGGTTGCAAACCTAAAAATGAAACCGACCTGAACCGGAACAGAAGCCAAATATCTTTTTTGCCATTGCCGATGACCCAATCCTTTTCCCTTATGCTTTCCGCTTATGGACCAGTGGTATAAAAAAACCCTTCTTGTAAGGTCGCCCAAGATGGTTATTTTATTTTACAAACGCATTTGTTTGCCAGCGCCCACAATGCCAGCAACCTTCAAGAGCTGCCAATCCTAACTGGAAAAAATATTTGGCAAATTTGAAGAAGGCAGTACACATGCAGCTATTTCCGAAAAAAATTATTCCTGTGTTTACGGATTTATTGGCGAGTGGTTGTTATAGGAATTGGTTTCACAGGAAACCTATGGGGACCAGGTACTGGAAAGAGCCGGCTGGCTTACAAAAACCCTGTGGACCGGAGTTCAATGATAAAAAGATTTGAGTTCTGTTCCAACAACTGGTATTCAATCGAAGGATTACTTTGAATTTGTAACATTGTTTTCAACAAAAGGAAAAAAGAACAACCTTTCTTTTTTGGTACGGTTGGCCATGAAACCAACATCGAACTGTGATGAAGAAGGTTAGGACAGAAAGGCCGGTAAAATTTTAGAGAAATCAGCTGTGCCAGCATTTCCCCGACCTATGAAGTAATTAAAGTGATGTTGCCGCATTATCCCTAGAATAGGAATGGTTCGAAACCATTTGGTGGAAAAATGATACATTCTTGGAAGAGCAGGGGGAACTCGAAAATACCATTATTGTGGTGACTGCGGTATAACGGTATTGCCCTTCCCCTTCCGCCAAGGCTAATTTACAGGAATACGGTACCCAATGTACCGTTGGCCATTTGTTGGCCCTCTAAAATGAAAAGGGAATAGGGTAGTGGAAGACTTGGTTAGCGCTTATAGATTAGCAACCTACCGTTTCTAGACTTGCCAATGTTGAGAAGGTACCTTGAAATGACAGGTAAAAGTTCTTTCAAAACTTATTGATTCCAAATTCGGACATTAAGCCCCAAAACCATTCTTAAATGTGTCTTACGGGTTCGTGAAAGACATACCCATGCCAGACCCGGATAATTTTAGGTATCCTGCGGCGCCCCATTCGCACTCAAAAAACTGACCTTCTTATGTGCTAATTTTAAGCCTTGATCTATGGCCTCCGGTGATCCAGAACCTATAACCGCAAAAAAAACCAATTGCCATTCCAAAGGCTTTTTAAGTCATTATGCCTGGTTTTCATGACGTAGATGACGTCCCCTTCAAAAAACTTCTATTTTTAAGTGAGCAATCAATCCGAGGTATCCTACCAATATTAATTTGGCCTATGAGAAACGGCCTCCGGAACAATTATTACGATATTAAAAAAAGATCCAAAAAGCCAAGGCTGGTAAGGTAAACAATTGTTGCAGAAGTACCTTTCTACGTCAGCGATAAAGAAAAGGAATTAAGAACGAAACTTGAGTACGGAGCTAAACCAGCAAGGCGACCCAAGAGTTTTGGGTTATGGGATATATTTTGATAGTTTTACCCCCGTATTTCAACCATGCGCGAATTTGAAGGTTTTTCACGAACGAGTGGGAATTATTAATTCCCCGCCTATATCAAAAAGGGACAAGTAAAAATAAAATAAGAAGAAGCCTGCTTTTGTTAAAATAAGTTCTGCTTCTCGTTTGCCATGGACTAAATTATGGGCGAATTACTATAATGTATGTGAAAAAACTATAAGTGGAACACAATTCACTATGGAGAGAACCATTTTGTAAGGTAAAATCCGTTATTTTTAAACTTAGAACCAAAAAAAATAGCATTTGAAAAAAACTGGAATAAACTATCCCGTTTATTTACTTGTTTTTGTTGGTGTTTTACTTTTGTCCTGCCGAAGACAAGGCCGTGGACCAGAAAACCAACGAACCAAATTTTATAATTTTTATCATGTTCCGATGACCATACTACACAGGGCTTTTGGTATTTATGGAAGTAGATGGGCCGGTTTAAAATCCGACCCCAAACTTGGGACAAGATGCCCAAAGAGGGAATAATATTTGACAATTTGCTTTTGCTAAATAATGCCATCTGTACGCCCAGTAGAGCGGCATTATAATTTCCGGACAGAATTCACAGCCAACGGAGTATTGGGATCTAGAGGGAGCTATTTGCCTGGAAAAAACAATTATCTGCCTAAAGAGATGAAAGAAATTGGGGTATCAACGGCCATAGTAGGTAAAATGGCACTTGCATGATGAGCCTCAGCTTTTTGATTATTATAAGGTTTTACCAGGCAGGGTAATATTTTGATTCCTGAATTTCTTGTTAAGAGGCGAAAAAATCCTTGGCCCCAAAAATTTGGTCAGACCAAAGGCCATTCTTCGGACAACATCATGGATTTACCTTGGATTATTTAAAAACGAAAGCGGATCCCAACAAACCATTTTTCCTAATGCACCACTTTAAGGCTTCCCCATTATGATTTTGAATATGCCCCCAGATTATGAAGACTATTTGGCCGACACCCTTATCCCTGAAACCAGAGAAGCCTTTATGGATAACGCGAAACAACGGTTTCCCATTTGCTACCAGAGGTGAAGAACGAATTTTCACTTACCAGGATCAATTCGGTTCTTCGTTTCACCACCGGAATCTGATACGGTCATCAGGCCAACAAAATATATATTGGAACGGATACCACTTGTCTATAAAAAATATAGAAATGCAGGGGACATTGCCCCATCGCGAATATGTAAAGTGGGAAATGTCAGGTGATTGAAAAGGAATACACCAGGTAAAGTCTATCAAGATTATTTAAGAAATACTGCGTTGCGTTAAGGGTGTAGATGACAGTAAAGCGGACTAATGGATTATTTGGAGCAGGAAGGATTGTTGCGAAAATACCATTATTGTTTATAACCGGGGACAAGGGTTTATGTTGGGAGAACACGATTATAATTAGACAAAGGTGGATGTATGAAGAATTCAATTGCGGATGCCATTTTTTTGTAAGATACCCAATCTATTGAAGCAGGAACCGCGTACCGATGCAATTATGCAACAATACGGATTTTGCACCAACATTAATTGAAAATGGGCAGGGGGGAAGACCCCAGATTATATGCAAGGGCATAGTTTTAAAATATTTTGGAAAACAGGGAAGGAAACCAAGATGATTGGCAAAAATCAACATATTATCGCTATTGGATTGTCATATGGCCACACCGCATCAAAAAATCCGGCCCCACTTTGGAATTAGGACAAAAGAGTATAAATTTAATATTTTTTCTATGGGAAGTATTATGTGAATACCGATGATCCTAAGGCAACTCTGGAACAAAGATAGCTGGTAGATCGGGGCAACAAAAAACAAAAAAGCGATTTTGCTATCAACACCCACCCGGGCATGGGAGTTTTAATGACCTTAAAAAAGACCCAAAAGAATAAGAAATGAACCAATGGCCTACGGGGAAGTTGCGTATAAGGATGTCATAAGGCGATTTTAAAGCAAACAGTTAACAAAAACAAAGGAAGATTATTAAACTCGAGACCGATATAATTATCCCCATATCCAAAAAAGTTATCGGACCGGCGCATTGGAACGATTAGAAATTAGTTAAAATTATTTAGAGGATAAAAGGCATCAAATATGACCACACTCTAAATTATGCGGTGCTGTGGCCTTTGAGCCTTTTAATTGGTTTGGGTACTTGTGTTTTTGGGCGTCCTTTGCTTTTACCATTCTAAAATGGGAGACGTATTATATTAACCCTACCAAGGAAAAAAATAATACATATATCGTAAAAAAATAACCCTCATTATTCCCTAAATGCATCTTTTCCATTAGAAAAGATTATTACATGATTACTAAAAAACTAATGTTTGTTTGCTATTGTATCAGTCAGCCTTAACTGCCAACAAGACCAAAGTTGAATCTAACCTTAAGCGCTCCCAATCCGAAAGTATAGAAGTCCATCTTGTTGAGGACAAAGGAAACCACTAACCTATTCGATATCATAAAATGGAAAAGCAAACAATTTCAAGTACTATGCTTTCTTTTTACTTCCAGGAAAAAAAGTGAGCAATTAACGACTCGACAATTTAAAGAAGAAAAGGAAAAACTGGCGACCAGTTTTGGGGGACAGTTTCAGCGAAAATCACCGACCATTTATAACGAACTTACAGTTGTCTTTGGATTACGAAGGTGTTCCCAGCTACTTTGTTTGTTAGGGCATATGATGGGCGGCTGTGCTTTTAGGTTTCAGATCGATAATGTACCTGAAAAAATGTAGAAACCGTCTTTCTTTTTTTAATCGAATATGGCCTTGCCAATGAAGACATGCTTTATATGCCGGCAGGGAAGAGTAATGCCAAAGACATGTTTTTGGAGATCTGGCCAGATGGATTCAATTCCATTACCATTGGCAGGTGCCTTTGGGTCGTCTGGAGACGGGTCAAGGACAATTTTATGTTTCGCTTCTTGAATTCTGATCTTGGTGAGTTCCCCGGGGTTTACAGTAATCAATTTTGATTACGATCAAGAAAGCGAAAAAAATTAAAGCGAAACAATGCCTTACATTCAAAAGAAAAAAAAACTAATAACACCTTGGCGCTTGATTCTTTTGGTAGAAAATATGGTGATCTTTTTCTAAACCAATACGATTTACCTCTCAACGTTAGCCGCACCTTTAGCCCTTGAAGACCCATCATGGAATCACACCGGGAAAAAACGTATGGGACTGCGGTGTACAGTGGGGTATTACAACAGGCAGACCGGGTTACTATCGAATTGTACGGAAAGGTACCTACGATTTATCGATTTCGCTTCAGAGAACGGGTATTGAATACTTTTTAATAGATCATGCCTGGGGAAGTACTTGATGTTTCAAAGGGCATATAGAAATGTCCCGGAAACTTGACCTGAAAAAGGTAATGCAATATATGCCCAGGAAAAAGGGGTGTATCCCCCATACTGTTTATATTATGACAGGACGCGAGGAAATTTTGGTTTTGGGGGACGAGGCCACCTTTTTCCCTACTATCAAAAATTGGGTTGCCAAAGGCATTAAAATATGGCTTGCATTGGGAAAGTAATGTTTCCTTTAGGCCAGGGGGATGCCATTCAGATGGAGTGCAGGAAGAAAGTTAGACTTTTAATCGATTTTCATGATAGTCCATTCCGTGTTACGGGTGTTACGAGAACCTAATTCCCAATGCCATAACAAGGGAATTATTGCCATGTCCCAACAAGATGCTAGACGTGCCTTTCACACCACAAGGTTTATTAAGAATGGCTTGATAAATACCTTGGCAAGCGAGCCTTTGGATATGACAATGGTATGTTTTGATATCACGGGCATTTAATGGCAGGTTGAGAGGAAAAAGGTTCCCAAAAGCAACAAAAAACCTTTACACTACGCGGTTACGGCAGGAAGCGGCCCGAACCTTGAATTATCTTTTAGCGGGTCTAGTGTTGTATTTCCGACGCACCGGAAGAGCCATATATCGAAAAAAGTGACCTTTTGAGTTTATTTTAAAGAAATGCCCGTAGGGAAAAGTGGGACGAAACTAAAATACTACAGCTAAAATGGATGCCTTTTATTACAACAGGCTAGGAGGCATGGTGAAAAAACAATTGGTTTATAGGGCTCTTTGTATAATGACCGGGAGGCGTGTACACTCCCATTACCTTGGGATTTCTTGGAAAGGCGGGCAGGGGAAATCATGATATCACCTATTATGAAGATACCCCGAAACCCACTTCAAAGACCAATCCCGAGGGCCTATCCAATCGCCCAAAGGAAGGGTGAAGAAGGGGATATGGTAAATGCTAAAATAGCCCCCTGGCGGGGGGGACACTGTATGTGGATAAGACCATTTCTATTAAAATAAACACTAAATTTACTATTGCAATTTAAAGGTCTGTAGAATGTTAAAAAATGAGTTGTCTGCAGGGCATTTGTCTTTTTCGTTTTGATTTCCTGTTGGAGAAAACAAAAAAGAAACAAGCTGAGCAAGCCTAAAAAACCCAATATCCTTTTCTTTATAGTGGTCATGACCTTAGGTTATGCAGATTTGAGCGTTATGGGCAGCAACTTTATGAGGACCCCCAAATTAGGTGACGCATTGGCAAGGTCTGGAAACTATTTTACCAATGGTTATGCCACCTGTGCCGTTTGTAGTCCGTCTAGGGCGAGTTTATTGGAATGGGCAGTTTACGGCAGACACGGGCTTTACTCAATATGGAGGGGCAAAATCAGGACAAGAACTTGGAAGATTTTGAACCGCACTCCCAAATTGTTGCCCCCGGAGGGGTACAAGGGCATCATTTAGATCAAAAAAAAGATGTACCCTGGCCCGAGGTCTGGAAAGAAAGGGTATACTACCTTTTTCGGCTGGGCAAGTTGGCATTTAGGGGAGTGGAAGCAGAACCATTTTCCCTTTCCAAACGACCATGGGTTTGATTATTAACCAAGGGGGGTATTGAAAAGGGCGGATCCATATAGCGGAGGGTATTTTTTCGCCTTTTCAACAACCCACAAATGGAAAGATTTATCCAGAGGAGAATGGGAAATGCCCCTTTCTATGAAGTATTGCCAAAGAAAACATCGGCTCATTTATCCGGGAACAAAAGATTCCACCTTTTGTGGCTTTAATCTCTCTTTTTACGCCGTTCACTCTCCGATAACAAAACTACCAAGGCAAATGGAAAAAGTATAGGGACAAGGCTGGAACACAGTATGGGTATTGCCTCTGAAAAAGGCTTTGAAATGGAGCGGTTACTGCCCGCTAGAAAGAATCAGGACAATCCTGATTATGCGGGGTTGATAGAACAAGTAAGATGAAGGCCGTTGGCAGCCGATGTTTTACAAACACTGAAAGATCTAATTAATTGGATAAAAAAAATACAATAGTGTCTTTACCTCGGACAATGGCGGTGTTTACCTCCGTTGACAATTTTTCACCAACAGCTAAGTCTTTCGTGGTGTAAAGGTTATCAGTGGGAAGTGGGATTTCGCGTGCCATACTTTTATTATGTGCCTTGGATGTTTGCAAGAGGGTACTAAAAGTGAAGGCCGGTATCCGGTGCAGTATCTGTTCCTACGCTGTTGGATTTGGCAGATATTCCTCTGTCGTCCCGAAAAACCATGCAGACGGAATTAGTCTAGAACCACTTCTTGAGATGGAAAATAGTATTTAGCAGGAAAGACCCTTGTATTGGCACTTATTCCACATTACGGCAACCAAGGAGGGGAACCTGTTTCTATAATGCGGAAAAAAGGACAATTGGAAAATTAATTCACTATTGGGAAAGCACGGGCCATACGGAACTTTATGAACCTGGATCCGACCTCGGGTGAAACAATAAATTTATCTGGCGAAAACGAAACAATGACGCTGAAATGAAAAAAAAGAACTCATGGCTTGGTTGGAGTCCATGCATACCCAATATGCCGAAGTTTGACAGCTCCTGGAACGAAGCCGCATGGAAACCAGAAGCTAAGACGACAATAAAAAACTAAAATTGATGCCAAGGTTGGAGAAACAAAACGCAAAGAAATGTTATCGCCAATTGCCCATGCCCAATTGAAGATTTCGGTGGGGAAGCGAAGTGAACCAAGGCAAAATATAAAAAAGTAGCCAAGCCAGCGTATAAAAAAAGAATGGAAAAAAATGAAATCTCACTTAGTAGCAGTTCGTATCGCCATTAAGCCTGTCTTGATGTCTTCCTGTAATTTTTCAAAAAAAACAAAAAAAGACACCAGGGCTACGATAAAAATTAAACTGATTCCATTCATTTTAGGTACCAAAAAATAAAAGGTATTGCGTGGCGATTCGCCATATAAACTAGAAAGGAATAACGCGACATTTCAATCAAAGTAGGCCAAAACCTACTAACGTTTGGTACTTACTCGCATGGAATATTAGTTCAGAACAGCAGATTACTCGGGTACTATTATGGTATTGGCAACTCAACGGATGACAGAGGCTGTATACTTGGAAAGAAGAGTGGTATTGGCACTGGTTGGATATAGCGCGAGCTTACAAAGGCCCAAGCGAATTTTGATAATCCAATCCGTTTTCACCTAATATTTTAGTTTTACCGCAGGGTTAAATACTATCTGTAATTTTTTATACGGGGGTAAAACCTAACCACCTGGCCATATGGAGCAATGAGTTCGAGAATAATTCCGGAAACGGATATTACAAAGAGACAAATATAGGTCTGGCGTAGACACGATAGTCCAAATGTGTCCGTTTGTAAGGGTAGTAAAATTTAATCCTGTATGGCAGATTAGCAAATGTAGCCAATGATTTTGACAGCTACCGAATAGTATTGATGCCAGCGTTATTAAAGAAAGATGATTTAAAAATATGCGTTGTACTATAAAAGGCCGATCCATAATCCAAATGGGAAATCCGGTCCAGGTAAACAACACAAATGGGTGTGGCTTATGCCTATCGTCCAGAAGGACCCTATAAAAAAAATGAAGGCCCCATTTTAGATAAAAGTCATGAGGTACTTTCATTTGGAACCAGAACGGAGGGGTAGGCTTCTTTGGCCTTATCAAGCTTCGATAAACTTTGCATCCAATGGCAGGGACTTTTGCCTTATACATACAAAACCTTGCTGAATTCCTACGGCGCCCCGGTCTTGTATCGTCCACATCTACAGGATGAGCATGTTGTAGATGGAAATTACCAAGTTGGGGAATTTCACTGATTCAAAAAAAAGGATAGCCTATTTAGTGAGATTTGAAATGGAATTTAACCTAAGCGCGTCCTAAATAGAGAAAGTACCCCGACGTACCCATAGAGCGGAATGTTGAGAAATTTATCAAATAGAATTGTACTCACTTCTTCACATATTTTATTTAGTTAAACCGTTAAATACATTTGGGTCAATTCTACCATGTTTATTGTTTTTTTACAATTCCCAAAAATAGCAGAATAGGTTAGGCGCCTTTAGACCTAATCTTTGTTTAATCTTGATTTAATTGTTAATTTTTAATACTTTGCATTATAATGAGGAAAGCGTATTTCCTAAAATATTAGCTGTTTCAATGGCCATTTGTATTATAGTTCCACTTACAATGTCCGTTTTACAATGGATATTGCATTATTGTTGGAGCGTCTTTGTAGATTTATCATTCTTAGCAATGCGACTAGCCTTGCGGTTATGGACAAAATAAAGTCCACACAAGATTGCGAAACTGAAATTACGACAAGTTCATGTTGTACAGAACAACCCAATTTGGTCAAGGGAAGCGAATTCAGGACCTTAAGATTTCATTGATAAACTCACATTAGAGCAGCAGACCTTTTGTTTGCCACTTTCCTTACCGTTTTATATTAATCATTTTTGAGGACTTTAGATGAAAACATCAAAACTTTTCATTGATTATTCGCCGCCCTTTCTCGAGCGTTGACGTACAGCCAGGCTGTCTAGTTATACTTAATTGATGTTTTAGACCAGTTCCCGATAATTATCGGGATTATAGCCCAGCGGGACATTTGCGCAATGGGCAAGTTTTGTTGTTGTTTCCAAATCTGGGACGCCTTTTTACACAAAAATTGTTATAACTGTCTAATTACCAAAAATCCATGCTAAATAAAAAGCCATTAAATTTCTAATAGAAAACAAACTGCGTTGCGGTTCTATTACTTACTCTTTTTTACTTAGGTGGGGTATAATAAATGCCACCTTTTACATTGCGGACACGGGCTTTTTACCCACGGACCCGGTTTCCGTAGACGCCATTCCGATATTGGTGAAAATTTAGGCAAATAGTCTTCACCAAGTGGAAGGGACGTCCCACAGGATTATCGAGGACAACATTACTATCCACTTAACCTCCAATCACTTTTGGGTATCCCAGGTGTCAAAGACTATCAGGGCTCATCTATTGTCGGCTTTTCAAAGCATCTACATCATTTTTTTGAAGAGGATATAGAATTCTATTGGTCCCGGTAGTCGTATCCTGAAAAAACTAAATTCCTTTGCCTAGCTGCCTGTTGCCTGATAATGTAAATCCTGCATTAGGTCCCGTGCTACCGGATTGGGTCAGGATTTTTTGGTTATTACGCGGGAAGGTCGGGATAAAGAAGGCAATGTCACTGGGGGTTGGGGATCTACCAGGAATTGAGAAGTTATTCAAGACTATATGTAAAATATGCCACTTTTCTTTCTGCATCTGGCGTTTTCAGAAGTGGCTTCTATTGGTGGGGTATGTCAAGGAATATCACGTTAGATGTTGGGGACCCTGAAATTATGCGACAATATTAATATTTAAACCTTAGCGATATGTAAAGCCGTTAAAAAAATCCAATTCAAGATATAAGAGGTGCCACACAACATGGGGAAATTAATTCAAAGCCGATACTTGGTACGCGGCCTCGGCTATGTAGAAATCTAATTGAGGATATAGGGAAAATGCATGTTATTTCCGGAAAACTTCACCTCCCTTCGCATTAAGATTTGGGTAAAGTACATAATGGGGACCGGCACCTCGTCGTTTGGGGTATATTGACAAAGAAGGAGCCGAAAGTTGTTTTGGTGCGGTCCACGGTGACCCTGCTCGCCCAACGCACGCCCAGGGTAGTAGTAGCTCAGGTTATGTTCAAATCCCTTGGAAAGTTCATTAACAATGTAAAAAAGCAAACCTCGAGGACCCCTTGGCCGCTGGCCTGCCTTCCAAGCCCTCCTTTGGAAGATGGGAAGAAATACTCGCAAGTGACCATGTACCCTTCTATGATAGACAGAATTGATACACGAAACTTGGATACACTGAATGAGGCGTTAACCTGAAATAACTCATTACAATCCTAGTCATTATTTAAGATATTCAATTTACGGGCTTCCATTTCTTAATTTCTCGGGTTTATTGCTGTTGCCGTTTTAATGGTTTTTGTAACGATGAAGTTGTTTAACGTGGATGCCAACATCTTGTTGCCCTTTCGGTTTATTGCAATTAGCATTGGGAACTATGGTTGATGTGGGGGTGATTCTATCCGAAAATATGATAAGGCTTTGGGAAGAATGAAAAATTGCGATATAGGGAAAAACGGAAACCGAATATACCATTTAACGGAAAATTGTTTTTTATAACGCTACTTCGGAAGTTTCCCGGTCCATTTTAACCGCTGACTTAACCACTATAATAAAGGTTTTTATGCCCGGTCTTTACCATGATAGGTGCAGAAGGGAAAACTTTTCCGGCCATTAGTGGCATTTACAAAGACCATGGCACTTACGGCCTCCCATGATTATAGCCTTGTTTACTTCCCCCTTTTGCGGCAGTACTCTTTAGAAAAAACCAACCTCAAAGAATTCCCCAAATATATTTCTAAATTGCCGTCCTGGTTGGCTGGGCCATCACGGCAATTTTTTATGGATATGGCTGGGTCTAATTCTTATAGCTTTTTGCCACAACCGCATTTTTTGGGCAACATGGAAAAATTTCTTCCAAAAGAGAAATTTTGATTAATATTTATTACATCAGTTATTGCCATTTATACTCCTTCTTTGCCGGTCTATTGGAGGACCACTAGGCTTTGACCTTAGCATCCCTTTATAATTGAACCTGGATTTTGTTGTTAGTTATCATCTGTTTTGGTCTTTTGGGAAAACTTTTTCGATTTTTTTTAGAATTATATACCCGTATTCCTTACAAATGGGCTTTTGGGCGAATTAAATTGGATCTTTCTTATCATTCCACAACGGTTTTGATACTGGGATTTACCATCAGGTGAAAAACAACAGGGCAAGGAATTTATGCCTGCCTTTATAACGAAGGCTCATTCTATAATGCCCACTTTCTTTGCGGCATTGGGGGGCAGGGTAGAAGAAAATAAGCCGTATTACAGGGCAGCTGGATATGGCTGTTGCGAGTATCCCAGAATTAAAACCAGTAGTAGGTAAATCTGGGACGAACAGAAATCGGCCTTGGACCCCGCACCGCTTTCCATGTACGAAAATGTTAAACAATACAAAATCCGAGTACATGCGCAATGCTTGAAGGAAACGCAGCGGAGTTATCAAGTAAACGAGGATGGGTCTTTTCTGTTTGAAAAAGTGGCAATTTTATTATTAATCCCAACAATGAAGTGGAGGATGATATTAAACTATGGAAGGAGTCTCAACGCAAATCTACTGCGGACAAGAGATGAATTAGTTCCAGGACAATGATGGGGATATTATCGAAAATGGCGGCCAAAAAAATTTAATTCGCCAGACGATATCTGGAATGGAATCGTGAGGCCGTAACAAAAATTTCCAGGTTGTTACTTCCGCGCCCAAAAACTGCCAACTATTAGAAAACGCGTTTGGTGATGTTTACATAACGGGATGCGGGCACACAATGGGTATTCAAGGTGGAAAGGTCATGGATTTGAAAAAAAATCGAGCCGCCTTTGGCCTTCTGAGCTGGAGCAAGAAAATTTCTTAAAAAAACCCCCAAGGTGGATGGGTCACAAAGGAAACAGGCCGTGTTTGCAGAACCGTATTGTTGGTTAAGCCCTATTTACTTATTAGATATCGATCGGATCAACTTGCACGATATGTATATTCTGTAATGGACGTACAGGAGATTCTTCAGGTAGCCGTAGGTTGGTATGCCTTTGGGACACCCAAAAACCGTTTGAAGGCAGGGAAACGAATACGCTATAAGGGTACGTTATCCTCGGAATTTACGG
>Ga0163217_1023724_pt1 | contig 12830 bp, 29 predicted proteins | sample SynspAceP_FD_185933 | JGI IMG/M metagenome (GOLD analysis project Ga0163217, IMG submission 185933) | Saline lake microbial communities from Ace Lake in Antarctica - Synechococcus sp. Ace-P (PacBio error correction) | ecosystem: Environmental > Aquatic > Non-marine Saline and Alkaline > Saline ... | reverse complement strand
TTATCTTATTCATCAACTCATGAATCAATTAATGACAAATTATATATGTGTCTTAATCTTTATCCTTCTACAGATATTTGTTTCTGTCAATTTGTTATGCCAATATTTAAAAATAACTTGATGGGATGTTGTTTTGCTCTCCGTATAGACTGATTGCAAAAATTAGAATTCTATTATTCCGTAAAGCTAAGTTCGAACTAGAGTTTGTTTGTAAACGCTTAGTTTCATGTGCCCATATCTGTGCCAAAAGTATTTTCCCCTTCGCCATAGAATGATGTATTTAGATACGTTGAGGTGTGAAAATCGTCAGCGTTGGCCAGGGACATGCAGCAGATAGTGCAAGGGAACGCTTCCGCCCACAAACCGCAAGTTTAGTATTGTTCTTTGCTATCAAAAATTTAGAGGCATATACGAGGCGAAACGTGCAGTTCATTCCTTCGAGAAAATCAAAAAATTCCTCTCCTCGACCATCGATTCGTTTCGAATTTTCCGACCATACCCATGCCCATATTTTGGTTTTTCTATTTTAAAGTTTTGCACTTCTATAAGCCAATTCTTACATAGGATGGGTTGCTAACAAGTGCCAAGCTCAGCATTTTGTTCGATTCCGCTTGGATTAGGTAGTGTTATTTGTTGATTCGCGCTCAATAAGTGAGGTTTCAGCCAAGTTCTGCCCGAATTAGGGATGGCTCGCTTGTTTGGACTTGATAGCTCCGTGCATCATTGGTTAATTACAGGTGTGCCTGTTAATTGCGTCTGGGTTCCTGCACCAGCATTAATTCGGGCGGTGGGTTTCGATAGGGCGCTTCGGCGATGCGCTTGGGACAAATAGCTGGTGGTCAGTATTTTAATGGTAGCCTGTTTTGCGGATTAAATGCTTGCTTTGTTAGCCAATGATTTCAAGATCCTTTGGATTTACGCTTTTGTTACTGTCAAGTTAGGGCGGCTATGTGCAATAGTATGGCATATCTGCTGTGGCTGTTAATTAATCTACTTTTGTGTAATGGCCGATTTTTCTTCAGGCCCTCAATAATAGGGGTGAAAAACTACCCCCAATCAGATTGCCTTTATTTGGCAAATGCCTTAGTCATATTTCCAAAGGTGTCATGTAAAGGATTACCTTACTCTTTATTTATGATTTGTCAATAGTCAACCGAGGTTGTCCAAAAAATCCTGCAGCTTATTGTGGGTCTGCAATTTTTCAGTGTACGTAACTCTGTTTTTATGATTCTTTTAAAATCCGGTATGGCTCTTCAAAGATAAATAATATAATTTGCGTTTCTAATTGAGCTATAAGAACATTAGGCTTCTTATATCATATTACGCAATGGTCGATATGCCCTTGCAGTTCCTATTATTGTTCGTGGACACTGCTGTTACCGGTCCAAAGATTTTATGCTCAAGAAATCATGCGTAATCTTGTGTGGTATTACCGGTTCTTTAACCCAATGAAGGGTTTTGTTGTGCATGTGCGCGCAATTTTTAAATAAGCGTTTAAGTAGGGGAATGAGAAAGTCAAAAGGTTTATTATTGCCGAGGCTGGGGTAAGTGTAGCTGATTAGGATGGCCTATGATATATAATTTAAGCCTTGTGGGGTTGTGCCCGGAGGTCGTGGAATTTTCTTTTTGTGACCGGTTGGCCGATGTTTTTTTTTTGGTTGAGCTTTGATGAAGTTTGTCCCATATGTGTTATGTTTTATGTTATTGGTATGTGTGATTGGTTTTTGCACGGGTTTAAGGGTTAGAGTGAAGGACCGAGGCGATATTGTGGTTTAATGCTAGATTTGGTGACCTATGGGGCGCCGATTCTAAAAAATTGGAAAGTGCTAAGCCGAAGGTTTTTTTTGTTTTGGTTATGCTGTCCCTTAAAGGGGGTTTGGGGGTAGTTTTGGCCGTGAAAGTGAACAAGGTTCCTTGTTACCGGATAGCGCCCAGTTGGTTAAGGTTTTAAACATTAGGGGGATTGGTTGAAATTGGCTAGGACTTTTTTTTTCGGAAGGATGGGCCTGTTTAATACAAAGGATGGTTTACGCCCGAAGGATTATGTGACGTTTAGAGGGAAAGTAAAATCTGTTTTTAGGATAGGACATTTTTTGATGGGGGAAAGGTTCTGGATTTGCTATGATAGCTAAATACTTTAAGTTCCATTTTTTTTTATATCAAGATGTTTTTCTTTTTGGATGACTTGGGTTTAATAGTTGGTACCACATATTCACCGCGCGTAAAAACTTGTCAAGCTGCTCCGGAATGCCGGTAGTGCCTTTGGACAGTTATTATGTTTTATTTTATGTGGTTTTCTAATAATTGTGGTATGGATATCTTGGATAGCAGTGTAATCGTTTTTTTTTGCCATGGTTACCCCGGTCAGGAATTTTGCGATGTGGGGTAATATTTCTTTTTGTCAGCATTTTTTTGGTATACTGGTTGATTTTTTGTTTATGATTATGGAGCTATCGTATGTTTTGGTGATTTGATGATGCATCATAGGTTTTGGGTTACTTTGTCGTCACCTTCCAAGAAAGGAATTCTCACCATACAATTTAAGTTCATTTTGTGAATAGGCCAGGATTTTAAATGGTAAGTCAGACCGGGTGACGCATTTTCCTGTTTATTTGAATTGAGCCTTGTTCAGCTGTCAAAAATAGTGAGCTTTTTTCGGGTTTGAGTTCGTTCTTTCTTTTAAAAACCGGTTAAATTTTTTTTTTTAGAGGTTCTGTTTCGGTTACTCCGCCTGGGTGGTAATTTTTTGTGGGTATGGTTTGTTGGGATGGAAGTTTGGATTCCAAAGTGTGATGGATTTTTCAAGTCCATTATTTTTGTTTATTCCTTGGTCTTATTGGATTTGTGATTGAAAGTATTTTTTTAGATGATCCATTTGAGTGCTTCCGTTGTGGGGGTTATTTTTTGTTTGTGAATTGGTTTAATGATTAGATAGGTAATCGGGTTTTAATGTTTCATGTTCTTTTGGTTTTCTCCGGTTTTTTCAGTACTATGTGTTAACCTGTACTGTCAGAGGCGGTTCGATTCGTGGTAGTGGACAAAGTTGGGTTTTTTGCTTCATGGATTTTAGCGGGAATCTTGGTTGATTTTATTTTGGTTGTAATGTTGTTTTTTGATTGATTTGCGGTAAGTGGCGTATGGATTTCGTATCAGGCTGGTTAAATTTAGTGTATTTGTTTGTTTTTTGGGATGACTTGTTCGTCTTTATTTGCTCATTCGTGATTAATGTTTGTTTTGTCTGGGTTTGGTTTGCTGTCGTTTTTATGATGGATCTTTGTATTTATTAAGTTTTTTGTAAGGGGGAATTCAAGGGTTTTGTATTAGTTGGTGGGTGTGTCAGTTGGTTCATTTTAGGAAGAGTTATTGTTGGTAATTTTAAGGCTTGTGGCATTTTAGCGTTTTATTTTTTTGTTCTGAATACTTCGGATTTTAATGTAGTTGGTGTTAGTAATCGGTTTGTTAATGTCTTGTATTTGGGATTGATTCTTGTGGGGGATCTTTTTTAGGTTTGAAATTTCTCAGGAATGTTGTCGTTTCGGTCAGGTTTATTGTTTTGCTTTCGGTGGGTGGAGTTTTTGCCGTCTTAGGAGATATGGCATCTGATTGTATTTGGGTGCTTCGTAGGTGAATGTCTTTGTGTTTAGAGGTTGATTATAGTGTGTTGTGTTATTTAATGTGAATGCATATTTGTGTAGGGTATTTGAGGGCGTTTGGTCATGTTTTGAGGCATTTCCATGCGTATTCAGTCTCTTAGGGGGTAATTTTATTTTGTTCTATGGGGCTTTGTCTTATTTCTATCGTTCAAGCAGCTTGTTTTCTTTGGGATCGGGCTATAGTGAAACATATACGTGGGGATTTTCTTGTTTGAAATTTGTATTGTAAGTATGTCTTCATAAGTTTTTGTTTGTTGTTGTATAAGTTTAATTAATCTAAGTTCTATGTAATGCCCGTAGGTTTAGTTGTATCATCTGGATTGTTGTTTTGGTCGTGTTGCGGTGGTTAAGTGAGTGTGTTTGTTATTCCTGATTGGTTTTTTGTATATATGATGTTTTTATGTTCTTGGCCGTTTCTAAGCTTTTTATTTCTCAAATGAGGTTTCCTTTTTCATTAAGTTACTTTATAATGGTCAAGGTATTGAGACCGGTTAGTTGCAGGCTCTAATCGATATGGGGGAATTTTGTAGGCTTTGTGTCAGGGTGGTGGGGTAGATTGGCGCGCCTGGCTTTTAGTCTTATGGGGTGGTTATGTTATTTGTCGTATGTAGATGATGGTAGTGTGTAGGTGCTTTTGGAAGGTTTGGATTTTTGTATGGGCGTGCTTGTGGTGGTGGTCAGGAGCTTGGATACTATTGTTTTGGTTCAGGTTTATGGGTTTATGCATATATCTTTTTATCGTTGGGGGCAAGTAGTTTTTGGCCGTTGTTAGGTGTTGTTGGTTTAAAATGATTGTTCCTTGAATTGCAGTAGCTTAGATTCAATTTTGTGGAGGATTCCTTGGAGTCTATGTTTAATAGTTACTTTTGTTTAGTTTGGGTTTTTCTTGTGGGAGACTTTTTTTGACGTGGATATTGTTTTTTAACTGTGGAAATTGTTACGTGGAAATTCAATGATTTGACCCTTTATGAGGGTTGCTCGCTTAGAAAGTTTAATAGGGAGGATTCTGGGGTTTATTTATTCGTTTTTGTGTAGGTTTTTCCGTTATACGGATGATAGTTTGAGTTGGAGGTTTATTATTCTTATGTGTTTGTGTGCTTTGATATATGATCGTCAATGTTTATGTTAAGTTGAGTTTTTTTTTTTATTGTTTGGATTCTTTAACCGAGGGTGTTTTTTTGGGGTGGTTTGTTCTGTAATATTAGTGATTGGTTTCCTGGTTTGTTTTTTTTTTTGAGTTTGAATTGGTTGATTGCGGTTTTCTTTAGGTAAGGGAGTGTTTTTTTATTTGTTGTGGATTTGGTTATCTTTTTTAGTTTGTGGGTTTTCTGGTCCGGGTTTGTAATGGATGGGGTGGGGTGTTGTTGATCGGGTGGGTTCTTTTGTCGTTGGGTTTTTTCGTGGCTTCCGGTTTTTGTTATTGGTTTCTTGAGGTTCATGATTCCGAGTATTCGGTGTTTATTTTTATTTTATGGTTGCTTTTTCGGTTTTATCTTTTGGTGTCCTGTTTTTATATGATGGTGGTTTGTTTTATGGTGCAGTGTTTTTCGGCTGTTGGTACTGGGTAGATGGTTGGGGGTTTTATAACTTGTTGGGTGTAGTTTTACGTGGAAGTTTTCGATTTGGGTTGTTTTTGGGGGATTACTTTTATTGTTTGCTTTTTTTTGTTTTGTGCATTCCGAAATGGGTTTGTTTGATTGAGCAGTGTGGGTAATGAACCGTTGTTCCGTTTAGGGTTTTAATGGTTTATGGGGTGTGGGCATTGCAGGAGTTGGGAGGAAAGTTTGGGGGGGTGATGAGGTTTTTTTGGGGTGTTAAGTGGGTATGGATTGGAGTTCTTAACATCAGGTTGTGTTTTGTTCTTTTTTGATTGCAAGGCGTGGCGAAACGGTTGTTGTCTTGGTTGAGGGCAGTATGGGTTTGTTATTAAGTGTTGCTGTGAACTTGTTTCGTTTGCTGTGTTTTTTGTTTCACAGGGTATTTATTTGTTAGTGGAGTTTTTTTGTTTGTTTTGTTAGGTAGTTTTTGTTGTGGCGATGTGGGTAAAGTTTGAAGTGGAGTTTTTGGTGGATTAGGTTATGTTTTGGGGATATGTGGGGGTCTTTTTTTTGTTTGTTTTTTTGGGGGTGAAGATTTTATAGTTTTTTTTTTGTAGGGATGATTGGTTCATTTTATTTTTTTTTGTGTACTGAGGTTGGTTTTTGTTGTTTGGTTGATGTTGTATGATATTGTATTATTATTATTTTTATTATTTGAAGAGTTTTTTTGGTAAATTTTGTTTTACGTTATTGATGGGTTCGTTTTTGGTATTTTGGTATGGGTTTGGAATGGAGGTTATGCTTTTTGGTATGGTTTTGTTTTGATGGTTGTGAGGGCGCAGTTTTGTTCGTTATATTTTTGGAGGGCTTCATTTTTTTTGAGTAGTTCGTTCTGTTTGGTGTACTTGTGGTTATTTTGCTTTTTGTAGTTTTGCGTTTTTGGTGGTAGGGTTTTTTTGTTAAGGTATGTTTTGTAGTTTAGGATGTTGGTTGGTTTGGTGTTTGTTTTTTGGGGGTGCGTGGATGGCGTAGTTGTTAATTTTATATGGTGAGGATGTGTTTGGGTTTTATAGTGGGGGGGAGTGGTTTTTCGGTTTTGTGATGGTTTTATAAGTGCATGGGTATTGGTTATGGTCTTTTTTGGTGTTTTGTGGAGTTTGGCAGTGAATGTTTTTTATTTAATGGGTTTGATGGGATGTTGTTTTTTCGTTTTTTGATTTTTTTGCGATGGAAGTGTGCGGTGTTGTAAAGTAATTTTTGTTTTTTTTGGATATTGAATTTTAATTTAGGAGGGTTGGTTTTTGTTTTTTATGGTTTTGGTTTTTTTTTGTGGGTGATTGTTGTGGTTTATGGTGTTTGGTTTGTGGGTTAAGGTTTGCGGCGTTGTTTGTTTGTTTTTGGGGTTAAGGTTGGGATTAATGGCTTTGTGTGGTTTTTGGCGTCGGATTTGTTTATTGGACTTTTTTACGGGTTAATGGTAGGCTTAGTCTTTGGCTTTGTTATTGTTTAACGGAATGCTTTGTTTTGGGATTATTGGATTAATTGATTCTAATTCTGCAGGATTTTTTTTGGTTGATTTTTTGTTATATTTTTTGAACTTGATTTGGTTCAAAGATGTGTTGATCAGCGGTGAAATGGTGGAAGGGTTCTATTAGAATTTTTTTTGGTTTTGTTTTGTTTTTTGCTTTTTTTAGGGGGTTTTTGGGTGTTGGTTTCAGGTTTTGTTTTTGTAGTTTTTGGTTTGATGTATTTTTGTGCACGTTTGGTGGTTTTTAGGTATTTTGGGAGGTTGTTTTATTTTCTAATTTTTTTTGGCTTGGTTTTTGTGTTGGTTGTTGTTTGGGCTAATTGTTGGCTTTTATTGTGTGTTTCATTCTATAATTTAGTGGAGCGGAATTGTTGCTTTTTTCTTCTGTTGGCTTTTTATTGATTTTGTGATGTAGTGTTCGATTTTGCTTGCTTGTTTTGGGTTTTTGATAAGGGGTCAGAATTTGGTTTTGTCTATTTATATTTTGAGTTATTTGGTTTTTTGCGTTCGTGTTTTTCGTGGAAGTTTTGGATTTTTTTGATTGTTTGTTTGTTTCTTTTTGCTATTGGTTTGGGTTATTAGAGCATAATTTGTTTTGTGGGTGTGGGATTGATTTTTTATTAGTTTCTGTGTGTGAGATCTTATGCGACTTTGTTGGAAGGTGGGGTTGGGGTTTTTTTTTTTATTTTTATTTTTTTTCCATTGTGTTTGTTGGGTGTGCTTGTCTTTTGGTTGGGGCTGCATTGATTTTTGTATTGTTTATGTGTTGTTTCAAATTTTGCTATATAAAAAATTGTATTTCTTGTATTAAGCTAATTTATTGCTTGTTATTGCGTTTTAATTTATGATATGATGTTGTGATTTTTTTGGTTTAGTTTGGTTGTATGGTGTCATGTTTGTAGGGTTTTTGGATATTGACTTGGGGGTTTCTTATTCACTTTTGGAACGTATAATATTTTCTTGCGTCATGTTTTGTTGTGATTCTGTTAATTACAGCTTGATTGGATGTACCGGATTCAAAGTGCATTGCTTATATGTTGTTTTAGGCGGGTTTGATTTTTTCGGATCCCTTTGGGGGTCGGTCTTCGTTAAGTTATCGTTGTGTTTCGGGATTTTTTGGATTGTGTTGCCTTTTTAGGGTCTTGGCTTTTTTGGATGGTATAAGTTGAGGGGTCTTGATTGGGTTGTTATGAATTTTGTCATTCTGATGGCCGTAGCATTTTAGTTGGTTGTTTTTGGTTAATTTTATTGCCGGAGTTTTATATATTTTCAGGCTTCATTTTTAATAGAATGTTAATGGATCTTTGTGGGTTTTTTGTTTGGGTGACTATTTTGGTCGCATTAGGTGTTTCGTATTTTCCTAAGATATTTTGATTGGGGTGCGGTGTTTAGGGTGGGGTTTTGCTGTTTGATAGGTCAATTTGTGAATTTTGCGTACTTTAATATTATTGGTGTTTTTCCATTTATTAATTCCTTGTGGTGTATAAGTAAGATTTTTATTTTGGTATCTGCAATGGTTGTGCGTCAGAAACAAATGGGGGTTCGTTGGATTTAGTTTTCTTGTAGTCTGTGAGTTTATATCCGGAAGTTGGTTTGAATTTAAGGTATTGTAATTGTTAGTTGTTTGGTGTGGTTCAGTTGTTCAGTTTTCTTTAGGGCTTCTTTAAATTGGCCGTTTTTAAATTTCTTTTCAAGGGCAATTTGTGGTTTGTGCGGACTTCGTGTGAGTGGGGGCTCTTTGTTCCATCAATTATGCTCCTAATTTGGGAGTGTCTTGTTTTATGGAACGTTGGAAATTAAAGTAGCCGTCTTGATGGTTTGGTACTACCGCTTCCTTTTCTTAGTTCGGGGACGGAGTCCCTGCGTTGACATATTTTTTACTTATAAAATACTTGTGGTGTAGGGGGTAAATAGTGCGTGGATGTGGTCGTGGGGAAGTCGAGTTGGTAATTTGTTGGCGGTTGGGCTCTTCTTGTTGTTTAGGAGCAGGTAAGCATTTGTCCGCAAATATGTTTTTTGGTGTGAAGGTTACAGATATGATGGCGTGTTTTCTCTATTGTTTTTTGCTGATGGGATGTGGGTTGGGTGAGTGGTGGAGTAATTTCGGTACAGGCGGTGGTCGACCCAGAAGGTTGTGTGTTTGTTAACAGTGCTGTGGATGTTGTTGTCGGAGTTGCTTTCTGTTATTGTTTTTATATGGCTGTCTGAGATCGTGAGGGTTGATTTTTTAATTTGGTTTGTTTTTGGGAGTGATTTGATTTTTCAAGTCTGTAGAGTAATAGCACGGGCGGATGTGTGCGTTGCTCAAATTTGGACGGGGTAGGGTCATATTCAATGAGGTTTCTGTTTCGGCTATAGTCGTTGTGGTTGTGGGTTCGTGAGAAGGGCGTGGGTTGTGCGGGATGATTGTCGGGGTATAGTGCCATGGCCGAAGGAGGTTGAACTCGTTGGTTTCATCGGATTTATTGTTATTGTGGTTTTAGCGTATTAGCGCAATTTTTCCTGGTAAGTGTTCCGGACGTTTGTATCGGTTATGGGGCGCGTCAGGGCGTGAGTGGGTTTTTTGCCGGTTAGGATGTTGGGGTGATTGTATGTGTTGGGTGTTGGCTATTTTGGACCATGTTATTGTTGTTTCCTCGCTTTGGTGGCTTTCGAAGGCCTAATTTTTAATAGGTTGCGATGGGTTGTTTGCCTAGTTCTGCTTGTGAGTAGTTTATATTTTTTAGCATGGGATGTTGGGAATTATTGCGAATTAATTTATTTTGTAAGTGTGTTAGTTGTTGCGTGCTTAATGCTATTAATATTTGTGTGTTAATTATTGAACCGTGATGGTTATTGTTATAGTCAGATGATGTTTTAATTTGTGTTTTGTCTTTTTGGTGGTTTTTCTGGTTGTTTTTTTGCTGATTAGGGATTTGCAGTTGGTGTGCAATAGAACATTAATTTAAGTTGTGGTTCTTATTGATTATTGTTTTAAATGATTTACTGCCTACTAGTTCTCGTGTGTAGTGGATTAGGCGGTGGGTTAGCCATTATTTTATCGTTCCGGTAAGGATTCCATTCATAAACGGTGTTTTCGGGAAATTGTCACAAGGTAGGAGAGGAGGAGGGTGTTTGTTGATTCGTTTTGGACTTAGTGGTCTTGTTTTTTAAAATTTGGTAAAGCGTTGAAAATCGGTATGAGTTATTTGTTGGATGTGGGCGATGTGATTATAGCGGCTGTCTAATTGTCGTTTAGGTTGGTTCCTGTTATGGGTTTAGGGTATTGTTTTTTTGGTTTTTTGTGGTTGAGAAATATATTTATGGGTTCAATTTTTTAATTGTTTCTGTGTAAGGGCAGAAAGGTTGGATATTAGTGCTGTTGTTCACATAGGTTATAATGCTATATGTTTCTGGGTATGTGTTTTGAATAATAAGCCTTCGTTTTTACAATTTTGTGGATGGGGTTCTGATTGTTATTTTGGTTGTGAGGAGTTCTTTTGGTTGATTGGGGGAAGGCTTTGTGGTCGTGATAAGGGAATTTAATGAGTTTATCTGTTTTATGGGACGTGAACCTCTTAGGTGGTAGGCGGTTTGGGTTTTCGGGGTATTGGTTGGTGGGAATATACTTTGGGAGTTTCAATATTTAGTTTGCTGCCTACTTCAGTTTGTAGTTGTGGGCGTATTTACTGGTAGTATTGTTCATTTTTCTTTTGGGTGTTCCCCCGAAAAAGGTTTAGACTTAATTCGCTGTTTGGGATGGAGTGGGAATCTGGCGCCTCTGGTTTTATACAGTTTGCGGATCTGCTGTAGTGATTTTTTTCCAATGTTAGAATTTCGGTCTGAGAGGTGAATGTTATTCTATGTTTAGCGTAATGCATCTTTATTGCTATTTATCCTTTTGGTTCTAGGGCGTTGTGTGCGTGGTTGTAGTAGAGTATGGGTTCTCGGGTACTCTTTTGTGCGTATGGTGCTCGAGAGGTCGGGTTTGGTGGTAAGGGGGGGGTCTTCTTTCGAGGTGGCTACCTTGTTGTCAGTATTGGTCTTTCGGGTGATTGAATGTTTGTGATGATGTTGGTTAACCGGGTGGTATTGTGTGCTTGTTGTGAACAGGGGATCTGTGTTAGCGTAAGGGTTGTATGGCGGCGCCCGCTTATGTGAGGGAGGGGATTTTTTATGTGTGTGAGGTTGAAATTGGGGTGGTTATAAAAGTTGTTGGGGGCTTTTTCTGTGTGTGTGATTTTTTCAAGGTTAGCTGCGCCTTACATGGTGAGTGAGGGCAAAAGGGTGAAGGGTTAACTTCTATAATTTTGGGGGTTTATTGGAGATTGTTGTGTTAATTTGTTATATCTGTGTGGGTCTTTTTGAGGTATGGAGGTGTTATGGTGGTTTAAATACTTTATTTATGGTTATCTCTTATTGGGATTGATGTTTTGTTAGTAGGTGGTATTTCTTTTTGTTATATTTTTTAGGGTATTTTTTGTTGTATTTTATTTATTCGGTGTAGTTAAACCTATCTACGTTGGTTGTGTGGGGTTCGGTATGCTGTCGTTTGGAGTGCAGTCTCGGGTGCCTCCATTAAAACATTATCGTTTAGGTTTTTTTTTGTTATTGTTTTCAGTGGTTGTTTATTTATTTTTGGTTATTTTGTGGATTGTGTTGGGGTTTTAGTTTTGCGATAGGCTTTTCCTCAAATTGGAATATCCTTCTTACTTAAGGGTTGGGGTGGGTTTGGTGTGGTCATTCGGTACATTTTTTGCGATTTCTAGGTATGTTTGGTGGGTATTATAGTTTAAATACTGGGGCTTTTTCGGGATTTTTGTTTTGTTTATTATTTTCGGGTTTGAATGTTTTGCTTTGTGATCAGTTGATTGAGCGCTTCGTCATTAAGAGTGGGGGTATTTGCTCTTTATGTCTTCCATTATAGTATTCTTCTTTTTTTTTCTCTCTCGTTTTTGGGGTGTGAAGTGTTCCTATTTGCTCTTGGTGTGTTCAGAGTCTATGTATTTTGGTTTTGTGTGAGTTTATTCTATCTTTTGTTTGGAGTATTTTCGGTTTTTTTTTAGTATAGGTGAGGTGGTGTTTGGATTATATTCCGAGCGGGTTTTTATAATCGTAATATGTTTGCTATTTATCGATAATTTTGTAATGGGCTAGGTTTTTGGAGTTGGTTACAGTGAACTTTCAATAGTGTTCAGGATTATGTGTGGAGGTTTTTATTTTATTGATTGTGCATAAAAAGTTAGTTGAGGGGTGTATAGTGTTTGTGAATATTTCTGTGGAACAAAGATGGCCTTTTGTTTTGTCTTTTTTATATTTTTCGGGTCTTTTTCGGGGCGTTTCAGCGAGCCAATATTTTTTTTCGATAATTTGGCATCTGTAATATATTTACTTTGTTATATATGATCGTGTGTGTGCGGTGTTTCCTGGGGTTGTGCGGTTGATTTGGATAATTTTATAAACTAGTTCTTGAAATTTGGTGTAGTTTTTGTGGTGAAGGTGATTTTCGGTTTATTTGTTGTGGTAATGTGGATATGTTTTTGTGTACTGTTAGAACCTGATTTGGTTTGCGCGGGTGGCGGTCAGTTGGCTGGTTCCTGTTAAGTGGATGGTTGGGACTAGGCTTTTTGGGAGTCTTTTTTTCGGGTGTGTATTTGAAAGTGGTTAGTGATGTGTTTGGATTACTTTATTCTTAAGGGGGCGGTTATCTGTGTGCCAAATTATTAGTTGTGGCGATGTGTTGTAGGCACTTTAGCTGGGGATTGTTGTGGATAATTTTTTTCTTATGTGGGTGTGGGTTGGTCATATTGTGTGTGTGTTTTTTGTCCTGGTTTTGTGGCTGGTCCTTTACCAGGCAGTTAGTGTTTGTTGGTAGGTTATGTTTTTGGTGGTGGGCATTGGTTGGAGCGTGTCATTAGAAAACGTTCTTTGCTTCATTTATGGCCACTGTGTGGTTATTTTTGAGGGAAGGGGAATTTTAGAGGTCTAGTGATTTGGTCAGTTTTTGGATAATTTTGGAAGTGGAGGGATGGTAAGGTTGAGGGGATGGGGGTGGTTATGAATGTGTGGTGGTGGTTAATGTTGGGATAACACCGGAAGGTTGGGGGTGGTTTTATCTTTATTTTTTTTTAC
>Ga0163217_1075365_pt1 | contig 12832 bp, 8 predicted proteins | sample SynspAceP_FD_185933 | JGI IMG/M metagenome (GOLD analysis project Ga0163217, IMG submission 185933) | Saline lake microbial communities from Ace Lake in Antarctica - Synechococcus sp. Ace-P (PacBio error correction) | ecosystem: Environmental > Aquatic > Non-marine Saline and Alkaline > Saline ... | reverse complement strand
GACGATCCGCCCCGCTTTTCATGAACTGATCGAGGCATCCAATAGACGTTCGCAATCAGTGGACTTGATACGCCCGCCTTGCCGGGCTGCCACGCTCCGTGGCCCGTACTTGGTGCCCAACCATCACGCCGCTGGTCAGGAACTTCCAGCAGCCCAACACGCTGCCCATCGTCACCTTACGCCGGAACTGCGCAGGATCAGTCATGGTCCAGCGTGTCGAAGCATTTGGACAGGTCCATATCTACCCAGTGACGCTGTAGCGGCAATGAACCAGTTGCGGCTTTGCTGATCGGCCTATGGGCGCTGCGCCCGGCGAGCCATAGCTCGACGGATGGAAATCACCGTCGAAGATCGGTTCCAGCAGGTACGCAGTGCTTGTTGCACAACGCGGTCCCGAACGTCGATGCCAGCAGCGTTCGCCTCCGTCCGGGTTCGGCAGAGTCACTGCGGACGTACCGGGTTGAGCCGCTGTTAGCAGCGCTTCTCCTTCAGTTCGGACAACAGCACGACAGCTCCACCTCCCAGGTTCGCTTCGAAACGCATTCAGCTCTGCCCATCTATTCCGGCCGCACCCTTGTTGCCGCCTCACGTGTCTGGAAGCTTCATACAGACTCGCGCGATAGCAGGCGCCCGTACCAGACTGTAGTATTTCCTCATGCCATGCTCTGTGTCGGTTCCTTGCTGTGCCGATGAATCAGGCGCTGGAATCTTCCAGTCATAACTAGCGGAGGTGCTTAGCATGACGCAATTCTTGCCGCCCAGCATGGCTTTACTCCCTGATAACAGAAAGCAGGCTTCGCGCACCGCTCCCGGCTGGCTCCGTCCTGTCTCCCCCGTCCCGTCGGACGGCTTGTGCAATTCACGCTGTCCCCTTTTACAGGTCGTGACCTGCTTCAATATTTACTTCCGCCCTTCATTGCCCGCTCCGGCTTTACTCGCCTCGGCAGGCTCCCCAGCACCTCCCGGCTCGGGGCGTTCCGGTTTTGCCCTCCACACAAACGTTACCCGGCTTCACAGGCCAGAACTTCATCACTACTACGGCGTCATCTGCCACCCTCGCCCCATTCACTGCCTTGGCTTGCGCCGTTGAGCACTACGCTCTTCATGAGTTACGGGCGTCAGGCTTCCCCGGTACTGCACCGGGCTCCCTGCCCACGATAGACCGTCCCAAAGCACGTATACAGCTGAACCGAGTATCGGGCTTTGCGCTATTTGAACGCTTACCCCTGTGTAGCCGCCGAATCAGGTTCGCTTGCGCCTACGTCCATTCGCTTCCTATGGCTTCCTTCAGGAACCCCACCGTGGCCAGTGACGCCCTTCCATTCAAGATTGTCTTCCCCTCGTCGGTGAACTCCACCTTCTTTCAGTGGGACGGGTTTGCGGCTTCGCCGGCAAAACAAATTAAAAACCCCGCCAAAGGCGGGCGTTCTTTATATTTGGTGCTTGACGATGACCTACTCTCACATGGGTAAAAACCCCAACACTTACCATCCGGCGATGTATCGTTTTCACTTCTGAGTGCGGATGGATCAGGTTGGTTCCAATGCTCTATGGTCGTCAAGAAATTCGTTGCTTATGTAGTTTTGTAGTCTACACGCGCCTCCGTAAAGGGGGTGGGTCTGTATAGGAAATGTTTTTTTCATAGCGGGGGATAACTGCAATCCCAATCCACGTTCGATTGTTTCATAAATCGTGTCATGACCACACCAAATTGCGTTGGGTGTTATGATGTCAAGCCACACGGGCAATTAGTACTGGTTAGCTCAACGCCTTTGCAACGTTAACACACCCAGCCTATCAACGTCGTAGTCTTCGACCGGCCCTTTTAAGTCAAGCTCCCGGTGAGATCTCATCTGAGGCAAGTTTGCCCGCTTAGAATGCTTCAGCGGTTTATCTTTCCGAAACCGTAGCTGACCCGGCAATGCCACTGGCTGACAACCGGGAACACCAGGGTTCGTTTTCCACTCCGTCCTCTCGTACTAGGAGCAGCCCCTCTCAAATCTCAAACGTCCACGCGCAGATAGGACCGAACTGTTCTCCCGACGTTCAAACCCAGCTCGCGTACACTTTAAATGGCGAACAGCCATACCCTGGGACCGGCTTTCAGCCCCAGATGTGATGAGCCGACATCGAGCGTGCCAAACACCGCCGTCGATATTGAACTCTTGGGCGGTATCAGCCTGTTATCCCCGGCAGTAAACCTTTTATTCCGTTGAGCGATGGGCCCTTCCATACAGAAACCACCGGATCACTAAGACCTTACCTTTTCGACACTGCTCGACGTGTGGTCTCGCAGTCAAGCGGCCTCTTTGCCTTTATACTCTACGCCACTGATTTCCCGACCGTGCTGAGTGCACCTTCGTACTCCTCCCGTTACTCTTTGGAGGAGACCGCCCCAGTCAAACTACCACCATTACACTGTCCTCGACGGATAACGGACCCAGAGTTAGCAACCTCAAAGTTGTCAGGGGTGGTATTCAAGGTTGGCTCCACATGAACTAGCGTCCCACGCCTTCAAAGCTCCCACCTATCCTACACAAACAAATTCAAAAGTCCAGTGCAAAGCTATAGTAAAAAGGTTCCACGGTCTTTTCCGTCTGCCGCGGATACACTGCATCTTCACAGCGATTTCAATTTTCACTGGAGTCTCGGGTGGAGACAGCGGCCGCCATCAGTACGCCATTCGTGCAGGTTCGGAACTTACCCGACAAGGAAATTTTTCGCTACCTTAGGACCGTTATAGTACGCCGCCGTTTACCGGGGCTCTCGATCAAAGAGCTTCGCCGAAAGTAACCCCCAATCAATTAACCTTCCGGCACCGGGCAGGCGTCACACCCTATACGTCCACTTTCGTGTTTGCAGAGTGCTGTGTTTTTAATTAAAACAGTTGCAGCGGCCCTGGTATCTTCGACCGTGCAGAGCGTTACGAGGCAAGTCCTTCACCCTCACCGGCGCAAACCTTCTCCCGAAGTTACGGATTGCCATTTTTGCCTAGTTCCTTCACCCGAGTTTTCTCTCAAGCGCCTTGTATTCTCTACCTGACCACCTGTTCGGTTTGGTACGATTTCTAGGTACCTGAAAGCTTAGAGGCTTTTCCTGGAAGCCATGGCATCAACCACTTCTCTTTCTAAAAGAAAGAATCGTCATCAGTTCTCGGCCTTTGATCCCCGGTTTACCTAAGAAATCAGCGCTACCACCTTAAACACGGACAACCAACGCCGTGCTGCCTAGCCTTCGCCGTCCCCCCATCGCGCAGTAACTACAAAGTACGGAATATTTAACCCGTTTCCCATCGACTACGCCTTTCGCCTCGCCTTAGGGTCGACTCACCCTGCGTCCGATTAACGTTGCGCATGAACCCTTGGTTCTTCCGCGTGGGAGTTTTTCACTTCCCATTGTCGTACTCAGTCAGCATTCGCACTTCTGATACTCCAGCCAACTTTCTCAATTGGACCTTCACAGGCTTACAGAACGCTCCTCTACGCTCATCTTAAGATAAACCCGTAGCTTCGGTATGGTTTGGAGCCCCGTTTACATCTTGCCGCGCAGGCCGACTCGGACTAGTGAGCTATTACGCGTTCTTTTTAAAGGCGATGGGCTGCTTCAAGCCAACCCTCCGAGCTGTCTAAAGCCTTCCCACAATCGTTTCCCACTTAACCATTAACTTTGGGACCTTAGCTGACGGTCTGGGTTGTTTCCCTTTTCACGAACGGACGTTAGCACCCGCCGTGTGTCTCCCGTGCTGACACTCACTTGGTATTCGGAGTTTGCATGGGGTTGGTAAGTCGGATGAACCCCTAGCCCAAAACCAGTGCTTCTACCCCCAGGGTGATACACGAGGCGCTACCTAAATAGCTTTCGCAGGAGAACCCAGGCTATCTCCGAGCTTGATTAGCCTTTCACTCCTATTCCACAAGTCATCCGCTAAACTTTCAACGGAGTCGGTTCCGGTCCTCCATGCCTGTTTACGGCACCTTCAACCTGCCCAATGGATAGATCGCCCGGTTTCGGTCTATACCCTCCGACTAAACGCCCCTATTAGGACTCGTTTCCCTACGCCTCCCCTAGACGGTTAAGCTCGCCACAGAATAATAAGTCCGCTTGACCATTATTACAAAAGCGTTACGCAGTCAGCCCAAAAAAAAAAAAAACCCCAAAAAGGGGGTGGGGGGGGGCTCCCACTGTGTACGCATACCGGTTTCAGGGATCTATTTTCACTCCCTCCACAGGGGTCTTTCGCCTTCCCTCACGGTACTGGTTCACTATCGGTCAAGTCAGAGTATTTAGCCTTGTGAGGATGGCCCCCCCATGTTCAGACAACGTTTCACGTGCGCCGTCCTACTCGATTTCACACTAGAGAGCTTTTCGTGTACGGGCTATTCACCCACTAGGCGGCCATTCCAGGGCCCTTCCACTAATGCTCTAAAATGCTTAAGGGGCTGCTCCCCTTCGCTCGCCGCTACTTGGCGGAATCTCGGTAGGCATTTCTTTTTCCTCGGGGTACTTAGATGTTTCATTCCCCCGTTTCGCCTCACATACCCTATGTATTCAGTATGTGATACCTAGCTTAGCTTAAGTGGGTCCCCATCAGAGATTCTCGGATTCAAAGTCTGTTTGCGACTCCCCGGAGCTTAATCGCAGGCTAACAACGTTCTTTCATCGCCTCTGGACTTTGCCAAGCATCACGTATGCGCTATCACTGACCCATTAACCCAAAACAATCTTGTTAGCCGAAGCTAGCGCCGATCATTCAAAGGATATGTACATGGAACATGATCACGACAAATTCCGGAAACTGCGTTGAGATTACAAGTTACCTTAGCCATAAACAGATCGCCAGTGAAACGTCTGTAGTCTATCATTTCTATCACTTTCCAACATTGTTAAAGAGCGAACTGGCACAAATGACCAGACATCAAACCAAATCACGCGGAGCCTTCCCGTTGATTGTTCATGTATGAACTCTGGCGTCTAGCGATCGGTTATCTCTAACCTCAGGTGGTCTTGGAGGAAGCCAAGCGGGATCGAAAAACCGCTGACCTCCCTGCAGTGCAAGCAGGCGCTCTCCCAGCTGAGCTATGGCCCTTTTACAAGACCTTCCACACCTCGACAAATTGGTTGGGTTCTGGGCAGATTCGAACTCCGACCTCACCGGTTATCAGGCGGTTGCGCTTCTAACAACTGAGAGCTACAGACCCAATTGCCTGGTGCTTGCGAATGCATCGGGTAGCCAAAGAGCAAGACCCTATCCCGCTTTTCTTAATGAATCAAGTAATTCGTTGTGATGCTTGACCGGTATGGTCTGGTGATCTGGGTCGATTAAGGAGGGATCCAAGGCCGCAGGCTTCCCCTACGGCGTACCTTGCTTACGACTTTCACCCCATCATGAAATCCACACTGGTAACCGTCTCCGAAGGTTAGACAGCTACTTCTGGTGCAAAACCCACTCCCAATGGTGGACGGGCGGTGTTCGTACAAGCCACGGAACGTATTCACCGTGGCGTTCTCAACCGATTACTAGCGATTCGACTTCACGAGTCGAGTTTGAGGACTCGATTCCGAGGACTACGGAGAGGTTTATGCGGATTAGCTCCACCTCGCGGCTTGGCAACCCTTTGTACCCCCATTGTAGCACGTGATGTGTAGGCCCTGGCCGTAAGGCCATGATGGACTGACACCGTCATCCCCACCTTCCTCCGGTTTGTCACCGGCAGTCTCCTTAGAGTGCCACCATAAATGTGCCTGCGTAAAATAGGAAAGGTTGCGCTCGTTACGGACTTAAACCCAAAATTCTCACGACACGAAGTGACGACAGCCATGCAGCACCTGTGTCTTGAGTTCCCGAAGGCCACCCAACCATCTCTGGAAAGTGCTTTCAGCATGTTGTCAAGGCCAGTTAACGGTTCTTCCGCCTTGCTTCGGAATTAAAACCACATGCGTCCAACCGCTTGTCGGGCCCCCGTCAATTTCATTTGAGTTTTAAATCTTTGCGACCGTACTCCCCAGGCGGTCAACTTTGTGCGTTAGCTGCCGCCACTAAGAACTCAAGGTTCCCAACGGCTAGTTGACATCGTTTAACGGCGGTTGACTACCAGGGTATCTAATCCTGTTTGCTCCCCACCGCTTTCGCACCTCAGTGTCAGTATCAGTACCAGGTAGTCGCCTTCGCCACGGTGTTCCTTCCTATATCTACGCATTCACCGCTTACACAGGAAATTCCACTACCCTTTTCTACCGTACTCTAGCTAAGCAGTTATTGGATGCAGTTCCCAGGTTGAAGCCGGATTTCACACCCATCTTACTTAGCCACCTACGCGCGCTTTACGCCCAGCTAAATTCCGATTTAACGCTGCACCCTCTGTATTACCGCGGCTGCTGGCACAGAGTTAGCCCGTGCTTATTCTGTCGGTAACGTCAAAGATATGCAGCGGTATTAAACACAACCCTTCCTCCAACTTAAAGGTGCTTTACAATCCGAGACCTTCTTCCACACACGCGCATGCTGGATTCAGCTTTTCGCCTCATTGTCCAATTATTTCCCCACTTGCTGCCTCCCGTAGAAGTCTGGAACCGGTCTCAGTTTCCAGTGTGAACTTGATTTCATCCTCTCAGACCAAGTTACGCGATCGTCGCGCTGGTGAGCCGTTACCTCACCCAAAACAAGCTAATCCGACCTGGGCCTCATCTTGATAGCGCCAACGGTCCGAAGGATTCCCCTGACCCTTTCTTCCCGTTAGGACGTATGCGGTATTAGCGTCCGTTTCCGAACGTTATCCCCCACTATCAGGCAGATTCCCAGGTATTTACTCACCCGTCCCGCCGCCTCTCAAGAGAAGCAAGCTTCTCTCTACCGCTCGACTTGCTGTGTTAGGCCTGCCGCCAGCGTTCAATCTGAGCCATGATCAAAACTCTTTCAGTTTTAAGACTGATTGGTTTTGTGAAAACCCAAAACTTGGGCTCAGCTTTATTACAAAAAAACTCAGTGAATTCACAGGAGTAACTTTGCTTAGGCTGGATATCTTTTCGATCATCAGATCCATTCGAACAACACCCACACGAATTACTTTGATTCAACCATTGTTAAAGCAGCGATTCGGTCGCGTTTCCGCTTAACAAGGCCGCGTATCTTACGCTTAACCTTTCTAAATCTGTCAAGTTTTTGTGAGAAAACTTACAATCATCACAATCTTGCTTGCTGAGTCCCTGAGAACCAAAAACCTTTCTCGTGACGGGAGGGGCGCATTGCATACAGAGCCAAAAACCCTGTCAAAACCGCTTCCGTTGAAACTTCTCTGACCGGAGTCAGAAGCCTGGAAAACCAAACCTGCTGGCCTTCCCCGGTGAGCGGCGCATTCTACGCCTAACTCACCACCCTGTCAACCGGTAAATTTATCGCTTAACTTATTGATTGTAAAAGCGCTTTAATGCAAAGCGGCCCTGACTGCAAACGCGCATTATAGGGGGCTCAGAAAAAACCGTCAAGGAGTTAAATGACGGATTTAAGACAATTAAAAAGGCCCGCTACCGGCTTACCAGCAGCGGCTCGTAACGGCCTATCTATACCGACAGGAATAACGGCTGATATGCCCCTGTCGATCTGGTCACCGCTTTGCTCGTGAACGATTATGCCCCTTGTCGATCACCAGGCATCCGGTCGGTACCGCCAGCGCAAAGCTCAATACCTGCTTCTGAGACCACGATGGCTGATTACTTGCGCATTGCTTGATCTCAGTTCAGCGTCGTTGCCAGTGCTGATGATCGATGGCTGGATGCCTTCAGTGGGCTCGTCCCAGCAGCAACACCTTGGGTCTGCCGCCAAGGCTGCGCCCATATAGCCAGTTGCTGCTGGTGCCGCCAGACCAGGTTGCCGGCTTTGCGTTTGCGCATTTCCAGCAGACCGGAAAACAGCCATAGATGGGCGTCAGGCACCTTCTTGCGCCCTGATTGCCTCCAGCCCCGCCAGGATGTTTCTTCACCGCAGGTAGTGAATTACCATGCGCCCCTGGGGAAACGTAAGCAATCCCGCTGGCCACGCGCTTGGTATGACTGGGCCCTTGCTCAGCTTCCTTGCCATTGAAGGTGATCTGCCCACTGTTGCTGGATGCATTGGCGATTCAATGACTTGAAACAGCGGTGGTCTTGCCCATGCCATTGCGACCATGATCGCCCACGTTTCGTTCTCACCGCACATCCAGAGAGATTTTACCGTGGATGACTCACTCATCCCGTAACTTACCCGCCAGATCACGAACCTCAGCATATCGACTCCTTATCTTAGTGGCCAAGGTACACCTCGATGACCTTCTCATTGTTCTGCACCTCATTCCATTCTTGCCTCGCGGCCAAGCAATTGGCCCTGATGGCAGCCACCGTGACCTTCGTTGGCGATATCCTTGACGGAAATCCATATCGTTGTTCCGATGACGATAACGAGCGGTCTTGCTTGAGCCGCCGCAACAGTCAGCCGTTGCCTGCACGTTTCAGGCACGGCTCATGCCCGCCCACCGCTCGTCGAGCATCAGCAATCGGGTCCTGATCAGCAGCATGCCTATTTCCAGCCCACTGCTTCTGGCCATGACTGAGCAACCGGCGCTGGGTTTCAAGGCGGGTCGGAGAGGAAAAGATCTCGGCGGCTTATGGCCCCTGACCCGCTTCGGTGACCTGCTCGGTGACCTTGAAAAACAGGCTACCAAACACGGGTTCTGCCCGCCGGGCTAGGACAGCTGCAGGTTTTCCCCTGACGGTGAGCGTTTCATAAAATGGACGGGTCTGAATTTGCGCCCCCCCCCCATACCCCGCTTGACGATCTGGTTCTCCCGGCCAGTTGGTTCAAAAGCTCCGATTCTTGAACTATTGATCGAGCCGGACGAGGCGCGCGTCTTGCCGCAGGATCAAGATCCAGCAAACGTGGTCTTGCCAGCGCCGTTAGCCCGATAACCACCCGCCACCTTTCCATCCCCGCTCGACGTACAGGTTTTTGAGGCCGTCCCACGGCCTTGGGAAGCCATCAAAGCGCACCGTTCAGATCTTCAATCGGACAACAATATAGGAGGACGTTCATGACTGCACCTCCTGCGCAAAAGCGTTTCAGCGGGGCTTCTTGCTTTGCCGGCGCAGCAACTTGTTTGATCTGCGGGCTGGACGTAAATCGGCATAAATTGCCCGGCCAAGACCCTGACGGAAGAAGCAGCACCACTCAATAAATAGGGCGCACCCATGAACACCGATCCCACCAGTGCGAAAGGTTTCCGACCAGCATGGTCTTGGCCAGGTTGACCAGCAGCGCGCCATTAAACCGCGCCGGATCAGCGAAAAGGCGCCCGCCCACCGCACAGAAAATAACCATTTCGATGGATGCGACCGTACCGACCAAAGAGGGGCGACATGAAACCCAACCTGCAGGGCGAACATGGGCGCCGCCAATCCGGAAACACGCCAGCCAGCGGCGAAGACGAAGATCTTGATGTTGGCACGTTCATAACCCGGAAAAAGCGTACGGCGATCTTCCCTGGTCGCGCATGGCGTCAGCGAAACTGCCGAAGCGACTGTGTGAGTACGAACTGGCCGATTGAGCAGGCAGATGATCAACGCCAACGCAGCCAGACGAAGTAGAGGTAATGTAACGCGCGCTGTCCGTGCGGATATCCCAGCCCAGCAGATCCTCAGGTCGCGTGATGCCATTGATTGCCGCCGGTGTAGCCCTGCTGGGCCAATGATCAGGATGTCGCAATTCGAGGCGCATCGCCTGAGTGATGATCGCAAAAATACACGCACCCACCCGCCGCTGAAACATGCAAAGCCGATAAAGAAGGCTACCAGCGCCGGCAAACGGTCAGGATCAGCCAACAATAGTCAGAAAACAGACTATGAATGGCATCCACATCATTCGGCAGTTCGGTGATCTGGTTCCAGTCCATTGAAATCCGGAATGCCGGGCGTGGCTTTGAATCGAAGTGAACTCCGGTGCCGAGGACTCCAGCTTGCAGGAACATGGCCATACAGTAGCCACCCAAACGAAAGAAAATCCCCTTGACCCAGGCTGAGAAAACCGCATAACCCTCAGCAACAGCACCAAGCCCACCGGCGACAAAGCGCATAGCTCAGATACTTGCCCCAACAGGTGAGACGAAAATATCCAAGCGTCAAAAGGCAGTATCACCATCAACAGGCACGGGCCAGCGCCAAAGCAACTGCGCAGGCGTTGCCCCTCCCCCGAATGCTGCTATCCATCTTGCATATGCAATAACCTCCAGCTGGCACGCCGCATCCAACGGCGCACCTTGCTTGCAAAGAGCCCCTGGGGACCGAATCAATCAGAATGCCGACCACAAACGAGAGCGTGATGACCTTGGCCATTAACGCTTGAGGAAGAAACTCCATATCGACTGCGGCCTGGGCAATACCGCGAACGCCGATACCACGGTGCCGAGAATTGCTGGCTGCGCCGCCAAAGACAAACAATCAGGAAGGTGTCGACGATATACAAGCGAACCCGTTGGGGCCGGTTCGAGCGAGTATGAATGCCGCACCGGCGACCACCCGCAATACCGCACCCCAATGCGAAGTGTTGAAGCCCGGTCAACCCGCTGGGTATTGATACCCGCAGCGTGGCCATGAGCGCGATTCTTTGTTGTCGCGCGCACCTTTGATACCCCAGCGCGACTTGTACAGCAGTATCGCCGACACCCAGGGTAATGAAGAAAGTTAAACCCATGACGAACATGCCGTTCATTGGGATATCGATAATATCGTAGGCGCCCAGGAGCCATCACCCACTCGGCAGGCTGACACTCACTTCACGCGGCCGAAGCCGGAGCGAAACGCCTGTTGCATAATCAGACCCAGGACCCCAGGTAGCCAGCAGCAGTGTCCAGCGGCCGGTGTACAACAATCGGATCATGAGCGTTCGACCAGATAGCCCAGAAGGAAGTCCCGGCTTAAACGCCGCCATATGGCGACCGGGGAAAATAGATGTGTTCCATTCCAGGGCCCAGATCTGGGTTGCCCAGCAGCCGGAACCAGCCAGCGTAATGTAGCGCCCAGGGTAAGAAATTCGCCGTGGGCCATTGTGATGACGCCCATTTTTCTGCCCGAAAAAACGCCAAACCCCAAACCCCGCCATCAGCAAAAAGACGCAGAACAGGGCTAAAGCCCACTGAATCCCTGCATGACAAGATGGCTCGTCAGCTCCATTGCGTGGAAAATCCGCCCATATCCGCTTCTCCTTGACTCGATTTACGGTGCGCGTCAACAAAGACCGGCACCGGTGTTGATTACCGCTAACGGAAGCCACTTATTGGATAACCTTCTGGGAAGGATTCGGTTCGATCAGCGTCGGACTCGTAAACCACTTTGCGCTGACCGTCGCCTTGCATTGACCTACACGCAAACTTGCTCCACAGGTGGTTGTTGCCCGTGCACTTTCCACAATAGCCTTCAGGTGCGCTGGTCAGCTCGATATCCGGTACCGCGGCAACACGGCATCGACATCAAAGCTGCCGGCCTTTTCCACTGCGGCTTTCCACAACCAGTGGCCGAGGTAGGCAAGCCTGAGTCACGTTCGCCGATCACGCTGTCTCACCCCAACGGGCCTTGAACCGCTTTGGGACGAACTCGGAGTTGTTTCGTTTTCCAGCGGACTGGAAATACTTCATGGAGGAGTTAGAAACCGACCATGTTCTCGCCGCAATTGCCCAGCACTTCGTCTTCAGTCACGAATGGTTCATGATGGCTTCTGACGCGTCAGCAGTTGATTGCCGCAGCGCATTCAGCTGTTTCCACCAGGCGACGTTGAGCCGCCAAACGAATTGCTGGAGTACACGACGCAGGGCTTGCGCAAGACGGGGATCTTGTTGATCAGCCGAACCCAAAGTTGGTATTGCCCAGCCGGGTAATACTTCTTCACCGCCAACAATTGCCACCCAGAACATTCTTCGATGTTGCTGCGCGCCAATTCTTGTGAGGTTACGTGGCCAGAATGTAAGTCAGAGCCCCACCAGATAAAAGAAAGGCTCTTGGAATCTTTCCTATTGGCGATCCAGTCCAGGCCGGCAAGAATCTTGCTGGGTGGCTTCCTGGCCGGTTGTTGTAGATCCCACGTCTTGGGAACTGCTCAAGCCCCTTTCATAAGAAGGTCGGTAGTAGAGCATGCCGTTTTCTTTTTCAAAGACCGGCAATTACGGCCTTACGTGATGCGGAGGAGTCCAGGCAAACCGAATACAAAGCTGCCACCTTGTCCTGGGTCCCAGTAACTTGCGGATTTCTCAGCAAAAGGTCGGCCAGTCACTTTGGCCGCCAATCTTCCTGAACAATCTCGATCTTGCCGGCCCAAAACACACGCCACATGCGCGGGTTGAGAATCTGCTCGATAGCGAGCATTTTCAGCTCGAACCGAACCGCGTCTCACTGATTCGCCATTGGTGCCGTGATTGGAATGCAGGATGCGAACCTTAGGACGGTAATCGTCAGTGGACAGCCAGGGCCAGTCGTATTTGACTTGATCGTCGGAAAAGTCTGCGGCACCGGCCAAGTCCGGGTTAAAAGCCCAAAACCCAGAGCCCCAAGCGGCCAGGGCCCAACCACATGGCGACTTCCAGGCGGGGCGCATTCTTGCGTATTTGATTCTTGCATAGCGGTGGTTTCTTCCTAGATGTGGATTGAAAAAAAAAACCCGACCAGGCGAAAAAAACCCCCAAGTTTCCCCAGCTCGCCAGTCTTGTCAACCCAAACCCCCTTTTGAAAGCAAAACCCTTTGTGCCATTAACCCCGGAAAAAAAAAATCCCCGGAAAAAAAAAAAAGAAAAAAATTTCCCCCCCTTCCCTTTTTCCCCTT